>JGI24709J26583_10002437_pt1 | contig 15355 bp, 15 predicted proteins | sample BioPla2DNA1_FD_26583 | JGI IMG/M metagenome (IMG submission 26583) | reverse complement strand
GTTGGTATTATGGCAACAGATGGAACCATTAAAGCAGGATTCTTCACCGACGAGCTTGAAAAACATGGGTTAAAGGTTTATACTCCCGGCGAAAATAGCCAGAAGAAAGTCATGAGCATTATTTATGATGATATAAAAGCTAATAAGCCATATGACATTGATGGGTTTAAACAAGTTGAGCGTGAATTGAGGGAAGCAGGGGCACAGGTTATAATACTGGGGTGTACTGAGCTTTCGTTAATTAAGAAGGATGGACATGCAGGTTTCGGGTTTTTAGATACAATGGAGGTGCTAGCCGTTAAATCAATTGAATTGTCAGGGGCCTCTTTAAAAGCAGAATATAAAAATTTGCTTGTATAGCTTGAACTTGCATAGAAGGGTGTTAGTTGATGGATAGACAGAACAATATTCTTGAATACTTAGATAATATAGTAAATATCTGTCCCGATAAAATTGCATATGCAAATGAAACTGATGAATTATCATTTAAGACAGTCTATGATAATTCCAGGGCGATAGGGACTTTTTTGCATAATGAAGGCAGATACAAAGAGCCTGTGGTGGTTTTTATGCGGAAACACCCGGACACTATTGTTACTTTTCTTGGTGTTGTATATGGGGGCTGTTACTATGTACCCATAGACAACGAGATGCCGAGACACCGTATAGAACTGATATTTCAGAATCTAAATCCCAAAGCGGTTATATGTGATGATTCAACTATAGATTCAATTAAAGACTTTGATTATAAAGGAGCAGTGTACCACTATAACGAAATAGTAAAGACAACTGTTAATCAGGCTGCATTGGACGAAATCAGGGATAAAGCTCTTGACACTGACCCTATTTACATTGTATTTACATCAGGCTCTACAGGCAAGCCCAAAGGTGTAGTTGCATGCCACCGGTCAGTAATAGATTATATAGAAACTCTGTCTGAAGTCTTAGAAATATCTGAGGATACGGTATTCGGTAATCAGACCCCGTTATATGTTGACGCCTGCTTAAAAGAAATATACCCGACATTAAAATTCGGTGCAAAGACTTATATAATACCAAAGGAACTTTTTATGTTCCCCATTAAGCTGGTAGAATTCCTTAATAAATATAAGATCAATACGGTTTGCTGGGTGGTACCGGCCTTGACCCTTATTTCAGGCTTAGGTGCGCTGGAAAAGGTAGTTCCTCAGCACCTGCATACAATAGCGTTTGGAAGTGAAGTGTTCCCCATAAAGCAGTTTAATATGTGGAGAAAGGCCCTGCCCAACGCCAGATTTATTAATCTGTACGGGCCAACCGAAGCCACCGGAATGTCATGCTATTATATCGTTGACAGGGAATTTGCACTTGATGAAGCAATCCCTATAGGAAAGCCGTTTAAAAACACAGAGATTTTACTTTTGACCGATGAGAATAAACTTGCCCCAAAAGGTGAGCAGGGGGAGATTTGCATAAGAGGAACCTCTCTTACCCTGGGCTATTACAACGATTTTGATAGAACAAATGAGGTATTTGTGCAGAACCCGTTAAATACTATGTACCCTGAACTTATCTACAGGACGGGAGATATAGGAAAGCTCAATGAAAGGGGCGAGCTGGTATTTGTATCCAGAAAAGATTACCAGATTAAGCATATGGGGCATCGTATAGAACTGGGCGAAATTGAAATGGTTATGAATCAAATGGATGGCATCCAAAGTGTGGTATGTATTTTTGATAATGACAAAAAGAAGATTATTATGTATTATGTTGGTGATGTAACAAAAGCAGATGCTGTAAATTATTGCAGGGACAAGCTGCCCAGATACATGGTTCCAAATCTTGTTGAGAAGCTTGATATTATGCCGCTTACATCAAACGGAAAGATAAACAGACTGGCATTAAAAGAAAAGTATGCCAATCGATAGGAGGAAATATGAAAGCATTACTGGAAATACTGGAGGAATTACACCCGGAAATTGATTTTGAAACTCATAAAAGTTTAATTGATGATAAAATACTGGACTCCTTCGATATCATTACAATTATTGCGGAAGTTAATGATGAATATGATGTGGCTATTCCGGCTCATGAAATTACGCCGGAGAATTTTAACTCTGCATCAGCACTTTACGAACTGATAGAAAGGCTGATGGACGAGGATTAATCAGGGGGAGCTATGTTATTTACTTCATATGGGTTTATACTATTTCTGTGTGTAGTAATTGGACTATACTATATAATACCTAAGCGATTCCAATGGCAGCTTCTGCTGATATCGAGTTTCGTTTTTTACTATTTTTCAGGCTGGAGTAATTTAATCTATATTTTAGTTACTATTGTATCCACCTATTTTATAGGGATGAAACTTGGCAACCTTAATAAGCAGCAGAATTTGTACCTGAAAGAAAATAAAGAGACTTTATCCAGAGAGGAAAAAAAGGCATATAAAGAGAGAATAAAAGCTAAGCGCTGGAGATGGCTTTTGTTCTGCCTTTTTTTCAACTTGGGAATTTTAGCGGTAATCAAGTACACAAATTTTGCCATAGCTAATATTAACAATATATTCACATTATTTAAGATGAATGAACTTTCCTTTGTGAATCTTATCCAGCCAATGGGTATATCGTTTTATACATTCAAGACTATGGGATATATCATTGATGTTTACAGAGTTAAGTATGAGCCGGAGAGGAATATAGGTAAACTGGCTCTGTTTGTTTCATTCTTCCCTCAGTTAATACAGGGTCCTATAAGCCGTTTTGACGATTTAAGCCTGTCACTTTTTAAGGAGCATGATTTTAATGCTAAAAGTTTTTCATTCGGATTTCAGAGAGTGCTCTGGGGATATTTTAAAAAGCTTGTTATAGCCGACAGAATAGTTGTGGCTGTGCTGGAGATTACAAGGAATCCCGAAACCTATGACGGAATATTCGTTCTGGTGGGTATGGTCTTTTATGCTATACAGCTTTATGCTGACTTTACCGGAGGTATTGATATTACCATCGGTATTGCTCAGATGCTGGGAATTGAGGTTAAAGAAAACTTTAACCGGCCGTATTTCTCCAAGTCCATCGTGGAATATTGGAGAAGATGGCATATTACTATGGGAACATGGTTCAGGGATTACATATTCTATCCCCTGTCTGTCTGTAAACCCATGCTGAATATATCAAAATCCTCCAGAAAACGCTTTGGAGAACAAATAGGAAAGAAAGTACCTGTATATCTGTCAACAATGACAGTATGGTTTACAACGGGTTTATGGCACGGCGCCAGCTGGAATTTTGTTGTCTGGGGTTTGCTAAACGGATTTGTGATTTTAGTTTCCCAGGAATTTGAACCCTTGTACGCAAAATTTCATCAAAGGTTTAATGTAAGGGATACCTTTGGATTCAGGTTATTTCAGGTTATACGAACTTTTCTTCTTATGTCCTCATTAAGAATTCTGGACTGCTACCGGGATGTAGGTATATCCTTCAGGATGTTTGGCTCAATGTTTACCAAATTCAACATTAATGAGATGCTTACAGGCTCTTTGCTTAAATTGGGTCTGGATATTTCTGATTATATTGTACTTTTAATTGGAGTTATTGTGCTAATATCAATCAGTCTTATACAAAGGAGCGGAAGTGTCAGGGAAAAAATATCGGGCAAGCCGGCAATAATAAGGTATACCGTTTATGTATTGTTATTGTTCTCAATAGTTATTTTTGGAGCTTATGGAATAGGCTTCGACAGCAATCAGTTTATCTATAATCAGTTTTAGCATTAAGGAGAATTAATAGAACCAATGAGAAAGAAGAAGATAATATCCTTTGTAATTTTAATATTGGTGATTGTTACTCTGGCTTTGCTCCTCCAAAAGCTTCTGATGCCCAAATATATGACAAAGATAGTGGAAGGAGCCCTGATAGCCGAGTATTATGATGAAAAGAATAAAAACCATGATGTTATATTTATCGGAGACTGTGAGGTTTATGAGAATCTTTCTCCCATAACTCTTTGGGAGGAATATGGTATCACAAGCTATATCCGGGGCAGCGCTCAACAGCTGATTTGGCATTCCTATTATATATTGGAGGATACTCTAAAGTATGAAAAGCCGGATGTTGTTGTATTTAGTGTGCTTTCAATGATGTATGATACACCCCAGAAGGAAGCATATAACCGTATGTCTATTGACGGGTTACCTTTATCATTGACTAAAATGAAATTGGCCAAGGCATCTATGCTTCCCGAAGAGGATTTAATTACATATATTTTCCCTTTGCTCAGATTCCATTCAAGATGGAATGAGCTTTCTGAAGAGGATTTTAAGTACTGGTTCAAAAAAGACCAAATTGCCCATAACGGATATCTTATGAGAGTCGATGTCAAACCAGCAAGCTCTTTCCCCAAACCAAGAAAACTTGCAGATTACAAATTCGGGGATATTTGCTATGAATATCTGGACAAGATTGTTAAGCTATGTAAAGATAACGATATAGAGCTGGTTCTGCTGAAGGCTCCCAGTCTTTACCCGCATTGGTATGAAGAATGGGATTCCCAGATAGTTGACTATGCTGAAAAGAATGGTTTATTATATATAAATATGCTTAATCATTTAGATGAGATAGGCCTGGACTTTAATACCGATACTTATGATGCAGGGCTGCATTTGAATCTTTCAGGTGCTGAAAAATCATCAGTTTTTCTGGGGAGAATTCTTCAGACAGAGTTTAATCTTTCCGATAAGCGCCAGGATAAATATTTAAAGGCCGTTTGGAAGGAAAAAGCCGATGCATATTATGAAATGGAAGCGGATCAATACAGGGAACTTGAAGAATACGGTTATTTACTAAAATTCAACATGAAGAGGTCAGAAGAGAATAACCAGTAAGATGACAAATGAATGGGGAAGATTTTTCGCTGACGCATTTGACATAACTCACGGTACTTGCCGCGAGTAAAGGATCTTCGTTAGCGTTCAGAATGGCAGAAGGATGTCATCCAGAGGGCAGCACATTACCCTAATTGTCATCCTGAGGATAGCACTTTACTCTTACTGTCATCCTGAGCGTAGCGAAGCGGAGTCGAAGGATCTTACCCAAATTAACAATAAAACTTTCGTATATTCAGAGTGTTTAAAAAGCAGAAAAAAGGAGAAATATTAAATGAAAATAAAGATATTCGTACTAATAATGGTAGTTATGATACTTTTTGCAGGTTGTGGTTCGGGTTCAGAAAATGTTAATCCATCACCATCACCTACCACATCTGCTGCAGCGAATCCCGACAACAATGAAACTAAGCCTGCAACAGAGGAGAAATCTAAATATTATTTTGAATATAACGGTACGGCTATTTACATGAATGATGTTGCAAAGCCTGTATTGGATGTTTGGGAAGAGCCTATGCACTATTTTGAATCTCCCAGCTGCGCTTTTCAGGGAATTGACCGTGTATATACTTATAATGGCTTTGAATTATATACCTATACAGATGGAGATGATGAAACCGAATATATATTTTCCGTGGTGTTCATGAACGACAGTGTTGAAACCAATGAGGGTATAACCATTGGTAGTAAACTGGAAGATGTAATTTCCAAGTATGGGGATGATTTTACCCAGGAAGGAAAGAAATATACTTATACAGACTCCAACACCACTCTGTCCTTTGTACTTGAAAATGATGAAGTAGTTGAAGTATCATATAATCTCATCCTGAATTAAAAACGGGTATTGTAACAAAAACTAAGAGTTTTTGCCTTTTTGGTAAAGAGAGATTACCAGTTTAGTATGATTCATCCAGACCCCGGGTTTCAGATATTTACGGCTCGTTTGAATTTTTTTCTGTAACGGGTGAGGTAATTTAATGAGTAATAAAGAAAAGAAAAAATTTAGAATTGGGTTACGCTCGATAAAGACAGTCATTGCTGTATTTATTTGTTGTATAATTGGTTACTTACGGGGTGTAATCCCTGTACAAAGTACGATAGCGGCCATTCTATGTATTAAGGCAGATAAAAAGGAGACTATGGAAACGGCTGTTACAAGAATTGTGGGAACGCTTCTTGGAGGTGCAACGGGTGTTTTGGCATTGATATTTTTTCTGAAAGTCGGAATACCGTATTATTCACTGCTTTTCTATTTAATTCTTTGCATTTTGCTTATTCCTGTTATCTACATACCTGTTAAACTGGGATGGCCGGATGCCACTGCGCTTACCTGCGTTGTTTATCTGGTTGTAGTTATGGGGTACACCGGCGAAATCACACCCGTACAAATGGCTGTTGAACGAACGGTAGACACATTGCTGGGAGTTATTGTTGCTGTGCCGTTAAATATGATATTGCCCCATCGCATCAAAAGTGATACAGATACAACTGTGGAATAAGCCAAAAAGAATACATTTTATGGAACAAATAAATAAGGATATTGAAATAGCTGGAGAAGTTGTAATAAACATCACCAGCTATTTTTTTTCTCAATAAATCAGACGATTGTATCCTTAAAAGCGCATGAAAACAGTTGTATCGGGGAATAAGGGATGAATACCATCCGTGTTATTAAATAATTTGGTAAAAATATTTTGACAAATGGAAAATATCTCCATATACTAGCAGGTAAGTAAGTGATTACTAACGTGAGGCAGTGATTATGAGAAATAGTATTTTACATAGGAAAGAACGGCTTATCATTACAGCCATTGAAGTGATTGATGAGCTGGGAATACAGAAATTATCCACAAGAGAGATTGCCAGAAGACAAGGCGTCTCTGAAGCAACCTTGTTCCGGCATTATAAGAGCAAGAATGAGCTTTTATTAGGTGTACTGGATCACTTTTCTAAATTTGACGTTGATATTATTCAATCAACTAAATTAAAAAAACTTACATCAAAGGAATCCATTATATATCTTATTACAAAAACTGTTGAATATTATGAAAACTATCCCGCTATCACAGCAATTATGCAGCTTCATGATGTGTTGCGATACGATGATGAGCTTTGTGATAAAGTAAATCAGATACTTAATAGCCGAATGGCTGTGATCAGAGATCTTGTTGAAGGGGCCAAAAAAGAAGGTGAAATAAGTGCCGAGACAGACAGCACGGCTTTGGCGTTTATAATAATGGGGTTTTTTAGAGAGATATGCCTTAAATGGAGACTTTCAGGGCAAGAGTTCTCCTTAAGCAAAATAACTTTATCCACACTTGAAATGACGCTTAAAGCATTTCAATAGATAATGAAAGAGATAGGAGTGAAAAAGAGATGAAAAAAGTACTTATTGTTGATGATGCCAGCTTTATGAGAATGACTATCAGTATGATGCTCAAAAAACATGAGTTTGAGATAGTTGGCGAAGCAGAAAATGGAATTGAAGGTGTTGAAAAATATAAAGAACTAAGACCGAACATAGTTACCATGGATATTACAATGCCTAAGATGTCAGGTATAGAAGCCCTTAGACAGATCAGGGAATTTGATCCAAATGCCAATGTCATCATGATTACTGCTATGGGTCAGGAGATATTGGTAAGAGAAGCAGTCTTAAATGGCGCAAAATCGTTTTTGGTAAAGCCATTTAAAGAAGAACAGGTAGTTCAGGCAATTAAAAAGGTTTTAGCAATTAATTAATAAACCTGTTCATAGTTTTAGCAGTTGATTCGACAGTTTTATTACAATATATGAGGAGATAGACATGGCAGGACAGTATGGAAATGAGCCGATGATGGAGATGTTTCTGTTTGAAACCTCACAGTTACTTGAGCAGCTGGAACAATTAATACTTACATGTGAGAAATCCAATTGTTACACCGAAGACACAGTAAATGAAATATTTCGTATTATGCACACCATAAAAGGTTCTTCAGCTATGATGATGCAAGACAGCATTTCAACCATTTCCCATTCCATGGAAGATTTGTTCTATTTTTTGCGTGAAAGCAAACCACAAAAAATTGATAATTCTGCTTTATCAGATTTGGTTTTGGAAGGGGTAGACTTAATAAAGATTGAAGTGGAGAAACTTAAAAACGGAGATAAAGCAGATGGAAATACTTCGGAGTTGCAGGGCAGAATAAAGAGTTTGTTATCTGATTTTCAAATGAGTAATTCATCTTCAAATACTGTAAAAGACAGGAAACTCCTGGTTAACAAAGAGCAACAGTATTATCTGAGTCAGGATAAAACAAGAATTAATACAGCTAAATATAAGAATGCCTTCAAAGCGACTATACACTTTGAAGAAGGCTGTGAAATGGAAAATATTCGCGCATATGAAATTGTACATAATATCCGTGATATCACAGATGAGTTTTTTCATATTCCTGAAAGAATTATTGAAGATGACAGCTGCGCAGAAATAATCAGACAGGAAGGATTCAAATTATTTTTAAGAACAGATTCTTCTTACGAAGAATTGCATGAGTTTTTTATGGAAACTCTGTTTCTCAAGGATTTAGAGCTGGTTCAGATAGAAATTGATGACTATTACCGGTTATATGATGAAAAGCAGGAAATAACAAGTAAGAATATATCTGTTTCCAACAGGAGTTCAGGGGAAGAGTCTGAAGAAATCAGGGAAACCCACTCTGTCTCATCTCAACAAAATATCATTAGTGTCAATATGACTAAGCTGGATAAACTTATGGATTTGGTCGGTGAAATGGTTATTGCGGAGGATATGGTTATTCAGAATCCGGACTTAAAAGGGATGGAGCTGGAAAACTTTCAAAAGGCGTCGCGACAACTACAGAAAATTACCGGAGAAATCTAGGATATAGTTATGTCTATCAGAATGGTTCCTCTCTCTGCAACATTTCTTAAAATGCATCGTATAGTCCGGGATATGTGTAAGAGACTGGGCAAAGAGGTGGAGCTTAAAATTATTGGTGAAGAAACTGAAGTAGACAAAAATGTAATTGAACACATCTCAGACCCGATTATGCATCTTGTAAGAAATGCTTTGGATCATGGTATTGAATCTCCTGAAGAAAGAAGAGCTAAAAACAAACCAGAGATTGGAACTATTACCCTTGAAGCAAAAAATGCAGGCAGTGATGTTCTTGTTATTATAAAAGACGATGGCAAGGGATTGAATAAAGAGAGAATTCTTCAGAAGGCAAGAAAAAACGGTTTGCTCTTTAAAAATGAGGAAGAAATGTCCGAAAAAGAAATCTATAATTTGATATTCCTTCCGGGCTTAAGAACAAGTTCCATGTTATTTTTTGCAGAAACGTAATGATTTATTTTGATGCACAAACCAAAAAGAAACTGATTGATAAGTTTTATGATTTGTTGGAATATGGGGGGTATCTGTTTATAGGACATTCAGAATCTATCAGCCGTAGTGAGACAAGGTACAAGTACATCAAACCTGCTGTATACAGAAAAGAGTAGTGAGGTGAAACTGTGTCAACAGAGAAAAGAATACGGGTATTGGTTGTAGATGACAGTATGTTATTCAGAACGGTATTGTCAAAAGGACTATCCTCTGATTCGAATATTGATGTTGTTGCTACAGCCGGTGACCCGTTTGAAGCACGAGATAAAATTATCCAATACCAGCCAGATGTAATGACATGTGATGTGGAAATGCCCAAAATGAATGGTATTGAGTTTATACGAAGACTTCTGCCTCAATATCATTTACCTGTTGTTGTAGTAAGTGGAGTAAGTGGAATAGTATTTGATGCTATGGATACCGGTGCAGTAGATTTTGTTGCTAAGCCGGATATGAGCTCGGTAAATAGTGTTGAAAACTTCATTAAAGAAATCATTGAAAAGGTAAAAATCGCTTCTAAGGCCAAGGTCTTATGTGAACAAAAAGAAAGCAAAACGGGAAAAATCACAGGTAAAGTAAATAGTGCAAAAAAAATTATTGCGATAGGTGCTTCGACCGGGGGTACCGATGCAATTTACAAAATTATTAATGCACTACCTGAGGACGCCCCCGGTATTGTTATTGTGCAGCATATACCACCTGTCTTTTCCCGGATGTTTGCAGAAAGACTAAACGACACAACAAGGCTTCATGTAAAAGAAGCAGAATCAGGAGATTTAGTAGAGCCGGGTAAGGTGCTAATAGCTCCGGGTAATCAACATATGAAGATAGTTAAGATCAACAACAAGTATAAGGTATATTGTTATGAAGGAGAAAAAGTAAATAGACATTGCCCTTCTGTTGATGTACTTTTTGAATCTGTTGCAAAGGAAGCGGGGGCAAATGCTATTGGCGTAATTCTGACGGGTATGGGATATGACGGAGCAAAGGGGCTCCTTGCTATGAGAATGAAAGGTGCCAGAACTATAGGCCAGGATGAAAAATCCTCTGTGGTATATGGTATGCCAAAGATTGCTTTTAATATAGGTGCGGTTGAAAACCAGACTTCACTTAATAATATTGCACAGTTAATATATAAAATGCTGCGCTGAATGAATAAGGGTGGTAGAACATGGATAACAAAATTTCAAAAGCAAAGGATCTTGAGCTTAAGGACGCTATTCTATCCGGCATTGGGGACGGTATTATAGCCGTAGACCTGAATAATACAATCATATATATCAATCATATTGCCGAAAAAATAACCGGCTGGAGAAAAGATGAAACCATAGGAAGAAACATCGATAGTGTCTTGAGGGTTTTTAATGCAGAGACTAAAGAGCCTGTACCGCTTCCCACCAGATATGTAGTTGAAAACGGTACAGTAACGGGCCTTTACAGAGATACTGCCATTATAACTAAAAAAAATCTAATGAGATATATTTCTGCAACTTGTTCTCCAATAAAGAATGAGAATAGAGATATTATTGGCGTAGTGATTTCTATCCGTGACATCACCAGATTAAGAACTTTGGAAATTGAATGTATTAATGAAAAAGACTATTGCTTAAATCTTCTTAACCAGTTGCCCGCTTTGGTTTGGCGTACCGACAAAGAAATGAACAACAACTATTTTAATGAGAGCTGGACAAGATTTACAGGTTTGAGTCTTGAAACATCATTATCCCGAGGATGGATGGATGCCATTCATCCCAATGATCTTAACAGATGGTCAAAGGTAATTAAGGAAGCCATAAGCAAGAAAGAATCATTTAGCATGGAAATAAGAATTCGCAGGAATGACGGTAAATATCGATGGTTTATTAATATAGGCAGCCCCTATTTTGATATAGGCGGTGATTTTGCCGGATATATAGGTATCCTGAATGATATTACTACCAGCAAACAGGCTGCTAAGAGAATATTAGAGGGCCAGGAAAAATACCGGTTTCTCTTTATGAATATGTCAGGAGCTTATGCCTATTGCAGAATAAAATATGATGATAAGAAAATTCCCAAGGATCTTTTGTTTACCGAAGCAAATGAGGCATTTGAAGAACTACTGGGGATAACCAAGAAGAATGTAATTGGCAAACACTATACGGAAGTTTTTGAGGAAGAAGACCGATTACTGATGGACCACATTCAGAAGAATACAAGTAATCTTCAAAAAGGGAAAAGTATACATATCAATGAGTTTTTTTTAAGCTCTTCGCAGAAGTGGTGCTCTGTATCAATATATTGCCCTAAAAAAGATAATTTGGCCATGATACTGACAGATATCACCCAAATGAAAGAGTCTGAGTTTATTTTAAAAAGAGCTAAAGAAGCTGCCGAAGCAGCTAATAAAGCAAAGGGTGAATTTCTGGCAAATATGAGCCACGAAATAAGGACTCCTATCAATGGTGTGATAGGTATGATTGACCTTACACTGCTAACTGCTTTGGACCACGAGCAAAGGGATAATCTTCTCACTGCAAAAGTATGTGCTAATACATTGTTGTCAATTATCAATGACATACTGGATTTTTCCAAATTAGAAGCCGGTAAAATGTCGGTTGAGTATGAGAGTATTGATATTAAAATGCTGATTGAAGAGATAATAAAATCACATATGCCTCATGTAATAAAAAAAGGATTAGAACTAAATTATTCAATATCATCTTCAATACCCAGATATATTGTATGTGATCCGAAGCGGCTACGGCAGGTATTGAACAATTTACTTAGCAATGCTATAAAGTTCACTGAAACTGGTGAAATAAACGTAGGTATCAGAGAAATATCCCGGACAGAAGACAGAGTTGAATTGAAATTTTCTGTCTCTGACACAGGAATAGGCATTGCTGCCGAGGACTTTGAAAAAATATTTACCAGCTTTGGACAGGTGGATAGTTCATTTACACGAAAAATCGGAGGAACAGGGCTTGGGCTTGTTATATCAAAACAGTTGGTAGAGATGATGGGTGGCGAGTTATGGGTCGAAAGTGAGGTAGGAAAAGGAAGCAGTTTTTATTTTACACTGACGATTAAGATTGGTAAAGAAACAGAGGTTAAAAAGAAGGAACTGCAACCAGTAATCGTTACCAAAACCCCCTTGAATATTCTGCTGGTGGAGGATGACATCATTAATCAGAAGGTTATTATGAAGATGCTGCAGGGAAAGGGACATAGGGTTGAATTGTCCGGCAATGGGGAAGAGGCGCTGGCAAAATATAAAACCGGGAAGTACGATGTCATTTTGATGGATGTTCAGATGCCCGGAATAGATGGAATTGAAACAGCAAACAGGATAAAAAAAATAGATGGCACTGATAATCACACACCAATTATAGCGCTGACAGCATATGCACTGAAGGGCGACAGAGAAAGATATCTGGCTATGGGTATGGATGAATATGTATCAAAACCTATTAATATGTTTGAATTATTTGCTGCTATTGATAAAGTAACATCAAAGCAGCGGGGTAAAGGGGAGCTTATTCCTGACAAAATAAAACTTGACGAAAATGGGGATATAACATTTGAATACAGTGATACTGAGAGTCAGATTGTGAATACCATTGACGTAATAGTACAAATAGGAGAATTTATAGAAGATTTTGAGACTGCGATAAAAAACAATGATTTTATGAATGTTGAAAATATAGCCAATAATATAAAGATTATTTCGAAAAAGTATGATATTACTGAAATAGAAAATACAGCTTTTAAAATCGAACTTGCAATCAGACGCGGCAGTTTGGATGAAGCTGCAAAATATATTGAACGTATAAAGTCACAATACAAGATTTTAAAAAAATACATATGAAGAGGGAGTAGTGACGTATGAGAATATTAATAGCAGAAGACGATTTAGGGAGTAGAAAATTTCTTTTCAAATTCATGTCCCAATATGGTGAATGTGACCTTGTAGTGGATGGACTTGAGACTTTGGATGCATTTTTAATGTCAATAAAGGAAAATAATCCATATGATTTAATATGTCTTGATATAATGATGCCGAAGGTAGATGGTGTAAAGGCTCTGAAAGCCATTAGAGATTTAGAGAACCAGAAGGGCGTGCCTCCGGAGAAAAGAACAAAGGTTATTATGACAACAGCGCTGGCTGAGACCCAGATGGTGAAGGATGCTTTCGAAATTGGTTGTGAAGCTTATGCAGCCAAACCCATAGATGTCGAAAAACTTGCTGATGTTCTTGATAATCTGGGATTTAAAAAAATTGAAGAGAAGAGTGATTAATGTTTTAGGATCACTCTATTCTTCATACTTAAAACATGTGCTCAGATGATCATTGATAATTCCTGTGGCCTGGAGATGTGAATACACTATTGTTGAACCGAGAAACCTGAAACCACGGGCTTTTAAGTCCTTGCTGACCCTATCGGAGAGTTCGGAATTAGCGGGTACCTGGGAAATATCGGCCCAGTGGTTTTTAACAGGTTTGTTATTTACAAAGCTCCAGATATAATTATCAAAACTACTGAATTCTTTCTGAATCTTTAAGAAGCAGCGGGCATTATTAATTGAGGCATCAATTTTTCTTTTATTCCTTACAATCCCCTGATTTTGCATAAGCTCATCTATTTTATTATCGTCATATTGGGCGACTTTTGCTGGATCGAATCCATCATAGGCTTCCCGATAGTTTTCTCTTTTACGAAGAATCGTTATCCAGCTTAATCCGGCTTGTGCCGACTCAAGAACAAGAAATTCAAAATGTTTCCTGTCATCGTGAACAGGAACACCCCATTCTTCATCGTGGTATTTAATGTATAGTTCATCATTACCGCACCATGGGCATCTGTTCAAGTTAATCAATCCCTTCAGTCCTCTGGTTTATAATTCTAATTCTATCATAATTGACATGGCAAAAGTTATTGTCATTAATATATTGCTGGGGTATACTAATTCAGTAGCATTTTTTGCTAATACTGCCATGATTAATTATTATCCGTATATATGGAGGAAACCATTTGGATACAAAGCTTAACTGGAAAAAGAATATAATACTGTTTCTGGCAGGACAGACTATATCTCTTTTTGGGTCGTCTCTAGTACAGTATGCAATTATGTGGTATATAACTCTAAATACAAAATCCGGTATAATGCTGACTATATCTATAATTTGCGGGTTTTTACCCACCTTTTTTCTCTCGCCTTTTGCGGGGGTCTGGGCTGATCGTTATAATCGTAAAATTCTAATTGTAATATCAGATTCTATGATTGCTTTAGTAACTCTCGTGTTGGCGATATTGTTCTTCATGGGTTATGATGCAATGTGGCTTCTCTTTTTTGCTTCAGCCATAAGGGCTTTGGGTGGAAGTATCCAGACACCCGCCGTAAACGCTTTTATCCCGCAATTTGTCCCGAGGGATAAACTACTAAGGGTAAATGCTATAAATGGTACCATACAATCATTTACAATGTTGGCATCGCCCATGTTAAGCGGTGCATTACTTACCTTTGCCTCTATTGAAATAATCTTCTTTATCGATGTTATAACTGCTGCTTTGGCAATATTTACACTATACTTTTTTGTTGATGTTCCGGCTCACGAAAGGGCTCAAAGTCTACAAACAAACAGCTACTTTAACGATTTGGGAGAAGGGCTGAGATATATTAAAGATCATATGTTTATTAAAGAATACTTTTTATTCTTTTCTGTATTCTTTGTCTTGATTTCACCTGTAGCCTTTTTAACCCCGCTTCAGGTTGCCCGTAGTTTTGGTGAAGAAGTTTGGAGACTTACAGCCATTGAGATATCTTTTGCTGCCGGAATGATAGTGGGCGGAATAATTATGTCGGCTTGGGGAGGCTTCAAGAACAAGACTTATACAATTGCATTTGCTATCTTGTTTTTCGGAATAACAACCATTGCCTTGGGAGTAGTTGCTGCATTTTGGATTTATATTGCCTTCATGCTGCTTTCCGGCGTTGTAATACCGGCATTCAATACACCTGCTATAGCTTTATTGCAGCAGAAGGTAGAAGAGGGTTATCAAGGCAGAGTATTTGGAGTATTTGGGATGATACAAAGTGCTGTGATGCCTCTTAGCATACTG
>JGI24709J26583_10002435_pt1 | contig 15358 bp, 8 predicted proteins | sample BioPla2DNA1_FD_26583 | JGI IMG/M metagenome (IMG submission 26583) | reverse complement strand
TGAGGGTATATCAAAGAATACCATAAAAATTATTTCTATGAGAAAGAAAATAGTACATTTTTTATCGTTGGTTTTTATCCTGTTTTTTTCTTCTTGTTCAACCAGGGAGGAGCCCTTACGATTGGTGTGGAAAATTGAACCGGCTAATGAGCAAGGTTACCTGGAAACATTTTATGTGATCAGCAACACCAACAAACCGGTGGAAAATAATTGGACAATTTATTTTTCACAACTGCCGCATTACTTTGAAGTATCATATCAGGAGGGAATATCCATTGAACAAATCAGTGGTTCGTATTACAAAATAAATCAGACCAAAAAAGATGATTTAATTGAAAAACAAGATTCGCTGAAAATTGTTTTATCCGTGCCTTACGGTCCAAATTCCTGTTCTTTCTACCCTGAAAGTCCGTTTATTGTTTATCACGATAAAAACGGTTTAGATTCAGTGGTGGCAGATTTACCTTTGATCGTTGATGACAGTCGCAATCAAATCTGTCCGAGCAACTCAAGCATATATGATTTCAATTATAAATTGAATCCAAATATAGCTCTAAACAGTTCTGACTTAATTCCTTCCTTGAAAAAAGTTGATGTAAAACAGGGAGTTTGTAAAACAAAGAATAGTTTTAATGTGCTGCCGGATTCACATTTTATAAATGAGGCTGATCTGTTAAAACAATCGCTGATTGATAAAAAACATAAAGTTTCTTCAACAGGAAGTGGACATACAACCATCAAATTATTATACGACACGGATGAAACATACGTAAACGAGGAGCACTACTTTTTAACTGTCAGCGATTCTTTAATTACAATCAAAGGTCAAACAGCGCACGCCATTTTCAATGGAATACAGAGTTTGCTGATCATGTTGGAACACTCCCCGGATTTGCCTTATATGAGCATTTCAGACTATCCGGATCTGTTGCACAGGGGTTTGATGATAGACCTTGCCAGAAACTTTGTTTCAAAGGAAAATCTGTTGAATCTTATCAATACTATTTCTTCTTANAAATTAAATGTACTGCATTTGCATTTAGCTGATGATGAGGGGTGGAGACTTGAAATNCCGGGANTGGAAGAACTGACNGAAATTGCTTCCAAAAGAGGCTACACTACGGATGAATCAACATGCTTATATCCTGCTTATGGCAGCGGATGGGATGTTCACAACACACAAAACGCAGGAAATGGCTTCTATACCCGAAATGATTTTATTGAGATTTTACAATATGCAAAACAACGACATGTGAAGGTTATCCCTGAAATTGATATGCCGGGTCATTCACGTGCAGCTATTAAGGCGATGAATGCCAGGTACAATAAGTTCATTGATACAGATCGTGTAAAAGCAGAGGAATATTTGTTGACTGATTTTGAAGATCGTTCGGTTTACAAATCGGCTCAAAATTATAACGACAATGTGCTTAATGCGGCATTGCCTTCCACCTATCGCTTCATGGAAAAGGTGATTCATGAAGTAATATCGATTTATCAGGATGCGGAAGTTCCGCTTGATGTATTTCATATAGGTGGAGATGAGGTTCCTCGTGGGGCCTGGACAGATTCTCCGATTGCACAGGATTTTATGCAAAAGAACGGAATGAAATCCACCAAGGAGTTATCAGATTATTTTTATAAGAAATTAAATACATTTTTATCGGAAAAAGGTTTAATAATGGCCGGTTGGCAGGAAATAGCGCTAACCCCCGATCATAAGGTTAATCCTTTATTTAAAAACAAGAAGTTACAAGTTAACTGCTGGTACACTACGCCGGAGATGGAAGATAATCTTGTTTTAGAATTGGCTCATGCCGGGCACAATATCATTCTATCCAATGTTACCAATTTGTATTTGGATTTGTCTTATAATGACAGTTATAATGAACCCGGACATAGATGGGGAGGAACAGTCAATCAATTCACATCATTTGATTTTTTGCCCTATGGGGGACTTGATAAAAACCAAGCTGCCATAAAAGAAAACATCAAGGGAATTCAAGGTCAGTTATGGGCTGAAACGATCAGAAATTTTGAAATGACGGAATATCTGTTGTTTCCCAAGATTTTAGGCTTGGTAGAACGTGCCTGGAATGCCTCTCCATCGTGGGAAACGGATGATAATCTCTATTGCGGTGCTGTGTCAAAATTCAATAAGATAATCAATACAAAATATTTACCTTATTTGATTTCGAAGCAAGTAAATGTCAGGATTGACCAGCCCGGTATAAAGATGATTGACGGTAAGATTTACATGAATTCCAATATAGAACAATCGGAGATTCGGTACACTACCGATGGTTCCACACCAGATCAAAATTCATTGCTGTGGAGCAAGCCAATTTCTACAAACAATCTAAAACAAGTAAAATCTAAAGTATTTTATCTGAACAAATCAAGCAGAACATCGGTTTTTGAGATTAAATGATATCTGATTAAAACTTAACAAAAAGAGAATATTTTTTTTAATTAATAATACGTTAAGCAACAATTAAATTTTAAAGTTATGAAAACAAAAATTACATTTTTAACTCTGTTTTTATTGATGCTAGGCATCACGAATGTTAATTCGATCGTTTATAAGGTGAAAGTACCGGCAGAAACCAATTATTGTTACATTATTGGTGATGCAACCGGTGGTTGGGTTGATCAATTTGTAGAAATGCAACGTATTGCAGCTACGGACACATTTAGTGTAGATATTCCGGGAGCTGATCCAGAACATTGGGTTCAATTTACTTCCGGTCCGGGTTGGGTCTATGTAGGGATGGATGGTCCAAACGGTACTGGAAATGAAGTTGCAGGAAAGGGGGCTGGTCCATATACGGTTGTTTCATGGAAAATACTTTATAATCCGGATGTAAAAGGAGATATTCATATTACCGTTAATGTTCCTTTAGGTACCGCAAATGTTTTTGTATATGGAGATTATAATGGTTGGAGTGAGGACCCGACAGCAGTTATTCAAGCAACCAAACAATCTGACGGAGTTTTTTCATTTGTTTTTGAGAATTTTTCGAGTGTAAGCGAGTATTATTTATATAACAAATTTGATTTTAGTGCTGCCGGCGGTTATTATGAAGTAGATGTGAACGATAAGCAAGTTCCAAGGTCTGCAACATATCCCACTGATAACAATTCAACCATAACAGTGGCTAAATGGAAAAATCCGATCATTACGAATGATGTAGCATTCAACTCTGATTTTATTTATAATATTTCCATTTCGGATAATCGGGTAAAAATCTCAAATTATCATGGAATATTGAATCTGATGAATCTTACCGGTCAGATTGTACAACAAGAAGTTGTTGCAGGGGATTATGTTTCTCCGTACTTACATCACGGTATATATATTATTTCACTCGACAATGTGAGCAGAAAAATCATGATACACCCATAAAACTGTGAAGTATTGCATTTATAAAAACGAATATTGTTACCTTGATAAATAAATAAGTGCTTGTAGAAAGTAAATTACATGATTGTGTACTAACTTGATAAATTTTTGTTTGTAAATCACAACAGGAGAAAATCAAAGGGTTTTCTCCTGTTTTTATTTTAGCCCCTCATGTCACTTTATATTCATTAAATTCATTCTTAATTTCTGTGCTTTACGAGCCAAAGAATGAATAATAAAACAGAATCATCTGATGATTTTAAAAAAAATGAAATTTTCAGTAATCATTGTGTGACGTAGCTACAGTTGAAAATCAGAACTTTACCATGTAAGGTTGATGAAGTTTAAAAAAACTATTAATAATCTAATTTTTTGACTATCTTTGCGAATGTCCACTTTGAGCATTGCTCGGTTTGTCTATGTGCAAAGTCATTATATACTCTCAGTGAAAGAAACGGAGTGTTCAGACGTCTCTAAGAAATACCTACTACATAATATCACATGACATGAAAAAAATCTTAATCCTTGAAGACAATATCGGTATTGCCCGATCGATTCAACTCGAATTGGAAAAATCCGGTTATAAGGCTTTTCCGGNAGACGCAATTCAAAAAGCTGACGATATTTTAGAAAATCAAACCATTGATCTGATGATTATTGGTTTTGAGCTGTTATCTGATGCTAATNCCTGTGATTGGATACAAAGTAGAAATTCGAAAAAGTTGTTGACACCTCCTTTTGTTGTTTCAACTGAACAGCTTAATGAGAAGATTGCTTTGGAAATAAAGAAGATGGGCGCATCTGATTACCTGTTAAAGGGTTCAATGTTAATATCCTGCATGAATCATGTTGTCAACAGGGTTTTGAAAGAGATTGAGCAAAAAGAAAAAATTACTTCGTCGCAGCGAGCATTGGAGGAAAGTGAAAAGAGATATCGTATGCTCTTTGAAAAGAATCCTGAACCCATGCTGATAGTGAGCAAAGACTTTCGGTTTCTTGAAGTAAATGATGCGGCTCTAAAACATTACGGTTACTCAAGGAAAGAATTTTTATCTCTTACTATTGCAGATATAAAACCTCAAGAAGATATTGAATCGATGTATGAAAGTGTCAGCCGGGCTTTCAATACAAAAAAGTTGACAAAAGCTATTTCACGTCATGTGAAGAAAAATGGTGAGCTTATGATAACTGAAGTGACGCCGTCATTCATTGAATGGCAGGGGCAAATTGCCTCACATGTACTGGTCAATGACATTACAGAAAAAACCAGGACACAAGAAATGCTGCAACAAAAAAGAATTCGACTCCGCAAGGTCTTGGAAGAAAGTACCCGCTTTATTCAAGTTCAAACAGGAAAAATAGATTTTGTTAAAATTACGGATATAATGATGGAAATATCCGGTGCTAAGGTAGTTGCTTTCAGTCGATTTATAGATAATGGGGAAACATATATTACTAAAGGTTTCAGCGGCTTGGGTAATTTTGCCAAAAACTCGGAGAATATTTTGGGATTCAACCTTTTAGAGAAAGTATGGAAAGCAGACTTAACATTTAGTTCTACGCTTAAAAANGGGGCAACTCTGCACTTGAAAAATATCAAAGAGCTTAAAGATAGAATATTCTCAACCACTATCATTCAAATTATTACTGATTCTTTTAATGTAGGAGAAATAGTTTTAGTTCCCGTTATGCATAAAGAACGATTGATGGCGGTTTTTACTTTAATTTTCAAAAGAGGAGATGAGTTTTCGGATGCTGAAATTGTGGAGATCTTCTCCAATCAAGTTGCCTTATACATTGCGCGCGTAAGAGCGGAAAGAGCCGTGTTGAAAAGTCAGGAAAAATATTGCTACTTGTTTGAAAACAATCCACAACCCATGATGATTGTTGATGTGGAATCCCTCTTTGTCTTAGAAGTCAACGCCGCCGCCTTAGAGCTGTATGGTTATACCAAGGAAGAATTTCTAAATTTAAAACTTTTAGATCTGCGATCAGCAGAAGAAGTTTCTGGACTAATAGACTCATTGTCAGAGTTTAAGAGAGATAAAGAAATGAGCATGACAACCATCCATCAAACAAAAAACAATGATTCTTACCAGGTAGAGTTATCTTCTTCTCCCATTATTTTTGAAGATAAAAAAGCCCGTCATTTGTTGATCGTCAGGCACACAAAACTGTAAAAATAGTTTTGATTCAAAACTTGTATTCCACAAAAGCTTCAATGGCTTCGTAAGACGCCAATCCCAACTGCTGGTATAGTGCTGCAGTAGCCCTGTTTCTATCTTCTGAACGTTGCCAGAAAAGGCGTTCATCTTTGCCCATAAAAGGCGCACTTTCCATTTGCGACTGGTGTCTTAGGATAGATTTTCTTTTATTCATCAGCTGTTCAGGACTCATGGGAACTGCCATTTCGATATGGTCGATTTCCCATTCTGCCCAGGCTCCGCGATACATCCACACGCGACATTCGTCCATCAATCCTTCTTTGTTTAACTCGTCTATAGCGGCTAAAACTGCATTCAAACAAACCCGGTGTGTACCATGGGGGTCTGCCAGGTCACCGGCAACAAATATCTGATGTGGCCTGATTTCCCGAATAAGGTCCATTACGATGTGTACATCTTTTTCTGAGAGGTCGTTTTTCTTAACCTTTCCCGTTTCGTAAAAAGGCAAATCGAGAAAATGTATATTTTCCGGTTTCACTCCGATAAACCTGCAGGCAGAACGAGCCTCTTCACGCCTGATCTGTCCTTTGACAAACAAAATATCCTTGTAAACGGACGGTGTCATCTCTTGTTGATTTAATAAAACAGCCAGTACTTCATCAATTTTTCCGTCAATCTCGATTTCATGATCATAGTATTTATTAGATATGCTTTTCATCAAAGAAATATACCTGATCGCTTCTTCGTCTCCCACAGCAATATTTCCGGAAGTTTGATAGGCTATGTGTACTATATGTCCCTGATCTACCAGTCTTTGAAAAGTACCTCCCATAGAGATTACATCGTCGTCAGGGTGTGGACTGAAAATCAATGACCGTTTAGGGTGAGGAAAAGCGCGCTCAGGACGATTAGTGTCATCAGCATTAGGCTTGCCACCTGGCCATCCTGTGATGGTGTGTTGTAAATCGTTGAAAATTTGGATGTTTACATCATATGCCGAACCGTAGTTGACCAATAATTCATCTAAACCATGCAGGTTGTAATCCTTATTGGTTAATTTTAATATTGGTTTGCCTGTTTTTTCGCACAACCAAACAATGGCACGACGAATGAGTTTGTTGGTCCAATCGCACGAACCCACCAGCCAGGGCTGACTAACACGGGTTAAATACTGAGCCGCATCAATGTCCGTCACCACTTTTGCGTTTTTATGAAATTGTAATAGAGAGGCCGGCACATTATCATCTGCTTTTAATTCAATAACTTTTTTCAGAATAGCAGCTTTGTGCTCTCCCCATGCTGACAGAGTCAGCTTGCGAGCTTCCATCAGAGAAGAAAGTCCAATGGTAAAACCATAGGAAGGGATATCATCCACAGTGTTGTAAAATTGCTTTAAATCTGCTCTTGACTGCTCGTCAAGCAACATCAACCTGGTTTTGGAACCGATATTTGAACCGGGTTCATTATATGCCAAATTGCCCACCAGGCCAACACTTACAAGTACATAATCCAATCCGCCGTGCTCAATGATCAGCTGGTCATATGCCTGACAGAAAGCATGTATGTTTTGTTCATCATGTTCAGGGATCAAGGTGTAGAAGTTCTCAAAATTAAAATCAACCTTATTGAGCAAATTTTCTTTGATAATTCTGGTGTTATTGTGTTGATAATGGTGAGTTAAGGGGTAAAATTCCGTAATATTGAAAACAACTACGTTTTTAAAACTCAAACCTTCTTGCTGATGCATTTTTACAAGTTTGGCATATACCCCTAATGGAGAAGAACCACCCGAAAGTCCCAATACGCAGGTTTGATTTTGCTCCTGTTTTTTTCTAATGATGGTGGCTATTTCCCTGGCAATGTAAGCCGAACCCTCTACTTCAGAATCAAATATTTCCGTATCAATTTTTTCAAATTGTGTTTGTCTGATTTTTTCAATGGCGTTCGTAGCCCGATAATAACGTTCGGGAATTCTTTCTAAAGTGATTTTAGAGCTCAAATCTAGTTGCATGGCTAAATTGAATTATTAAGATTGTTTCGAATATTTTTTTACAATTTCTTGCATCTGTTTAAATTTCTTTTCCTGTTGTTCCAATAAACGGAACTGTGCCAGTGTTCTTTGCCAGTTATGTTCCGAATGTTCGATTTTATAGTAAGTATCACCATTCAAATAATCGGTAAAGAAGCGTACAGTTTGCATGTATGTTAACATTTTTGCCCCTAAAGCCAAATATTCAAGTTCTACATCGGTTAAAAAAGTTGCCATCTCAAGGTATCCTTTGGTATAAGCTTCATAAATTTCGAGATTGACATCAATGTTATCAAGTTGTGGGTCATCTTCGGCACCTGTATTTGCCGCTGTTCGCATGAAATCGCCAAAATCAGATAACACCGTACTGATCATCATGGTATCTAAATCAACGATACAGCATGGTTCATCTTTCTCATTGAAAAGTAAGTTGTTAATTTTGGTATCGCAATGATTTATTCTGCCCGGCAACTTACCGGCTCTGAATAGTCGTTGAGGCAAACACATTTCATCCGCTCTTTTCATCAGTTCATCTACCATCCAACTTGTTTTTTCTACTCTGTTGACCAGATCGTCTTTTACTGCATCTTTCAATTGCTGCACCCTAAATTCAACATTGTGAAAATCAGGAATACTATCAACTAATTGATTGGCAGGTATATCTGCTATCATGCAATGAAAATTACCGTAGGCTTTTCCCGCCTCGTAAGCAAGCTCAGGCGTAATAGCCTCATAGCTGTGCGTGTTTTTGATATGGACATAAACTCTCCAGTAATTACCTTCATCATCCTGATAAAAGAGCTTATTATCTTTGGTTTCAATTAACTGCAAAACCTTTTGTTCAATATTAGTTACACCGGCATCTTTATATTTTTTTCTCAGGTGATCAGTCACAATTTTGATGTTGTTTTGTAAGCCTTGAACATCCTTGAAAATGTGGTGATTGATCTTTTGTAAAAAATATGATTCATCTTCCGGATTTTTACCTGAAGCAATAAAAGAATCATTAATATGACCTATTTTTAGGGGTTTGATGTCAACAATTGTTGATTTGATTTTGAAATATTGTAAAATTTTTTCCATTGTACAAAAAGTTGAAAAAATAAAGATACAAATATAATTAAAAAGAGACAGAAATTAAGAAAAAAGGGAGATATTCAGCTTATTTCAATCTGTATGCATATACGTTTGTTTCACGCTGTACAAAGCCTAAGCGTTGGTATAATTTATTGGCCGCAATTCTTTGTGGTCTGGAAGTAAGCATGATGGTTTTGGCATCTCGTGTTTGTGCAAACTGAATAGCATGTAAAAGCAATTGTTTTCCAAATCCTTTTCCTCTTTGAGAGATGTCTACAACCACATCTTCAATCCATAATTTTTTACCGGTCGGTACGTCATATTCAACCAGGGTCAACATCCCTACAATATTATCATCCTCCAATACTGCAGCGAACAAATGAGAATTTTCCGAAGCAAGCATGTTCTTAAGGTAATCTTCTGATGGAAGGGCAACACTGTCATCAAGCTGAGGTAACAGATCAATAATGGCCTGATATGTTTTTTGATCGATCGAGGTAATTTGCCGGATGGTCATATTGGTTTGGATTTGCGAAGTTCGGGTTCCAAGGTCGCAGATTCCGAAGTCCGAGATTCATAATGGTGCAAATATAAGTTTTTGTAATTGATTTTTCATAAAATCGTCCGTATGTTTATTTGTATTCAACCACAAAATAATGTATTTTTGCCTCATGTTTTATGCTCTCTCTTAAAATCAATTTAATTTTTAGCATCTATGAGACTCATCATTCAGAAAGATTACGAAAAAATTTCGGAGTGGACGGCAAATTATATCGCTGAGAAAATCAACAAAGCAGATTCATCAACAGATAGCCGTTTTGTACTGGGCTTACCGACAGGTTCAACACCTTTAGGCACTTATAAAAACCTGATTGAGATGTATGAAGCAGGAAAAGTGTCTTTTCAAAATGTAGTGACATTCAATATGGACGAATATGTGGGTATTCCGCAAAACCACAAGCAAAGCTACTATACTTTTATGTGGAAGAATTTTTTCAGCAAGGTAGATGTCCTGCCTGAGCGCGTCAACATCCTGAACGGAAATGCTCCTGATTTGGAAGCTGAGTGTGAATCTTATGAAAACCGCATCAAATCCTACGGTGGCATTGATCTTTTCTTGGGTGGAGTAGGGGCCGATGGTCACATAGCCTTTAACGAACCGGGATCTTCACTGACTTCCCGCACCAGAATGAAAATCCTGACACAAGATACCATCATAGCTAATTCCCGTTTCTTTGATAATGATATCAATAAAGTACCGAAGAATGCTTTGACTGTTGGGGTAGGTACAATTTGCGATGCTAAGGAGGTTGTAATTATAGTGAGCGGTCATGGCAAAGCCCGTGCTTTGCGACATGCTGTAGAAGGGTCTGTCAATCAGATGTGGACCATTAGCGCCTTACAGTTACATCCTAAAGCTATTATCGTGTGTGACGAAGCTGCTTGTGTGGAATTGAAAGTTGGAACCTACAACTATTTCAAGGACATTGAAAAAAATGAGATTTTGTAAAGATATTACGATAGTCTTTAATGCATTCCTATCCTTNATTATGATATAAAATNGCAGTCCTGTTTTTTTTGATAAATGCTGCTTATTTAAGTTTAAATTGCGTAAAAGCTCAATGCATGAAACTTACAGAATCAAAACCCGACTTCTCAGCTAAGTTTTCTTTGTGTATGTCAGGGTTTTGATTTTTTGTTGCCAGGCATGTTTTGTCCGGTTAGAGTTAACGAAAGAAGAGAAATTTTGCTTGAAGTCGTTAATTGTATTATTAAAATCAAATATTAAAATCTATAAAAAACATCATTATGAAACATAAATTTTATTCATTTCTTCTATGTAGTTTAATGTTGTTGGTTGTAGGACCAGGCATGGCGCAGACCAACACCTCTCACGAAAACGCTGAATTAATCGAATTGGATCAGGAGGTAACGTACTCGCATGCATCATCTCCGGCTGCACAAACTCTTTATTTTAAATTTAACGTTGAAGCGGGAGAAATCTATGAAATTACAGGTACATACAATGATTTTTATTACAGTGATCTCACGGTTTATGATACCACTGAAAATTCTCCTGTTACGACAACATGTGTGTCGACAAATGTTATGGAGTCTTACAGACTGACTGCAACTAAAACGGGAACTCTTCATATAAAGCGTTCAATAAAATACTATACTGAAAACCCTATAACAATGACTGTGAGTCAGATCACTGATGCGCGCGTTTGTGCTAATGCCGTTAAAGTAAATGTAGGTCAGGAAGTATCCTACAACCACAAAACTGATTACGAACTGTGGTGGAAGGTAGAGTTAGATGCAAACAGTACCTATTTGATTAATTTTAATAACGAAAATGAAAATGGTGCAACATTATACATTTATAGTGATTGTGATGAGGAAACGGCTTTAGCAGAGTCTTCTTATGGTATAATTAATGTTTCTACCACAACAGAAGGGTATTATTATATACGTTCTTATACGTATAATCTATACTCTGAAGAAAGTAATTTCAATACCTTTACAATCAGTAAGTTCGCAAACGATAATAACACAAGCTGTTCCTCTGCCAAACAGATTGCGGTGAACGGGGATGTGTTTACTTCCTTTAGTTATGGGGATCTGCTTTGGTACAAGGTAGATGTTGAAGGTGGAAAAGTTTATGAGTTGGACGGCCGTGGCACCGATCCTTATTCATGGACGGTAAGCGTGAATGTTTATGCCTCCTGTGAGGCAACAACTGCTATTGCAGGAATAAGCCAATGCCCCGGCGTTGTTTATTTAGCTCCGGAATATGACACTACCTATTACATCAGATGGAGAAATGGGGGTAATACTTCATTAGACCCTTTCATTTGGGGCTTTAATGAAGTTACGGATAACCGCACTTGTCAATTAGCCTCTCCAATCACGCTCAATGAGAACATTACCGTACCTACTGTTGCCGACGGTGCAAGAGACTCTTATTGGTACTCATTAGAAGTGCAGGCTGGTAATTTTTATGAAATAGATTTTAACGAAGCGTATAGTACCAGTTGGGATAAGGATGAAATGTTAATATATAGCGACTGTAGTCAAAGAGATTTTCTGAGTCGTTTTACTAAATCCAAGCATTTGCTTGCACCCGAAAGTAGTGGCATTCTGTATCTTAAGATTGAGCGTACAGCATTTTCCAACTCCCAGCTTGTATGGAAAGTGAGTCAGGTGAGCGCCGGCGATAACCGCCTGTGTGCATACGCACAAAATATTACCCTTGGCGCTGATATACAAACTGATCATACGCCCGGTTATATTGACCTGTGGTACAAAGTACCGCTTGAAGGCGGTAAGGTGTATGAGATAGATGCCTCGGAAGCAAGCACAAACCTGTATTATTATATAGGCGAGGAGGTATGCGACACTTATCTAAATTCAAATATCCTCTATATTCAACGCGGAACCAAAAATTTAATTGATCCGGAAGTTGATGTGGTGTATTATTTCCATACCATCGATCAGAGTGGAACTCCGAGTCACAACTTTACCTGGAAAATTAGTGAGACAGAGGGCGATAATCGCCTGTGTTCTTATGCTACGCTCATAAATCAAGGGGCAGCATTCACCGTCGACCATACTGACAACGATACTTATTGGTTTAAGTTGAACGTTACTGCCAATGGTTCGTATTCGGTTGAATTACCTGAAACACTTGGTGAGTACGTACGTGTGTTTGACGAATGTGGAGGAGAAATGAAAAAAAGTGTACATGGAGAACCCTTCTCTTTCGTGGCGGAACATACCGGGTTATATTACCTGCATTTCATCAACAGAAGTTCAAAACCGACGTTTGACTGCACTGTTACCGAAGTGATCGATAATCGTTCTTGTCTGTATCCTGCAAACGTATCGATAGATCAACCGGTAAATGCCAATTATGTGCAGGGTGGTTTGTGGTATTTGATTCAGCTTGACGCAAATGATATATATGAATTTGACTTTACAGATTCGGGCCTGATCGGTAGCATCTATACTTCTTGTGGTGAAAACTTACCACTTGCACAAGGCGAATCTGAAAAAATGCTGTTTAAGCCCACCACTACAGGAGCTTATCTTGTGCATACAGGTACGTATTATGCGGATAATTCAATGAATTGGTCCTTTGCAAAGAAAGAATCCGGTGACAGCCGATTATGTGAATATGCTGTGGAAGTATCTGTGGAGGATACAACAACAACCTATTTTACCGATTCTCACCGAACTCACTGGTATAAAGTTGAAGTACAGGCAGATAAGTATTACGAGATAGGCAGTTGTGACAAAGAGTCGAATGCACTTGGAATAAATATATATGCCGGTTGCGAAGAACAAGTTGCCCTGGCATCTGTAGTAGGAACTAAAGTGTTATCTGCTGAAACGGATGGAACGTTATATCTGAAAGTAGTGTTTTCTCCTCATACCAATGTCACTTCTGCACAATGGTATATCAAGGAAGTAACTCCTGATGGACGTGTTTGTAGCCTCGGACTTGAAGCGTCGATTGGTGAGGAAATAACTACATATAATTATCACGCAACAGCCGAATTCGATATGTGGGGAGACGGTAATGATTATCCACCATACGTTACAACACAAGGTACCTGGTACAACTTATACATAGATGAAGCCGGAGTTTACGAAATCCGCTTGCAAGACTGGGATTTTTACGAAGAACTCGGGGAAGGAGGGTATTATGGACCTTTCTACTATGCACACGTGTTTACAACTTGTGATTTGTTCTCGTCTTACTTAGGGTCGGCAGGACACTACTTTAACACAGGTAGNTTTAGTTTTGAAGCTGAAGAAAATACCGTTTTTTATATTCTGATGGAGCAATATGAACCAAGCCCTGAGCCTTTTACCTGGGAAATCGTCAAAATAGGTGAATCGACAGCCCCAAAAGGCATAATCGGAGTATCCCTGGCAAATGAAGAAGGTGATTTTATCAATGTTTCTACGGCAAATGTACGTGTTTATCGTAAAGATAATGGTACCTTGTTACCTGCCGGCATAGCGACCTGGACTGATTGGAAAGGCATTAGTATGTATGAAACCAATGAAATAAGTGTGGGGGCCTACCTCATTTATGTGGATGGTGTTCCGGGATATCTTGCAGAATGGTACAACCATGCAGGTGTATGGGAAGATGCAACCGAAGTTATACTTACAGAAAACAATGCTCGTGTAGAAATACGCCCAAAAGCTATTCCGGCTGANATTTCAAGTGGAAGTGTAAGTATTTCAGGTTCTGTTTTCGATGCGGCAGCAGCACAACCNGGAGGATCAGCNGCAATAGAAGGAGTNAGTATTAGTATTTATCGCGAGAAATCGTCATCACAACAAAGTCAGGCACAACGTTCCAAGGTATTTTATCGGATAGTAAATCCCGTGGTTTGGGAATTGGTAGCTACCATTAAGACGGATGCTAACGGGCAGTATCAAATCAATCAACTTCCTCAAGGTCGTTACAAGATAATAGTAGATTTACCTGGTTTCTCCACGGAAGACGGAGGTGTCGTGATTGATGCTGTAGAAGGTGAAAGCTATAGCAATAATAACTTTGAGGCGGACACAGTCACCATGACAGTTTCCCGACAAGTTACGGGCTTGCGTGGACCCGCTCTACAGAACATCAGCTTGTATCCCAATCCTTTTGATAAAGAACTTGTTATTGTTCACGCTGAAGATTGCTGGTTGCAAGTGTTCAACCTGGAAGGTGTTCAAGTATTTACTCAGCAACTGACACAAACACGGGAAGCTGTTCGTCTCGATGAACTTCCTTCCGGTATCTACTTTTTCCGTTTGGAAAAAGATGGACGAACGGCATCATTTAAAGCGATTAAGAAGTAAAAATACGTTTGTTCCAATTATCTCCAAAACCTATCCAGGGGCTGGCTTGAAGCCAGCCCCTGGATTTTAAATATGCTTTTGAGGCAAATTTTACTCATACCTAATAATCTTCGCCGGTAATATCTTCGTGATTAAATACGAAGGTCCTACCATCATCAGCATGGAGGCGATTAGGGTACCAATGTTTAAAGCTATGATCAGCGGCCAGTTGAAGGCAATGGGCACAGTAGCAATATAATAGGCTTCAGGATCTAAGGGGATAATATTTGTAAAGTATTGCAGGGCACAAATACCGAGACCAAGAACATTTCCCCAAAGCATGCCTCTGCCAATCAGGAAAAAAGAATGATAGAGAAAAATTTTTCTAATTGACCAATTAGTGGCACCGATGGATTTTAAAATGCCTATCATGTTGGTACGCTCCAATATCAAAATAAGTAAGCCGGAAATCATGTTGAAACCAGCCACGGCAAACATCAACAATAAAATAACCCAAACATTGATGTCTAATAAGTCCAACCAGGAAAAAATTTGCGGATTGATGTCTTTGATGGTTTGAGTGAACAACAGACTGCCATCGGGTTGCACCTTGTTGGCTGTCAGGCGATAGACTTCATTGCCGATTGCATCTATTTGGTTGAAGTCCTCAATTAAAACTTCATAACCGCTAACTTCCGACTCATCCCAATTGTTTAATTGGCGGATGTGCCGGGTATCAGTCAGGATAAACAGTTTATCATATTCAACAAAATTAGTAGCGTAAATTCCGGTAACCGTAAATTTACGCGCCCGTACCTGGTCTTGCATAAAATAAGCAAA
>JGI24709J26583_10002432_pt1 | contig 15361 bp, 12 predicted proteins | sample BioPla2DNA1_FD_26583 | JGI IMG/M metagenome (IMG submission 26583) | reverse complement strand
CATGAAAAGAAGAAGATTTAGTTTGTAATTATGAAATTACCTATAAACAGCAAAAGAGGCGCGTTGCTTATAACAGTCCTGATCTTTGCGGCCATGCTTTCTTTTATGGCTTTAAGCCTTATGCCTGACGAGTATATTTTGCGAGAACAAGCCAGAGACAAGGCTTTGTCAACCAATCTGTCAAATATCAGGGAAGCTGCCGACATGGCTTTGATATTTCCGCCTTCAGATCCTGAGTGGACAGCCTTTGAGCAAGATCTCTCCTCGGATAAAATCGAAAAAAATTTGGAAATTTTATCCAAATATAATTATTTGAGGCCGACAAAACATCTTTATGACGCTCACATGCCAACTCATTTGCAACCGCATTTTAATTGGCATGTCTCAGAAAATCTTATTTCTGACTCCAGCTTTGAAGCAAAAGAGAATATTACCAATATCAGCAAAGCTTGGAAAATAAAATCCTCAGATATTCCTGTATTGGAAGTTATCAAAGCCAATTCTATCAACAAAAGTCTTGAAACAGAACATTATCCTTTAAACAACAGCATGGGTAATTTTTTGTCTGGAAAAAACAATAGCACAGCTGTTTGGATTAAAGGCAAGCCAACAACGCCATAACACCGTAGCAAGCCAACCAATGCTCACATATAATCTTATCCTGATCTTAATCTTCGGCAAACATGGTTAAGAATAGCGTGCAGCGTGTTGCAAAGCGTTTTACTAATCACACGCAGCACTCGTTGCTCATAAGTTATTTTTTTTATCTGCCCGCTTCTAAACTGTCTCTCAAAAGATTTAATGCTGTCCTCACGGCTCTTTGCTTCACCATCTCCGGCGTGCCGGCCCATTTTGTAAAAGCAGTGAAAATTATATCAGATGAAGCCAAAGCTATTGCAGCAGTAATCTTAGAAGCTGTTTTTTCAGGTTCGGCATTCGGAATACCCGTTATTGCCAATCCCCAATCTGCTGAAAGCTGTTTTCTTGCTTGTTTGGCAGCTTTGATAGCAGTCTTTTCTGAAACATCGGTAAAAGCGTCCGGCAATATCAAAGTGCCTTTATAAGCACTTTTCCAATGTGTTTCTCGCATAATGTTATCGGTTAGAAGGCCTTCCGTAATATTCTCAAACACCGCTAAGCTTTCGCCGGATTCTGCAAGTTTTTTTAATGCTACTCCGCCGATGGTTTCTTCGTCGTAGCCATAAACAAATGGTTTTAAGATTTCTGAGAGCTTCTCTACAGAAGCTTCTGTTTTTATTTTAGACTCATTTAAACAATCTGAAGCGGAAGAAATTCTCACATCTATACCGTTATCTCTGCAGTAAATACCGACAACAGGATCCTCGAGAAGAGTATAATCTTTAATCATTTCAGCAAGATGCGATTCCCCTATACCAGAAGTTCTGATTGTGCGACAATAAATGTGTCTCTTTGATACGGGAAGGCGTTGTTCCGCTTCATGCCAGACACGCTTTTGTTCTTCAGGAGGGCCAGGCAAAGTAATGAAAATTTTTCCGTTTTTCTTCGCTATCCAGCCTGGAGCTGTTCCGACAGGATTAGGCAAAAAATCAGCGGAGGGTACAATCATAGCCTGTTTTTTGTTGGAATCCGGCATTATGCGCTGTCTGCATAAAAACATAGCCTTAATCTCTTCAAACATGGCTTCATCCAGATACATTTCTTCGCCTAAGTATTCAGCTAAAGCATCTCGCGTAAGATCATCTTCAGTCGGGCCTAATCCTCCGCCCAAGATTATAATATCAGAGCGGGCTGCCGCATTTTTTATTTCAGAGATGATACGGGCTTTATTATCACCCACAACCGACTTGTGATAAATATAAATTCCCAAGTCGCGTAAACGGCGACTTAAATACTGGGAATTAGTATCTGCTATTTCACCGAGCAGAAGCTCTGTTCCAACGCTGATGATTTCAGCGACTAAGGGTTTGTTTTCATTCATTTCTGCACTATACTTTTTTATTTCTGATTTATTAGAAGCTTTTTAGCAAGCTTTCGATTAAGAGCGGAATTCTATCCTTTTATGATTTCTTTGGAAATTCCTTAAGATTTATTACTCAGATAGTTTATAGAGTTTTCTGTTCTTGCTGCCTCCTGCCCTCTGCTGTCTAGTTGAGGCTGACAGTGAGACCTTTGTCGCAGAAGAACAAGGGGTAGAACTTCATTGAGGCGACTCTTTCAGAAGTTACATAGGTTTCGTTTGTGTGCCACAGATAAATCCAAGGGGCTAAATCTGCAACTTTCGCATTGATATTACTGTACATAGCATTTCTGGCTGTTTCATCATTTTCTTTGACAGCTTCTTCAAGAGCTTTGTCTATTTCTTCGTCTTTAAACATGGCTCTGTTTCCGCCGCTTCCAAAGTTCTTAGAGTGGAACAGGGGATATAGAAAGTTTTCCGCATCGGGATAATCGCCAAACCAGCTCAGATAAAAAGCTTGAGTTTCGCTTTTTTCTATAGCTTCTTTCATGGCGTTCCATTCTATAGGCTGTATTTCTACTACTATGCCATGTTTTTGCAGCTCTCCTTGAATAAGCTGAGTAATTTCAGCCGCGCTTTGCGAAGTTCTTCTATGGATTGTGAATTTGAGAGGGTTGTCTTGGTTATAACCNGCTTCCTCNAGAAGTTTGAGTCCTGNTTCCGGATTGTAGGCAATATCATTGGGCTCCGGCGAATAACCGGCAACGCCGGGAGGAATACTTCCTATAGCCTTTGTACAGGTGCCGCTGTAGAGCTCTTTTATTATTAGATCGCGATCTATGAACATATTCAGAGCTTTTCTTACCTTTGGGTTGTCAAAAGGCGGCTTTTGGTTGTTTAAGCCTATATAAAAAACGTTCAGAGCTGGAATTTCGTTGATTCTGGAAGCATGTTTGGGATTTGCCCTGAATCTTGCGTAGCTTGAAGGGTAAAGTTGAAGCAAGTCAAGAGCTCCTCGTTCAAAGTCTATTTCAGCTCTCAGATTTTCAAGTATTATTCTGATGGTTATTCCATCGACTTTTGGCTTTTGGGCAAAGTAGGCAGGATTGGTTTTTAGTTTGATATAGTTGTCTACTACCCTATCTTCAAGTATATAAGGACCAGTTCCTGCCGGCTTTTCAAAGAAAGTCTTATTCTTGATTGAGGCGGCACTCTCTGAAGGCAAAACATAGCAAGCGGGCATAGCCAAAAGGCTCAAAAAAGGAGCAAAAGGCTCTTCCAGTTTTAAAATAACTGTGTGATCATCTAAAGCAGTGATGCCTTCAGTGTAATCGGCTTTGCCCTCAAGTTTTTCTTTTGCTCCGAGAAGGCGTTCCAAAACCCATACTCGCGATGAAGCTGTTTGAGGATCCAAAATTCGCTCAAAAGAGTAAGCCACATCAGCAGCCGTAAGCTTTTGTCCATTATGAAAGTAAATATCGGGTCTAAGGCGGAAAACAAACTCGGTGCTGTCTTCTGATACTTCGTAAGATTCAGCCAAATCGGGAACAAGCTTCATATTTTCGTCATATCTCAAAAGCCCGTTATATAGCTTAGCCATGACTGTCGCGGCATTGACGTCTGAGGCTTTTGCAGGGTCCAACAGTCCAGGTTCGCTTGTTAAGTATGTCATGAAGACATTTGCCGTGGCAGCCGGTTTATATGATAAAGAAGTGAAAAGCAAAGAGCCGACTATGACCAATATAACAATAGCCGTAAAGATAATTTTATTTCTATGTTTCTCAATTTTCTGATTTATAAAATGAGAACTGACCTGGCGTGATAATTTCAGCTCTCACTTTTTCTCCTTCCAAAAATACCAAGGCGACTGATGGCTGAGTGCCGCCTCGCGGATGTCTGGGACTGCCAGGATTTATGAAAAGGCGCCCGTCTTGGTAAAAGTTTTGTGCTATATGAGTGTGACCGGATATCACAAGTTTTATCTCATCGGAACTCTGCTCAGCCGCTGCTATAGCCCTGTGGGGTTTATGAGCCACTACAGCATATATATCGCCCAGCTTGATTTTACGGTATTCAGGCAGGCACAGAAAATCGCAGTTTCCTTTGACAGCATAAACAGGAGCTATTTTGCCAAGCTCTTGCAGGAAGGCTTCATTTTCAATATCCCCTGCATGAATAATGAGGTCGGCTTGTTCGAAGCTCTGTTTTACCCAGTCAGGTATTGCCGGTTCTCCCCAGCAATGAGTGTCAGAGATAATTCCGATTTTCATTTTTCTCACAGAGAAATAATACTATTGAAAGGCTCGCTTTTCAAGAATGAACCGTGAAAGATAGAAAAAGTTCTGAAACCATGAAATACATTGCCGCTTCCCAGAGGGACTGGTGTTTTGTTTCAGCTAAAGCTTTCTTTTAAAATTATCCTTGCCGCACAATAAATTATCGTTGGCAGCTGCTAAATCGCACCGCGACGAGTAGTGAGTGCGGGTGGCGAGTTTCAATAGTTTAAAATGTAGAGTGTAAAGTGTAGAATCTAAATCAAGAACAAAAGCAAACTTCTGTTTGGAGTTTTAAGCTTTTGGCTCTTTCTACTCCCAACGCCCTAAGCCCTACTCCCTGATTTTAAGCTAGCTTAAAAATCCCATCTGTGGATAGAAAAAAAACTGCACCCGACAATAAACTTCCAGCTGCAACACAGCAGTAGCAATCACTGTTTCTAAGGCAATAGAGTTTTTGCTTCCGGTATGTTAAAATGACTTCACAGATTAACTCACTGGAAAGCTTATTTGAGCAGAACTCTTACAATTCTATTCGTTATAGCGATCCTGACAGGTTCGCTGATTTTCTTTGTACGCCCGCCTGAAGATCAAAAGCCCCCCTCTGCTTTTTTTTCAGAAGGAGTAGGTCTTTATAACCTGAAGGGAGACAAGTTTGTCCTTTCCGGAAGCGCTGTAGGCAAGCCAATATTGCTAGTCTTTTGGTCTGTAACCTGTGCAAGCTGCATAGAAGAAATACCATTTATTTCCTCTCTTTCAGATACTCTCGGCGATAAAGCTCTTGTTGTCGGTGTTCATCAAGGCGGCATGCCTGTTAAGCTAATAGCCAGATTTCTGAAAAAAAATTCTGATAAAATCAATTATTCTTTGGCTTTTGACAACGATAACGCCCTTTTTTCCATGTGCGAGGTTTCTGTAATGCCCGCAATAAAACTGATAAATCCGAATGGAGATACCCTCTATTCACATGTCGGCTATGCCGAAAACCAAAACGAGGCGATCAAAAATGAAATCATTTCGAAACTTTAATAAAAGCTTTGTTTTTTTATGTATGTTACTGTTTACATTTGCTTGGAGCAGTTTAATAGCTTCAGAATCAGTTAAGATTNAGCAGACTGGCACTGTTATTCATCATAAGAATNACATGACAAGTGAACAAGCTGTACAGGCTCCTCTTTCTACCCTCTACAATATTCAGGGAACCCCTAAAACATTTCCGGTTTTGGGAAAATGGAATCTGCTCGTTTACTGGTCGCTGTTTTGTCAGTCTTGNATTGAAGAAATGCCTATGATTCAAGAAGGTTTAAAAGANTTTGAAAATGACAATTTAACCGCCTACTTTATTTCAATAGACACAGTCCGCATGCAAAAAGCTCTTGTCAACTTTGTCAGACGACGAGATTTCAACCATGAGATTCTTCTGGAAGAAGTTACCCCTTACGGTTATCTTACAGCTGGCCAATGGAACGTAACCATGACTCCGACTTTCTTTTTGGTCTCGCCTTCAGGTGAAATCGCTTTCAGACATGAAGGCCCTATTAACATTCTGGAGCTTTTCGAAACTATTCGTTATTCTCTTAAAGGTGGGGCTCAGTGAAGAAAAGAAGCATCAGAAGATTCATACTTCTGCCTGCCTATCAGTTTAAAATAATAGGCTTGATGCTTTTGGTAATGCTTTTTGGCTTAATTTTTAATTCTTTTCTGTTTTATAGGATTACCCTTACGAATGTGGCTGATAAGATACCTGACGCCCATTCTTCAGGACATCTCAAGATCACATGGGATATAATCAAACCCGCCATAATAGTTACTAACAGCATATCTTTTGTCGCCATCTCTATTATGCTGTTTGTTTTAGCGGTGGTTTTAAGCCACAGAATAATTGGACCTCTCTTGAAAATTTCAGGCTATTTGAAGAAATTGGCTGACGGGAAAATGAATACAGAGCCTGTCAAACTTAGAGAAACAGACGAAGGCAAAGAACTATGTGATGCGGCCAACAACTTTCATGACAAGTCTTTGAAACGCTTTAAAAAGCTGGATAGTATCCGTAAATCTATAGAAGACGGTGAACTTGTGGAAACGGCTGATATCAGCAAAGCATTAAAAGAAATAACAGACGAGGCTGATTTTGTCTAAAAAAACAATATCACTATTATTCATTTTCTGCGCTTTCTTTATTTTCGACGCTCTTCTGGCTAGAGCTTTTGAGCCTCCTGCTTTCAATGCTTCTGCTAATTCTGAGCCTTCCCATAAGCATCGGCTTTCACAGAACATGCCGCAAGCAAACAAAACGGCAAAATATGTGACTTCAAAGACTTGCAGAGAATGTCATGCCGATATTTATAAAGAGTGGCAATTGACTCCTCACGCACGCATGGTTAGAACACTAAGCGATCTGGACAAAGAACAGCAAGCGGTCTTGAAGGCAAAAGGCCTGGATGAAAGCAAGGTGAAATATGTGCTGGGTTCTCACTATGTTCACAGATTTGTCACTGAAAATGACGGGGATTTGAAAATACTTCCAAAAGTATGGGATATTCATACAAAAGAATGGTCAGACTATACTGATCCAAACTGGGAACGCCGACTCTGGCTCAAACAATGCGCGGGTTGCCATACTACCGGTTTTGATACAACTGATGAGTCTTTTGCGGAAGCAGGCATCGGTTGCGAAGCATGTCACGGTCCCGGTTCAGAACATGCTGAAAAAGAAGATCCTGCCTATATAACTTCTATCAGACGCATGACAGAACTTGAGCAAGAAATGATCTGCATGTCATGCCATACATCTGGCATAGACAATAGCGGCGAGTATGATTTTCCAGTCGGATACAAGCCTGGTGACGACCTGGCTGAGTTCTTCAGCGGTCTTACTCCAAAACCTGGACAAACCCCCTCAAACTTTGCTGGGGATGAAACAATTGAAGACAGAGAAAAGCAATGGCATTTTCTTAAAAGCAGACTTTTCTTGGCCAGCGGCCTTACCTGTGATTATTGCAAAAACTTTCGCAGTTTTGATACTAACTCGGCAAGCGAATATCTGACTTACGACCAATATTGCCTGACTTGCCATCAAGACTATGCAGATCATCCGGAAGAGTCTCCGGGAACAGACTGTGCTGTTTGCCATATGCCTTCTACTCATATGAACAAAAAGCTTTCAATTCACGATCACAAGTTTAAATTCCCTGAAAACTTCTAATTTTTTAACCACGAAAAAGGACAAAATATTTTTCATCCGCAGATTACGCAGATGAACACAGATAAGGACAAAAAATCTTTCTAAACCACGGAACACACAGAACACACTGAAAAAGGCTCCAGCAGAGAAAAATCTCGAAAAAGCATATCTGCTTTTTCTCACTCTTGCCTTAAGATATAGATTTACAAGTAAACTTGTAAATCTATGTCCTACTCCGAGTAGCCGACCTAAATTGCATGCTATTACCATAGAATCGCAATTTGTGTCGATTTTTGCTAAAAACTCATAGAGGCAGAAAGATAAACAACGGTTATTTATTGGCTGCTTAGAGCAATTATCTGTTTCAGCAATTGAGTCTAAACATTTATTTATAATTTATACATTATGATTTCTAACTTATTGAAGCTCGCCACTCACAACGGTTGTTAGGCTACCCCCTACGCTCTATTTCCTATCCCCTTGGAGTTTTCGGCACCTATCACTGGCATCATTGCCTTTTCTGTCCACCGTCCACTAATCCCTGCCTGCTGTATTTTGAGAGGAATTTCATCAGTTTTTCGGTCATGGCTTCTCTCGTGTATCTTTTGAGAGCTATTTTGGCATTTTTACGAGCCTTCTTTGTGAGCTTTTGGCGATTTTTCAAGAAGAACTCGATTTTATCCGCCAAATCTTCAGGGCTGTCAGGGTCGTAAGCCAGATTGCCGCCGCTTTTAGATAAAATTTCAGCTCCTTCGCCTTTTAAACCGTAAAGTATTGGGGTTCCTGCCGCCATATAATCAAATAGTTTTGAGGGCACTGTTTTTGCCATTGTTTCATCATTTTTGATGTGCAAAAGCAGCGCATCAGATTCAATCATAAGCTGCATAGCTTCGTCTTTGGTTACAGGCGGCTTTATAAAAATATTCGCCAAATTGTTTTCCTGTATTTTGTTTTGAATTAAAGCTTTTTCAGCCCCATCTCCGATTATTTCAATCCTGAAGCCTTTTACATTTCTTTCTTGCAATAAAAAAGCAGCATCAGTAAGTAAGGAAATGTTTTGACAGCGCCCTATGTTGCCTGTGTATCTCAAACAAACTTTGTCATAGTCTTTGAAAGGAACTTTTTCAAGGTTTATATATTTCTTTTCTGTTCCGTTATAAATGATGCAAACAGGTTTGTTTGTTATCTTTTTAATATGATTTGCCATTGGTTTTGATACGCATGTAATACATGTAGAACGTCTGTACAGAAATTTTTCGACAATTCTTGCGGCTTTGTAGGCTAAACTATTTTCAGATATTTGTCCTGCAGAAACGGCTGAGTCAGGCCAGAGATCGCGGATATCCAAGCAGATTGGACAATGCTTGATAACCGCCAAGGCATATCCTGCAACAGCAGTAAACAAAGGCGGACTTGTCACCCATATTGCATCATATTTTTCTCTGTTAAGAATTCCTTTGATGAAAGCGACAGCCATAAAAGAAAGATAATGCAGCAAATATGAGGCTTTGCCGCCTCCTTTGTAGGGAATTATCGGAAGGCGGTTCACCTTGACTATGCCATCGTTAAAGTCTTTATTTATCAGTGTTTTATGGGGCAACGCTGCTATTACATGGACTTCCCAGCCTTTTTCAGATAAGAGTTTCGCAGTTTCAGATATTCTGAAGGCGCAGGCTGTAATGTCAGGGGCATAAAATTGTGAAACTATCAAAATTTTCATCTGTCTAAAACCTTATGGTATATTCGATATAATCATTGCCAGCGTTTGAAAGAATCAGTTTGTTTCGTGAAATGCTTTTGCCGAATTCAGGATAATAAGGAGACTCGGTTTGCCTAAGGCGGCAATCAGTTATTATTTTGAATGAAGTATCAGAGTTGCTTATTAAAAAGCAGTTATTAGATTCTTCTTTTATTTTAAAACCTGGCGCCAAGTGAACAAGGGAGATGAAAGCTCCTTGCATTGTTCGCACTATAAGGCGATCTTCAAACTTTATGAAATCATCGCCGAAATGGACCTGTCTAAGGAATCTTTGTTGGTAGCGATCCTCGTAGATTGCCGTAAAGGAATCCTTTGCTGCATTCTTAAGCCTCCTTATGAGTTTCGCTCTTTTTCCGAAGCGAAAAGCTCCCCAAAAATCCGATTGTTCTGTTCCTTCGACCATTGCTATGTTATGCGCATACGATGATCTGGAAAAGTTCCTGGAGACGGGGTCTTGGTAAGAAAAACATCCTGTATCAGTGATTATGCGTTTGTTGTTGATTGCAAGTTCATAAGATGACAAATCACAGTGGGAATGCCCAGGATTATAGTCAGGAGAAGGCCCTGAGAGTTTCATAAAGAAGGTGATTTTGTTTTTTTTATAGACCAAGAAGCCGGACTTTTTAAAAATTTTTATTAGTTGTTTATGAACGTATTTGTTCGGAACCTTTGCCGAATCTCCGAACTGTACACAATATCCGTCAGGAAAGGTCATTATTGCCGCAAAGTCTTTGCCTTTTTGTAAAATCTTTTTAAGAATAACAGCTAGCCTGGCTAGTTCAGGAGTCATTTCCGCTTTGTTTAAAGCTTCTGCTTTTTGATAAACTTTGCTTGTAAAATGCAAAAGTTCTTTATGGTACATGAGAGATCTTTCGCAGTGGCAGCCATCTGATAAAAATTGTTTGCTTAAATTTTCTGTTATTTCGTCTGCGAAAAAACAGAGGTCTTCTTTGATGTCATCAGCATTAAAAGAAGCATAGTAAAAACATGCCAGCAGATTCAATGACAGATGGTTGGCATCCAGATGTTTCTCCGGGTTTCTTTTCAAATTGCAGTATTGGCGAGACAAAGAAGCTTTGATACATTCCGCTGTTTTTTCAGGCAGTTTGCCTAAAGCGATAAAATCAAGCCAAGAAAAAATTCGTCTGGAGGTCGGATACGGCTCGGCGCCTTCAGAGCGTCCTGTATTTTTTTCGATCCAGTCAAGTATCAGATATTGCTTTAACGAGTCGGAATAAGTGCTGTCGCTTAAAAAATCGAAATAATTAAGGTTGTAGACCCAGAGTTTTTCAGGTTTTTCATCAAAGGCTTGAGAATCCCACGGTATTTTTGATACCGGAAAGCTTTTTTCGTTGTTCAGAAAATTAAAGGTAACTTTAAAGTCTTTTTGAAAATCGAGTTCTTTTTTCAGAATGGCTGCAACTTTTCTTAATGAGTTATCAGCAATATCGGGAGCCGTTATTTGCTTAAACTTGAATATTGGCCTATAGAAAAGCTGCGACAGCTTTAATGGCTCAATTGTATGAAGAAGCCTTAAAATTGTTGCATATATGTTTCTGAATAGCGACTCTTCGTCGAGTTTTGAGACAATCACTTGCCGAAAGCTTTCTCTGCTAATTTTATTGAATAAAGCGATGTTTGAAAAAGCTCTTCGTCAGGTATTGGCAAAACGCCTGTCCTAATACCGTCATAGAAGGCTTTCACGCAGTTTTGATGTCCTTTGTCCTGAGACCAGAGAGAAATGTTCTTGGCATTTGGAAAGCCGTATGATTTCAGACTTTTGAAGTTGTCTATAGTTATAGTTTTGCCGTCAGAGAAAATTTCTATTTTTTCTTTCGGAAAATCTTTAGAGCCATTGGCAAAATAGCAGATTGAAGCTATTGAGCCATTTTTGAAAGACAGGCTGGCGGTTAGTGTGTCATTAGTGACATAGCCTGATAGACTCTTCATATAAACTCCATCTGTCGCTGTTATTTCCGAACCTGCTAAAAACAGAGCCAAATCTATGAAATGGCAGACTTCTCCTATTACGCGGCCACCGCCTATTTGAGGATCTTGAGTCCAGTGGTCTGGCTGTATTTGTCCTGCATTGACGAGAATATTTATTGCAACCGGAGCGTTTGTTTCGCCCAAAAGGCGTTTGGCTTCAAGTGAAAGAGGGGAAAAACGTCTGTTGTATCCGACAGTCAGAACAGGTTTTTCTGCTTGGCTGTGATAAGCGTTTTTAATATTTTCAAGCTCTTTTACAGTCATAGCCAGCGGTTTTTCAACATAGACGTGTTTGCCGCTTTTAATTGCCTTTATAGCATATTCTGCGTGAGAATCATGTCGGGTGGTTATTATGACTGAGTTTATGGAGTTATCGGAAAATATTACATCGGTGTTGGTAGTCATTATAGGAATGCCGTATTTGGCCGATGCGAAAGCTGCCGATGCGCCTGATTTTGAGGCGACAGCTTTTATAGAAAAACCTGATTTTTGCAATTCAGGAATCAGAATCTTGTTGGCAAAGTTGCCGGCTCCGATAAGTGCCGCATTGCCACTGTCAGCCTTTATAAATGAACCGGAAAGATGAGTGTTTGTCAGTGTTTGTACTGATAAGTCTTTCTCTGTGTCATATTCCAGCAATATGCCTATCGCATCTTTTGAGTCACAGACTTCTTTATAGGCTTTTTCGGCTTCTTCAAATGCAAATTTTGATGAAATAAGCTTGTCAACCTTGAGCTTTTTGTCAGCCATAAGTTCCAAAACAGCTTGGAAGTTTCTCTGAACTGTCCATCTGACGAAACCGTAGGGATAATCATGCCCTTCTTCTTCGTAGAAAGAATCATATCTGCCAGGACCATATGAAGAGGAAACCTGAAAAGAAATTTCTTTCTTGTAAAAGTCGTCTCTGCTGAGTTCAAGACCTGTAACCCCAACCAGAACTACTCTGCCGCGTTTCCGGCACATTTGAGGAGCCGCTGACATAGGTTCTGATGATGAAGTAGAAGCGGCTACTATGACTCCGTCTAGACCATAACCGTCGGAAAAGTCCATGCCTGCTGATACAGATTCGCTTAAGTCACTGTTTGCGACTGCCGCGCCATATGATTTGGCTATTTTTCGTCTGCTTTCCTGGGGATCAAAACCTATAACCTTGCAGCCGTTGGCAATAAGTATTTGGCATGTCAAAAGGCCAATCAGACCTAAACCTATAACTCCGATTCTTTCTCCGAGGGTTGGGTTTAAAAGTCTGACTGATTGCAAGGCTATTGAGGAAGCCACTGTAAAAGCGGCTGTCTCGGAAGAGACTTCATCAGGAATCTTGGCACAGAGGTTAGCAGGAACGCTTACCAGCTCGGCGTGAAAGCCGTTGGAAGCAACCCTGTCGCCAGGGTTGAAGCCAGAGACATTCCGACCGACGGAAAGCACTGTGCCGGCATTGCAATAGCCGAGAGCCAAGGGAGTTTCAAGTTTGTTCTGTACCGAGTTGAAGGCAGGGAGAAAACCGTCTGTTTTCAATTTTTGCAAAGTTTGTTTGACCTTGTCCGGCTGTTGCAGAGCTTTGGAAATCCAGTTGCCTTTTCCGAATTCCAGAAGCATTCGTTCTGTGCCTAATGAAATCAAAGAGACTTCTGAACGGATTAGAAGCTCATTGTCCCCTGCTTGACAAGCTGGAACTTCTGTTAACGAAATTTCACCTGTTTTAAGGCTCTGGAATATCTGTTTCATATTATTTATTGCCTCCCAGCAGCTTTGGTAAAGCTTTAAGACCTATAAATTCAAGACCTTTTCTCAAGTCTCTTTTCAATAATCCCGGGTCATTGAAATAAAGCTTGCGACGTGCCAAAGCTCTTCTCGCCAGATTTAAAATATTTTTGTTATGTCTGGAAAAAACTCTGAAAGCTTTAGCAGAAAGTGCTTTAAAGCGGTCTTCAGATATATATATCATGCGTTTTGAAGGATCTTTGAAGAACAAATCCTTGGGATTTGTGGTTAAAAAGTGTTCCAAAGGAGGGTCGGCTATAAGCAGCCCCGCTTCGATGGCTTGAGTAAAAAGCTTGGTTCGTGGGAATGGGCTGTAAACACCTAAGCCGCCGAAATACGGATTGGCTCTTTTTAAGAATCGCCAAGTCATTATTATGTCTTCTTCTGTTTCTTCGGGCAAGCCTATCATGAAGTAGCCTGTCCAAAAAATCCCGTGTTTATTCAGCAATCTGGAGGCTTTAAGAATCTGCTTATGGTTAATGCCTTTGTCAGTTTGCTGCAGAACTTTTGGCGAACCTGATTCTATGCCTATGCTTAGCTGTATAAGGCCAGCTTTTTTCATAACCGACAAAAGCTCGTCATCTATAATATCTGCTCGGGTTGTGCATGAGAATGTTATGGGGAAATCAAGTTTATTAAAGGCTTCGCAAAGGGCTTTTACGTGCTTTTTGTTAACAGTGAAAGAGTCGTCTTTGATTGAGAAATGGGTGGTTCCGAAAAGCCTGTGTGTTTCTTCTATTTCGTTTATTACAGAAGACACGCTTCTGTAACGCACAGTTCTGTTCCACATGTGGAAACAGTAACTGCAACTATAAGGACAGCCTCTGGTAGTGAGGATGACACCCATATCTTCAGAAGTATAGGCTTCAGGGTTCATCAAAGCTTCTCTGTCGGGAAGCGGTATAGAGTCAAGATTTTTGTTGAAAGGTCTGTCGGGATTGTGGATTATTTCAGATCCGTTTCTCCAAGAAAGGCCTCGAATCTTTTCAAAGCCTTTGTTTTCTTCAATGGCTTTTATAAGCTCAACAATAGAGTCTTCGGATTCTCCTCTCAGCACATAGTCGGCTTCTTGAAGTTTCATTGTCAGCTCAGGCATGGCTGTGGCATGAGGGCCGCCTATAATAATAGGGGTTTCAGGCAAAATACGTTTGCATAGTCGCGCTGTTTGTATTGCCGTGCCGAACTTGCTTGTCATAGCTGAAATGCCTATCACATCGGGTTTTTCAGCAAAAACGATTTTTCCCATCACCTTCCAAGTAGGATGTTCTTTATTGTTGAGGGCTTCAATATAGTGAGAATAGGTGTCATACTCTTTTGTGAAGTCTACTTCGCCGTCGTTTCCTTCGGCTGCGTCAGTATCCAGAATTTTGCAAACATGTCCTGCTTGTTTTAAAGCTCCTGCCAAATATGCGGGACCCAAAGGAAAATACATGTTGAAAATTCCTGCAAAGCTTCTGAACGGGGGATCAATTAATAAAATTTTCATGTTTATTTAATCCTTAGGTTGGATGTCAGAACTGCTGAAATAGAGAGCATCCAAGTCTAAAATGAGATTATTGAGAACTGATACGGTTTCTGGAGTTTCTCCGCCAGTTTTATTTTTGATGTTTTCGCAAATCTCTTTGTACATAATTCTGTAAGAGTCAGCTCGATTGAATTTGATTTGTCTTAGCAGAGAATGTTGAGATTCGAAAGAATATGAAGAAGCGTTTTTGACAGTTGCTGTTCCTGCATGGCTTCTTAAACTGACTAAGTCTTGTACGCCGATTCTGGCAGAACCTTGATGAGTCAGGTGTAATACCAGATAGGCACCATTTTCGAGAATGACAGCGCTGAGCGAGTCCTTTTCGCCGAGGCGCTTTAAAGATATGTCGCGTGGTTTTGAGTAGTCATTCAGAAACAAGAAAAGATCTAGCCAGTGGCAACCGTTTGAAACTATGTGGCTTCGCGAATTTGGCCAATTATACCAATGTTTTGCCGGCAGAGGGGTTTCGAAAACGCAAGCGTTCATGTTAAGTGGCGTTTTACCATCTTTGGAGAGGTCTTTTTTTGCCTGTTTGAAAAGAGGGTTGTGTCTCATATGGTAACAAGTAAAAAGACGCCCTTCAGTTGTTTTCATTGCCTCAAGAATAAGAGCAAGGTCTTTTCTTGAAGTTACCAGAGGCTTCTCTACGACTGCCGCGGAATCTTGTTGCAAAGCCTGAATAGCCAAGGAGGCATGTGTGTGATGGTAACCAGCTATGAAGTATATGTCTGAGTCAGGTTTAAAGTCCGCGGAAGTTGTGAGAGTTGCGGAATATTTGTTTTTGTTGCCTAGTTGGGCTGTATCCTTTTCATGGATAAATTCCATCTTGATATAATCAGGCAAATTAGGCAGTATTTGGGTTTTCGCATAATTTCCGAGTCCGTAGAGCTGAGCTGTGAAGGAAGTTGTTGTCTTTTTTAGGATGTTCTGC
>JGI24709J26583_10002430_pt1 | contig 15368 bp, 18 predicted proteins | sample BioPla2DNA1_FD_26583 | JGI IMG/M metagenome (IMG submission 26583) | reverse complement strand
TCCACAAAGAAGCCTACGTTGCCGTCGGCATCACTGAGAATCTCGTACACTCTATCCGTCANGTCTGAACTCCTTTCAACAAAACGGGCACCCCCGCGAAGAGGGTGCCCGCGTTTAATCAATTACTGCAAGAAGCTATCAACAGCGTCTTGAAGTCCGCCCAGCCGTGCGGGGGAAAACAACACGTCGTCGATAATCTTGTCTGCCCGCGCCTTTAACTCCTCGTAGTAGGCGAACCGGCGATCCCCCCAGTCGAGGTACTCCTGTTGCTTCGCCTTTATTGTAGGAGATATTAAACAAAGGTCCTCGACACTGATGTCAACACGGTCAGAGTGTCTAATATCTAGCGCCAGCTGTAAGAACAGCTCGCCACCATCGGGCATATCCAAAAGCATTACGAGGGCATCCGCAATGTCCAAGCAATCTTCATTGTCGCCACCTGGCGATGGATTATCGATCTCCCACTGCCTCATTGCTTTCTTGATTTTTGCATCCAGGACAGCGCGTGCACGCTCAACAGCGAGCGCCTCTAAGCTCTTAATTTCTGCCATTTTCGGCCTCCGGTATGTACTTGCCCTGATTCACGTCAACGGTAAACCTGGCCGCGGCTCGCAGCAACGCGGCCACGCCTTCCGGCGTGTCACAGGGATGTTCTTTGTCTATAACCGACAGCGCGTCATGAAGCGCGCGCTCGTAGGCGTAGAAGCGTTGCGCCCAGAGCGGAGCTGCTTAAACCTCCTTTGGGTTACAAATAGCCTTAACAACTTCGCGGCTGCACTCATCATTAAAGGCCACAACCGCATATAGCGCCATGTGTGTGGCCCCGTGGTTACCACCGGGCACAAACCTGATCTCAACTGCCGCTTGGGTGTACGCGATGCCGTAGTCGCCGACATTGAATTCCTGTCGAAATCCCCCCAGCAGCTCCGCCAACTCAAGGCCAACAACGCCTTGCTCTACTATCGCCCTAGGATTCCAGTGCTCCGACGGCGGAGACACTTCAATCTCATCCGCCAACTCGTTGTGGCGCCGCAGCAACTCCATACACTTCGCGTAGTCTTTATGTCGCTTGAACTCGGACTCCAGCGCGGCAACCTGCAGCTCAAGCATCTCGTTCAGCACTGTACCAAACCTAGCTTCAAGCTCTGCAAAACGTCGCGCCGCCTCGGCCAGCGCTTGGACATCAGGAGGCGTCGTCATTCGTTGTCCTTCGTGTAAACTTCCACACCGCCCGCCAGAATGGCTTCCGCCAGGCCTGCCGCCAGACTTGCCGCCAACGGCCCAAAATCACGGTGGTAATATCTGCCATCGAGCACAACGGTGTAGTCCTGTAAGCCGCCCACGCCGTCGTCACTACACCCAGTATTGCGTGCCTCCAGCTCGTATACCATGTAGGGGTGGTATACGGTACAATAGACCTCAACCACCCAGGCGTCCTCATATGAGTTGGGTTCGCCATACACGGCAATCAGCGCCCGTAACATGTGTTCCAGCTGGTCGGGCCCGCACCAGTGTTCTCCGAATATCTTGCGGAGATCGTCAACAGCATGTCTGTACCCGGATTTGAGCTTGGATTTAGTCGCCATCTTGATTTCCTTTCGTTTTGGAGCCCACGGCCTGGATTTCCCAAGGGTATAGTGACACGGCTTCCCGTTTGCCGCCCATCCAATAGATAACCCGGTACATCACGCCGATAACCTCAACAACAATGGCCTCGACGTGTCCTCGGGCTTCAATCGCGGGGATCAACACTTCGTCGCCGATGTTAAATGCGGTCTCTAGTTGCACGACTCTAGTCTTACAATTGAGTCCGCGAACGCCGGCAGGTAGTGCTCGACGCCGGCGGCAATGCCTCTTGCCATGTGGGCTATACTATGCACCAGGCTGTGGGCCTGTTCCACTCCGACTGGAACCGAAGCTATAACGTAGCTCGGCATCTCGTTACCGGCCTTGTCTACCTCAGCCAGCACACCAATATAAAACACAACCGGATTGCACGGCAGACACCATACCTGGGTATCCTGCCCGTGTCCGGTTGCCGACCGCGCTTTCTTGTACTCCGCCAGCAACACCGCGCGGCCATTCTTGATTTTATTCCGGCTAGGTAGGGCCCAGTGCCTGCCAAACACGTAGGCGTCGTCATAGGGGTCATATTTTTTCTTCGTTGTCATCGCACACCTCTCGAATCACATACATTTGTTCACAGTATCGCCTTCCCGACTGGCCGCCACACAGCGGGCAATTCGGGTGCGAAGCCCGGGCATCGACGTACGGCTGCTACACGGACCTTCCAGCACCTGTACGTAGCCAGGCGCCGGAGGCACACCTATGTCACCGTAGTCAATGCGGTCGTCATCCGGGCTGTAGAAAATCGCGGCACCGGGTTCCAGGTCACAGCCGTCGCTCAGATGATAGCGGATTTCCTTAACAACGGAATCCACACACCACTGCAGCGGCCAATGCCGCGGCGCCACATCACGGGTAATCGCTAGTTCCACCGCGGTACGCACACAATGGCCAAGATGACCATCGTAGTGCCGCCCAACATCAGCGGCGGCCTCCTCGTAGCTGAACACGTCTCGGCGTGTGCAGCCCCGGGGAACGCGCCGTGCCGCCAGACTCTCGGGCCCCGTAAACACCCGAGCCGTTATCTCTCCGGTATCCAGCAGCAGCACCTCAACACAGGCGGTGTCAACGTTGGAAATCCCAAATTCAGTGCTCATCACAACTCCCAGGTCACATCGGCCATTCCCGGAACCTGCGTTCCAGGCGTTCGTCCCTGGGCAGATGACGGAGCCCGTAGGGCGTCCATACCCACCACCAGCGGAACAACATCACGTTAAACGACGGCAGCTTGTCCATGCCGACGCCGGCCACGATAAACCGGAGCCGCGTCGTGTATATCCAATGCCGCCGTATCACGAAGTACAGCATTACAACGCAGAGCACCACAACGGGGGTGCCCAGTATCCACAGTATGTATCTCACCTATAGCCTTTCTGAATATGCGGAGCATGACCCCCGCGATTTCAACTGTTGTCGGCGTGTGGAACGCGTTCCACAGCCGGCGAAGCCCATGTGTCGCCTATTTGGGCGGGTCTACAATGTGTACTTCGTCATCGATATCAAGCTCGCCGCGACGATAGGCAGCCAAGGCATCGGAAGCCCGCCGGAATACCGTGGGCAGCTTACCCGAGTTGCGCTTGGTTGTCGCCGCGTAAAGCCCGTATAAAAACTCATGTCTGGGGGTGTACAGCGGGCCAAAATTCGCCGGAGACCGGATGTTCTTGCTCGGCAACATCCGCTCGCGTACCTCACGTACGGCTTCCGGCGTAACCACGGCGTGTACGTTCATACAATCACCGTCAAAATCGGCGCCAAATGTGCTTGTGACAGAAGGACTTAGGCGAATTGTCTTACCCGGAACCAGCACGGGTTCAAAGCCCATAATGCCGAACTTGTGCAGCACCGGAGCCCGCGACGCCAGTACCGGACGCTCCTCCATAACCTCCAGCAGGGCTTGCTTGGCCCTTGGGTCTCTGTCGGCCACCAGCTTTACCGCCCGCATTCGGCTCTCGGGGTTGTCGCCGGCCTGCCTGGCCAACTTGCGCACCACGAAGCGACCAAACATAGGCCAGGCCAGATTTTCGGGGATGCCGATGTGATCCATGTCCAAATTGGGGTCCGGGGTGATCACGCCGCGCCCCGACATATCCGTGGTGCCGCCAATCAGGCTGCGCTGCACAAGACTTGTTTTCGGGCCGCCGGCGCCGAAGACCTCGTCGAGAATACCTTTGACGTTTTGCTTTTTGCGCGAGGGTTTAACCGGGTCACCCATGCCGGAAACCGCCCGTAGAGAACCATACACGGCTTCCCGGGCATCGGATACCGCCTCGCCGGCAAGCTGACCCCGGGTATCCTTGAAATTCTTGGTGGCGTTCATCAAATCCATGTACAGCACGTTTGGACTAGCCACCGAGGTAAACTTGCTGTTGATGTTGATAGGCCGAAACACCGGCGGCAACACCGGTACCTTGGTAATCATGAGGTCAGCGGGCCGCAGCCCCTGGGCTATAATGCCGTCCAGAGCCCGCATGCGCTTCAACAGGGTATCCCTCGCAGAGGCGCTAGACGCCATCTTATACTGGCCTTTAAGCGATTCCAGCTCCTGCTCTGGCTTGATGCGCCGCAAGGCCTCCAGCATAGCTTCTGGGCCCGTGCCGATGCCCTGGATGTCTTCTCGCCCGTAGAGCACGGCCTCAAACCTTGGAGTGGTCATGCCAAGCATATGCTTGATCTGGGGCTCAAACACAGGATTTGGCAGCGGCTCCGCCAACCGAATGAAGCCAAACCGGTTGCCACCGTGGCCTCCGGTGATACCGCGGTCGAACAAGCCCCCGGGTACCGGCTCCGGGGAGGCCTCGCCATAGGCGCCGCGCTCGAAATTAGCCATCCACTTCACGGTCTCGGGCACCGTGATCTCGCCGGCGGCAAGCTGTTCCACGTCCTTATCGGTCATCGCCGCCAGGCTAAGTCTGCCATTGGAGTCCCTGACGTTGATCCCCGCGGCTTTTAATGAATCCAGGAACCGGGTGTAAATCTGCGGTGCCGTCGGCGCCGGCGGCGGGTACCCCATGGCAACGGCGTTCCAGTAGTCGTCATTGCTCTGACCCCTGACCGTTTTCACCTCGCGGATAACCGCGGGAACCCCGTGCGCAACTAAAGCGCCCAGCTCCCCGGCGCCAATACGCTTGGGATTCTCGCCGTCCTCACCGGCGGTGGGTACGCCTTCAATGGTATAGCCTCCGGTGCCACGCGCGGATTCCTTGCTGTCGGCCTGGTGATGAAGCGCCATAAAATAGGACACACCGGTGGTCACGCCCTTAATGGTGCGGCCCGTGAGCGGGTCGTATAGATCATCGGTTTCCGGTATGCCGAGCTTCTTTAGCTCGTCAATCGCGTACTGCAGCCTGTCGCCGTCGTAATCCTGGGGCAGCACATACGGAGTGCCCCGCTTTTCCGCTGCTTTGCCCAACAAGGCCTCGATGACCTGCGAGGGGTTGGAGTTGCCGGCAATCAACACATGCCCGTTTCTGCGGGTAACCACGTAGCCCGTGGACACATGCGGGCAGTAAATCTTGCCTACGTAATCCACACGGGACCAGCCGTTACAGGCAAACCTCGTGCGTACCGGCGATCGCGTGACCTCCCAGCCGGTGTCCAGGGATTTACGCACCGTAGAGGAGTAACCGTGCTGCAAGAACAAGCACTGCAGATCATCAGCGGCTGCCTTGGTCTCCGTAACCACCCGGTAGTCCATGCGAGCTACCCCGCTCGCCGGCAACAGGCCCGCGGCGGCCACAGGAAGCCCGCAGGACACGCCGGGAAGCGCAGAGGCCAGATGCTCGGCCCAGCAGCCTCCAGGCGTTCGTACCCACATCCTGTGGCTTGGAGTCACGCAAAAATCCAGGCCGTCGTCTTGATACCGCAGCATGGGCCCCTTGTAGTCCTCAACATGTATGCGACTGAGCTGCTTGGAGCAGCACAACGACTGGGTTTCCGGGCTAAACGCAATCAGGACGTCCTCGAACTCGATTTCGCGCCCGAGTACCCAGCCACGTTTGGTCAGGAACTCCGTGCAGTCGTCATAGCACCGGGTGATCAAGCCCTGGGGGTTCAAAATTACCTCCAAAGGTCTGCCGTCGGGTGCCACCGGCATCTGGTCATCGGGAATAACCCGGGAAATCACGCCCTTGCTGCCGTGGCGCAACACCAACTTATCGCCGCCAATGGCGGGAGCATAGGCTTTAATCGCCACCCGCATGCCGTCGTTGTCCTGCCAGGCATCGGTGACCTCACCGGGGAAGTCGTGCTCCCATACCCTGGATACGTCTGCCCAACGAGTCTTGTTGCCGCGGTACAACATGCCGGCACCCTTTGGGGTACGCTGCCTAACCGCCAACATAATGGGGTCACCTTTCTCAAGCACAGCGCCCGGCTTGACCACACCGCCGTCATCCAGCTTATCCAGCTGTGCCCGCGTAAACACCGAGGGGAACAGCGACACAAACTTGGAGGTGCCCGCATTGGTTAGGTCGTCGGTGTCCACGGTTTCAGTGTACAGACGCTCGGTTGCCAGTTTGGAGGCCCCGGACTCGCTCACCAAAACAGCGTCCTCGTACACACTGTCCTTGTGCGTCATGTAGCCCACACGCAGGTTGCGACCCATGGCGAGGACACCGTTGTCATCCGTGTAGTTACTGGCGGCCAGCAGCTGGCCGGGTGCCACCACATCACCTACGGCAACCCTTGGGGTGTTGGTGATAAAGCTCTTGCGGTTGAAAATAAAGTTGTTGTAGAGATCGTGTGTCGTCGTGGTGCCGTCGAGGTTCTGTACCGTGATGTCATCCGGGGTGATGGCGACAACCCTACCAGCTGCCTTCGCACGCACCGCGCCTACCCTGGAGCCCATTTTCTGCTCGGCGGAAACCCCGTCACCGGAGTCCACCTGCACCAGCGGAGCCTCGCGTTCCCGCATGGGCATCGCCTGGGCAAACCACTTGGAGGCCATCAGAATACGCCCACCCTTCATGGAATTCAACGCCGGCAACAGGTTGGACAGCGGGTTATACATGTCCATCTGGCTCTTGGCCTCGAAATCAATCTTATCCGGCGTTACGTATACCAACCGGCCACCGCGAATCGCGGCCACACGTTTGTGACCCTCGGCCTCGGCGTGCTGCCGGGCCCCCGGAGGCGCAACCGTGGCACGCGCCAACACCTGAGGCGGCAGCCACACGTCCTCCCCCGTGTGGGCGTCACTCAGCTTGGTGTATAGCGCACGATCAATGCCTTTGCGGGTGTTGCGGGCCAACCGTAGGTCTACGCCGATATTCAAGCTTTCGGGTGTGCGTACGGGGTCAACGTACAGAAACTGACTGGGCTGCACCGCACGAGCGTCATCGGGAATCGAAGCCGCGCTGGATAGCCCCCCTTCGCCCATACGGGTAACCCGGTAGGCCTGGTCAAGAGCGTCCAGCGGATTGATTTCCTCCAGAGAAGCCCCTAAACCCGAACCATAGATGACGGACAACAACTGAGGTGTTAGCGCGCCACTGGGTACGCTAGACAAATTTTTTCGTAGCGAGGCACGCCAGAGCATACGGGCTCCCACACGTCCGCTGTCCTTGATAACCCGCTCCCTGAACAGGTCAGCGGGTCCATAGGTCTCCTGATACGCCAGTGCGTCGCGGTCATCGGTGTCGGCCTCGCCGCGATTAACCTTTACGAGTTTAGCCGCTGCTTTCAGCAGCAGCTCGGGAGACACCCGGGTAATCGGGGAGCCCAGTGTGAATCCGGTGACCTCCGGGTCTACCTCCATGCGCTCAAATGCCGTACGGAAATCCCGGCCTGTGGACATGTCCCCAACTTCTTTTGCCGCACGAGTACCGGCCAGACGTGCCCAGAACTTGTTAATATGTGCGTCGGATACCTGCTTGGCCGCGTTGACCTGCCATAGCTTGTCTCCAAGGGTTTCCCGAATGGCGTCGTCGGAAACCCCGGATGCCTTCAAAACAGGATACGCAGGAACCGAACCCTGGCCCAGGCTTATACGGAAAACCCCGGTCTTGGGCTCCAGCAGCAGGCGGAAACTAGGCCCGCCCTTCATGATGTTAAAATGGGCCTCGGGGTCACCGTTGGCCTTGCGGCGTACGTACACGCCAGGACGCAACCGCATCTGGTGCGCAACCGAGGTATCGGAACCGTTTATCGTATAGGTGCCGCGCTGGGTAAGCATGGGCACCCTGGCAATCGTGGTGCGCTTCTGATCCAGTACGTCACCGGTGGCCTTGTCAACCAGCCGCCAGGTGCCCTTAATCGGGCGGTACAGGGATTTCCGCTGCAGAATCGCCTGCTTCTGGGCCTTATACGGGACGATCTCGGGCCCGTCGTACTCGGTATCCACCAGCTCCAGCCGGTGTGTGGCGTTTTCCAGCGGGTACTTGGTGCGCACCCCGTCCAGGACGGCATCGTAGATGTCCTGCCGAACAGCGGCGAAATCAGTGGGGTCTCGCAGCCCTGGAATGCCTAGGGTGTCCATTCGGGGTCACCTGGTCAGGTACCCGGAACAGGCGAAGGATTCATCCCAAAGGGTACGTTGTCTTTTGTGGGTTTATACGCCGTCGTGGCGTGCTGCGCGATCTGCGTGGCCGCAGGAACCACAGACCCGGGGCGCTGCTGTGTTGCACGTGATGCCGAGGTGTTGAGAGCGCCGGCAAACTGTTGTGTCCCAAGGTCCTGCTTGGCAGCATCCGCACCGCTTCTGGCGCTGGAGAACATGTTAATTGCGGCAGGCAACGCGGCCTGTATAAGACCCTGGCCCTTGTTAAACCAGCCCTTCAAGGTATCCGTGGCCTTGCCAGCCATATCCTTGAACTCCTGAATCTTCAGGCCTATGGTGTTTACCGTGGACACCACCTGCTTCACGGCCTCTGGATTCAGCTGCTTCAGCTCATTCGCGGTGGCCCTCAACTCGGGCGCCAGTGCCCCAAGAACGGCGTCCTCGCGGCTGGCACCTTCGCGCATGCCCCTACCAATATCACGCGTTGTGGATATAAGAGCGCCAGCACCCCTACCGAAGTCAACCGTAGCACGGGGCACCGTAGTAGCACCCTCCAACGCCCCTCGCATCGCCGCTTCAGTCACGGACTTTGGCTGGGAGTCTACGAGCTGTTGCACCCGTCGCATGTTGTCTTCATAGGTAGATGCGCTTTTACCATCCCAGAAGTCATCTGAGTACTCGGGGAAATCAATGGTCACCGGCATACCCGCCGGCGCCGAAAGCCGCTTCTGGGCCGGGCTGTGAGAAATCCGCACCGCAACCGGGGCCCGCAGGCGCTCCGCGGCGTCAAACTCTTTGAGCGCCTTATGCCCTTGGTACGCGGGATCGCGCTTCTTGGAGAACGAAGACCCGGCTTTATACGCCAGAATCCCCGAGAGAATCCACCAGGACATCGCGGCACCGCGGGCCAGCGTACCGGTGTCAAAGAACGATTCCTTGACAATTGCCGCCGCGCGCGGGGCCAAGGCATCCAAAAACTCCGCGCATGCCGACTTGTGCTCGGCCCCTTTGTCCAGGGTTTGCGCCAGCAGCTCGTCGAACTGCTGCTCCAGCTTCTTCTTGCGCTCGGCAATAATACGCTGGCGCTCCTTGTCGGTAACGCGGTCCATGAGATGCTCGCCGGCGATAGCCGCGGCAGGCACGCCTAACACCAGTGTGGGAACAGTCCAGCCCTTGGGCAATGGCCCCAACGGCACATCAAAAGGCCCTGCGGTGTTCAGGTCAACCTTGCCGGTGTCCTGCCATAACTGCTTGGTGAGCGTGATAGGATACGTCAACACCTTGCCAATCGCGCCCCCCAGAGCGCTTAGAACCCCTGCGGATTTCAGCTCTACGGCGCGGCTAGACGCCCCGGCGGCGTCATCAAGCTCCGCCCTGGCATCCGAAATCTTCTTTCGATGCCGGAGGTAACCAATACCCGTGCCCGCCAGCCCTCCGGCGATCAGCAGGTCAACAATGCGCCCCGCGCCTTCGGCCTGCAACGCACGGAGCGCGGCCAACTGCTTGGGGTCGTGGGTGTCCACACCGAGAACAGGTCGAGGAAGTATGCCCTTCTGAGCCTGGGCGTCAAAAAACCGCTGTAAACCGTCGGTAACCGCACGGCCCGGAGTGCGTAAGTGGAATTCTGGGATGTTAATAGGCACTGTAAGCTCCTATACTTTTCTGATTGAACGACGGTATCTCCTGGAACATCTCGTGCCAACGGGCGAAAACCACAAAGCTCTGTTGGGCATCCGACCATTGTACTTCCTCACGCGCGAGCACAATGCTACCCTTGGCAACACCGTCGATGATACGCGCGTATTCCGCAGCGTCTTCGGTATTCGACATCACAAACACACGCACGCCGCCGTCGGCTACGACCTGTGGGCGCATATGTTCGGGGTCATCGCCTTTGAGCAGCGGGACATCCTGGCCCGCGGGTATGCGAAACGGGAGTTCGCCAGGGCGGCGGAAAACCGTGTAATTGCCCACACGCTCGCCGGGAATCTCACCTGGAACACTGGGCTGACGCATTACAACACCCTCTGAGCTTTGCGCTCGGCAAGCAGCCGGTTCTGCTCCTCCAGCTCCCGGATTAAAATCGTGTCACTGGTGGCCTTGATGTCCGCTGGAGACACCTTCTTGGACTTCGCAAGATAATGACCGGCAATCCCGGCCATAAGCGCCGGCATCATGAAAACCGTGAATGCAGTGCCCTTGCCTACACCCCCAAGCCCCTTGCCTAAAAGACCCAGGCTGTCCTTAAGTGGCCCCGACAACCACGATAGCAGCGATTTACCGTCCCCAGAGCCACCGCCGTCGCCACCTGGATTTGCAAATTTCTCCAGAGCGGCGCTAACGTCGTCAGGAGCTACGCCGCGAGACGCCAGCTTCTCGCAGAACCCGCGCCGAAATTCAAGTTCTATATTCATACGAGCAGTATGCCATACCGAAACCCGCGGCGCAAGCCGTTCATTACACGGGCACAATCTCTTCAATCACGGTGCCATATCCTGTTATGGTAAGCAGCCCGATACCGAGTCTGGTAAGGTGCTGCCGAAACACAAAGGAGTTGCCGCGCGTCATGGTGACGTAAACCACATCGTAGTTCCGCTGCGCACGTTCCACACGGGTAAGCAGCCGGGTGTACTCACGCTTGTCCATCAGCCGGGGCCGCAACACGATAACCGTACGACCTTCCGGGGACACCGCAGTCACGCAGTGCGGCTGTTTGCACCGGCGCTCCACGGTAACCTGGGTAAACCCGCGAGCGGCCATCCAAGCGCATACCGCGGCGATAACCGCCTGGAGGCCCATTAGATAAACCCGGTGGCACGCAGCGCGCCGGCAACAGCACCCGCAGTGCGCAGCTTGCGCTGGGTCTGGCGCGACATACCGAAAACCGTGCCCAACGTGGTCCCAAGCAGACCTGCCGCAGCATAGCCTTTAGCGGAGCCCAGGGCGCCACGGGCCACCGTTGAGGGCGTAATCAGCCCGCTGCGTGGCGGTATGGCGGAAAGCAGTTTGGCGCGCTGCCAGGGCGCCAAGTGCTGGTCCCCGGCGATGTCCTCACGGGCATGCCAAGACGAGAACCCGTGGTTTACAAATGGGTGATAGGGCAGCGGCGCCGGACCGAAAATACCGCTGCCGGGCCGGAATTCCGACATCTTGTTCAGCCCGCGCAGCCCATGCTGAGAATACGAATACGCGAGTGCGGGGATGTTTAGCAACGCCGCGGTGCTGCCGCCGATAATCGCGCCAGTTCTCCCGGTTTTCTTCTTGTCAACATCGGGGTTGATCAGCGGATGAATGTAGCGCCCGTAGAGCCAGCCAGCCCCGCTGCCAAGCGCCGTGGTTACCAACGCATGGGTTACGGGGCCTCCAATTGTGGAAAACGGCCAGGGCGCCGCACGGCTGGGAACCGCGCCGGTGCGCTTTCGCCAGGCGGCGATAATCCCCGGAACACTTCGGTACGGGCGGGGTTCCCGTTGCAGTTCCTGGGCTCGAATGCTGTCCAGCATGTCATCCGCCGGACGTCTGACTTCAGGTGCTGTGCTCATGTCTCCCCTGTGTACACCGAAGCCAGTACCGAAAGCACCCAAAGCAAAGCGTCGAGTTCGACCTCATCATAAGTCAACCGCTTCTCTGACGCCGCAATACGCTGAGACAAATGAGCAGCACGCTTGCGCAACGCGGCGACCCGCTTGCGGTCTCGCCGGTTTAAGCCTTCAAATTCAATGTCCTCAATCGCGGTCACATCTGCCCCGTTGCCAACGCTTGGCGGCCTGCCATCCCGGCGTTGTAGCGCTCCTTGTCCATATTCGCAACTACAAGCGAGTGTAGCACAGGTGCCTGCTCTCGTATAGCCCGGAGCTGCCGTTTGCGTGTGAGTTCATCGGGAATGCGCACCAGCTCGGCGGCCATCTCCTGGGCCTGGGCATTAAGTTCATCGGGGGTCATCCCCACCGTAGAGTTGACACCGCTGCCCATCGCAGGCATGCCGCCCGGGGCCCCAGGCGCCATGGCACCCGCCGCCCCGCCGGAATCCGTGAACTCTTGGGACAACTGGCGCTGCTGCATGTCCCGCGCCATGTTGTCCTCCAGACTCTTGAACTCGGACTGCTCTTCGAGAATCTTTCGACGCTCCTCCATCGGGTCGATATGCCAGTGTGCGAACGCGGTGCGCTGGCTGATCTGATTGGCCGCCGCAAGCTGCATCAGGGTCTGCCGCAGCTCAGTGTCATCCGCCACGGTAACCGGCTCCAGCTTCACGTTCTCCGGCTTGTCCCAGTTCATATGTGTGCATACCGCGGCCATCATCCACTCCAGCCAGCCGTTGAACGCACTCACCAGCTGGGGCCAGGTCTGCTGGAACAACCGCAACGCCGTCGGCATCGCCTGCAGCTGAAGCGTGCCCTTGTAAAGCTCGGCGGGAATTCCCGTGGCATTCAGCTGCTCGTCAATAGCCTGCCCCAGCAGGTCGGCGGAGGTCAGCCGCACTTCACCGCCCATGGCCTGGTACTCAATGGGAAACGGCATGAAATGCCAGGTGGCGGGGTCCTGCCGGTGCTGCCGCACCATATCGAAAAATCGTGACCGGAACGTTGCCAGGTGAGTAACCAGGTTGGGGTCCAGCGGGCCCGCGCCCATCCGAGGCGTAACCACACGAAACGGCGCCAGGTAGTCCGCAACAAGAGCCTCGTTGTACCGCTTGAGCATTTGCACGTAGTAGGACTGCGCAAACGTAGCCAGCATGCGACTGACGCCCCAGCCCTGGGTAGGAATCCCTGCCAGGGTCTGCTCCTTCATGTGGTAAATCACCCCCGGGTTAAACCTGAAATACTGGTCGGTCTTGCAGGCCTGGATGATTTCCCACGGGGTGTGCTGCACCATAAACTTAGTGCCGCGCCCGATTTCCGCGCGCACCGTAGCCGGTATCTTCCAGTAGAACTCGGTGTCCTGACTGTAAAAATGATGGAGAATTTGGAAATCGTGCGGAGACCAGCGCGCCACGCGAATCCTGGCCTCGTCACGCACAGGGCGGTCATCGCGGGTGTGGCGGGTGCGCCGGCGGCACTTATGGCAGTAGGCCTCGAATTCCCAGTTGACGAACTCCCAATCCGCGGTGTCCGCCGGCATCTCGGAGTTGCACTCGGTGCACACCAATATGCGACGAAACGGGGTGACAATAGATGTGAGACTGTTTCCATAGGCCAGGAAGTCGTCGCCGATAAGCGCCAGGGTCTCGATGATCTTCAAGTGGTTGTTCAGGAACGCCTGAAGTCTGGCCTGCTCCTTGGAGTCCGTTTTACCGAGGTCAACCCGGGTGATGAAATACCTAACAATACGTCCGGCGGCCATTCGATAGGTGCCGTTGCGCATCCAGAGCCCCTCGCACAGATGTAGGATATCTCGTACGTTACGGGGCAACACAAGGCTGGCCATGTCCAGAAACGGATCTGGAAACGTCGCACTTGCGCTTTTGGGTCGGAGCATCGCCGGACTAAGAGCCATTTGTGGTTTCGCTTTCTTCCTCGGGACTGGCCGGCGTCAAGGGTTCCGTGAACGAAGACAACGTGACAACGTCACCATCGGTCTCGTCCTCGGAAAGCGCTCGCTTCCCGGAAACGCGAACACACCGCTTCCCCCTGAGGTCTGCAGGGCTCTTGCCGGCCTGGATTTCATTTTGCTTTTCCATGCGGTCTCAATACTGCCACAGCATGTCTACAAAAACAAGTCCGCGCGACGCTCCACTCCGCTGCGGGGGGTCAGACGAGCCGACCTGCCGCACGGGAAGCTGTAGGAACAGCGCCCGGACGACAGCTTAGCACCGGGCCGACCGCCCCGGGTGTACGCCGGGACGCCGCGCGTAGGACCACGGGTTTCCCCATAGTCCATACGCACAGCTTACCCGGTGTACGAGAGAAGTCAACCCGGGACTACGACGGCAGTCCCACGGTTTCCATCTCCAGCTCCTTGCGAAGCGCCGTCAGGCTGCCTTCGAGGNCATCCTGGCGTTCCTGCAGCGCCTTTAGGCCCGCACGGGTGGCCTCATCCGCGGCGGTGATCGCGGCGACCTTCAGCACAAGGGCCTGGTTGCTGATGGGCTTCTTGGGGTCCACCTCGGGAGCAATAGCCCGCTCGCAGGTCTCCACGCGAGCCGCGAGGGCAGCCTCAGCGGCCCGCAGCTGGTCGCAGGTCTCCAGGGCCTGGAGCGCGGCGGAAGCGTTATCATCCGCCTTGGTATGCGCCGCGGTGAGGCGCTCAGCAACACTGGCCTCCAGGGCAGCGAGCTGACCCTGCAGCCGGTTAACGCGGTCCCACAACTCCTTGGCCTTGCTGTCCGCCGGCGCGGCACCCGCGGTTACCGGGGTCGAGGACTCCAGCGTCTTGAGGCGATTCTGCAGCTCAAACAAGTCCACATCCACCCGGTCCCGGAACGTCGCCAGGGCGCCGTCGAAACCACGCAGGGCATCCCACACCGTGGAAAGCCTGGGGTCGTAGACCTCACCCGTGGCGCTCACGGGTTGCGTAGCCGCGGGAATCACGGGGGCCTCGGTGTCCTCGGGAGCGACAGTCACGGGGTCGCTGCCAGCGTCGGTATCCCATAGCTCCGCGCTGAACCTGGCGTCACCCCAGGCGTTAAACCCCGTGATGACGAGGCCGTTCTGCCGAGCGTAGCGCTGGGCAATCCGACGCTTCCGGCGGACAATCCGGGCCTTTTGCTTCTCGGTGAAGCCCAGAGCATCCAGGTCGGGCAGCTGGCACCCCATGCGGGCCGCCGCCCAGGCGCCTTCATATGCTATCTTCAACGCCTGCTCGCGCTGCCGGCGACGGTTGCGCCACCCGCGATAGCTCCGGGCGAGCTTTGTCCAAGGGGCCTCGACTTCTTTGACTTTGAACGTAATGATCTTCATTTCGGCTTCTCCTTTACTTGGTTGTGGACACCAACGCGGACACCCGCGCATCATAGCTGTCATCGGTCTTGCGGATGCCCAGCCGCCGCTTGGCGCCTTCGACATCCAGTCCCCGGTAGGGGTTGATATCGGAGCGGCGCACCGCGGCCTCGGCGTTACCAAGGTTTCGGGTGACTGCTCTATCGTAACGTAGTTGTTTCGACTTCATTGCATGCCTTTCAGTAGGTTTTGGGTTCAGTGCCTGGCCGGTAAACAGATACCGGCAACAACAGGCAAAAAGGGGTAGAAAAGGGCGGGCCAGGCATAAGGAGGAACAAACGCCTGACCCGCGGGGCCGCCACAACGTG
>JGI24709J26583_10002426_pt1 | contig 15388 bp, 13 predicted proteins | sample BioPla2DNA1_FD_26583 | JGI IMG/M metagenome (IMG submission 26583) | reverse complement strand
AGGAGTAAGAGAATGTAACACAACATCACTAATTTAATGTGTACTGCTTTTGGGTATGAAACCATTTCTGCAACAAGCCACACTCCGAGCATAATACATAGAAGTATTATTCTAATGTCTTTCATACTATTAGCATAAGTATATTTTAAGTGTTTTGTCAATATAATAATCCTTTTTTCTCACTCATTGCTTTGTCAAAGTCTCCGATATAGATCCACCATTCATTTGGTATGTTTTGCATCCACCAGATTTTAAATGCGGTTCCACTATCATATTTACATATCTCTCCTGACCAAGTATGACAATCTAGAAGNTCTGGTTCACCTGNTCTTTCAGCATTCCAATTTTGACAATCAGAATAGACTTGTGTTTTATTAAACCAATCGTAGTTGTGCGTTTCACATATTGGCATTACGTTCGGCGGACAATGCGACCAACCACAGGCTGTTGGAAGATCCTTGCCCCCGACAAACTTATTCCAAAAAGTATCATAGTCTGCATTGCCAAGCACAGCCTCTATTTGATGCGTATGGTTTTCTAAAGCTTCACCTAATCCACAGGTATAATTATATTCATACACGGTATAGGTTTTTTTACATAAAGGAAGATCATTAATTCTATAGCTATTGCTTATATCCCCAAAAGGACCTGCCATGTTAGATTCAGTGGGAGATACATAGTATCTATCAATGTCTAGCATGGGGCTTCCATTAGAATCTAATGGAACATTATGATACATCCAAATCCAGACTTCTTTGACTCCTTTGTTTTCAACATAGTCGCAAATGTTAATATTTTGTAGTTCATTGTAATGGTCAGCAGTAACTCCCCAATCACCATTATTAAGAAATAGAAAGTCTGTATTAGTAGTTCTTAAAATTGGTCTCAAAAATTCTTTAGAGTCTATTATTGAATAATACAAAACAGGCTTTGAAGCAGGGTTTTTATATTTATGATAGGCGCTACCATTTTCTAAGCTTGTTACGATTTCATAAGAAAGAGTGTTTATTTTTTTTCTTACACTATCTATTGTTGTTCCCTCTTGAAAGTAGGAACCAATAATATTTAAGTCTATGTTGTCAGGATTGTTTTTGTCCTCTGGTAGATAACTTAGCATTAAAACTGGAATGTTAATCGGCGTGGTGATTTTAGTTAGAGTGTTGCTATTATCAGGAATTATTTCGTCATCGTTGTAATGGTTTGTATTAGGAGTGGTGTAGCTATTGTCTTCATAGCGTACTTCAAAGTATTCTAAATTTAAAGAATGATTAGGTGGTGATTCATATTCTAAATTTAAAGTCTCTGCTTTTTTAATTACAGTAGTGCAAATGTTATTTTGACATACCATATTTTCAGGACAGCCACAGGTATTGCAATCCATAACTAGCTCTTTATTAACGCAATAAAAGGGCTTCTTTAAAGAGCATTTCATATTTAAAGTATTGTCTGAACATTTGTTCTCTTGAATACTGTTAGGTTTTGGGATTGTAGATAAACTGAGTAATAAAAGTGTAAATATTCCTAAAACAAGGAGATATAACTTTTTATACATTTATAAGAATTTTTTATGCTTTAACCTTTTTAGTAGGTTTAATTCTCACCTTTTTTTTATTAGCCTCAATGGCTCCCTCTTCAACTAAAATATTCCAAACTGTTTTAGATGTTTGTGCGCCTTTAGAAATCCAATAAGAGGCTCTTTCTTTATTAACAGATCTTTCTTTTGTTAATGTGTTAACAAAGCCTATTTGTTCAACAGGCACTCCTGCCTTAGGAGCATTTTTTTTATCTGTTACGATTATTTTATAAGCGGGTTGATTTTTCTTTCCTATTCTTTGTAATCTTATAACTAACATATTTTTACCAATTTTTTTTAATTAATGCTTTTTCTGCTGCTTTGACCTCTGCTTCGTGCTTTGAGGTTCCTCTTGCTTTTGCAATAAGGGAATTTCCTATGAAAACTCCTACAACAAAGTTTTTTCTATGGTCTGGTCCTTTTTCATCTAATACNCNGTAGTCGGGAGTAATGGAAACTTTTTCNTGTGCTTTTTCTTGNAANAGNGATTTTGGGTCTTTGTCTAATCCCTTTTCTAATATTTCTNTTAATTTCTTATCTATTAAATGCTTTATTATAAAATGTTTGCATTCGCTATAATGTTTATCTAAGTATAAAGCTCCAATGAATGCTTCAAAAGTATCTGCTAGTATTGCTATTCTTGCTTTTCCTTTTTCCTTTTCTTCGCCTTGTGATAAGAGTAGGAAGTCATTGAATCCAAGATTTTTAGAAGCTTCAGCTATTGCTTTTGAGTTAACCAGGGCTGCCCTTATTCCTGTCATTTCTCCTTCGGTTTTTCTTTCGAATTTTTTGTATAAATATTCTGTTGTTACAAGCTCTAAGACAGCGTCTCCTAGGAATTCTAATCTTTCATTGTGGTTTAAGCAGAAGTTTGGATTTTCATTTAAAAAAGATCTATGGCAAAATGCTTGCACAAGTAAATCTTTATCCTCAAAAAATATATTCAGTTTTTGTTCTAATTCTTGAAAGTTTTTGCTCATAATTACGACCCATTTTTTTCCTGGAGAACATTGAACACTGTCCCTAATACTCCGTTAATAAATCTTCTTGAATTCTCTCCCCCNTAGTTTTTTGCAAGCTCTATTGATTCGTTGATTGCCACNTTGGGAGGAACTGCNTCTTTNTCAGAATAAAGAAGTTCGTAGATTCCAATTCTTAAAATATTNCTNTCTAATAAATTAATTTGAAGGAGGGGCCAATCTGGGGCGGTTTTCTCAATTACACTATCTATTGTTTCCTTGTTTTCAAGGATTCCTTTTGCTAATTCAAAGATAAAAGCTGTTTCTTCTAATCCTGCACCAAATTGCTCTGTATTTTTTTGCGTAATAGACATTAAGTCTTGTTTCATTTGTCCAAAGTCCCATTCGTAAAGGCTCTGCATAACAATGGATCTAGAAATATGCCTTGTTGCCATGTTATTTTTTTGAAAGCTCTTCTGCTGATAATTCTTTTTCTTGTTTCTTTTCTACTTTTGCCATCACATTGATATATTCTCTTTCCTTATAGAAACCACATTCAGGACATACAATATGAGGTAAAATTAACTTACCACACTTTTTACATTTTACAAGTTGCGGTTCTTTGATGGAAATATTAGCTCTGCGCCTGTTTCTTCTTGATGATGGTGTTCGTTTTTTGGGTACTGCCATATCTTTTTCTTAATGTTTGTTTATTATACATTTTTATTTGTCTTTGTAAAGAAATAAAAACATAGGCTCTTGACCTATGATATTTATAGCATATTTTCAAAAAAAAGTAAAATTAAAATATTTCTGGCAAAGAATTAAAGAATTCTTCAAACCTGAGTTCTCTTTCAATTTGTGTTTCAAGTTCGCTTACTCTTCTTTCTATAATGATCTTAGAAGGAAGAAGTTCCTTCATTTTTTCCATTCTTTTTCCTCCATTGTCCTTTAAGGACTAGTTATAGGATATTTGGTAAAATAGAAAATGTCAAATGTGGATAAAAAAAGCTGTTTGTTTTAAACAGCATACTTGTGTGGCTTGTCGTATTCTTTAGGCTTTCGTGCCATAAAGATTGTTTTTCTTCTTGTACGTTCTAGAAATATTTTTAAAAGATCTTCTCTTTTTCTCACTATAGTTCCCCCCTTTAAGGGCTAGATACAATAATATCTTTTTTAAACTTTGTTGTCAATTTTCTTTATTGGCTTAAAACTTTTTCTATGGATAGGACAAGCTCCGTATTTTTTAAGCATACTTAAATGAAGTTTTGTGCCATAACCTTTATGCCTTTCAAATGAGTACTCAGGGTATTTGAAACTTGCTTTTTCCATTAAAAAATCTCGGGTTACTTTAGCAATTATTGAAGCTGCTGAGCAAGAAAATATTAAATCATCACCCTTAATAATAGATATTTGGTTAATCGGAATATCTAGCTTCATTTTCCCATCAAGTATTAAGTAATCAGCTTTGATTTTGTATTTTTTCTCTAAATCAAAAAGAGCTTTTTGCATTGCAATTTTGCTTGCTTCTAATATATTTATTTTATCTATGGTCTTAGATGGGACAATCCCAATACCCCATAAAACACAAGGGTGGTTTGTTAATTTTAAGGCTAAGTTTTTTCTTTTGCTTGGGCTTATTTTTTTTGAATCTTTTACCCCTTGAATTGGATTTTTTCCTTTGTAGTATATGGCACTTGCAACCACAGGTCCTGCAAGAGCACCTCTTCCAGCTTCGTCTAACCCAATTACATATTTAAAACCTTGTTTTTTTATCCTGGTTTCTTCATTTAGGTTCATTGATAAAATAGTAGCATTAAATTTGTTATAAAAAAAGAGTCGTTTTTAGGCGACTTTAAGGAATATGTATCTCCCACATTTCTGTAGGTTGTGAAGTGAGAAAAAGATTGTGGAGTTTGTTTTCAGAAGTTGGAATAAGAAAATGTATTTTTAAAATTGGTTCGGTTGAATTTTCGATTACACTTGCCCTATAGGCTGAAAATGAAAGTTTTTCTATTTCATTATTCTTTACATAGACAAAGAAACTGTCACCACGTCCGTTGTTTTCTTTTCCGTAATAGATAGGTTCCCCCTGGCTATTGTATGTAACAGGAAACAGCTTGAATTCCTTTGTTTGGATAATTTCCCATTCACATACTGTNCCCATTTCGACCATTGCAATGACCATTACAATCAATACAAGGATCAGTATTGCAAGTCCTTTTTCTGCATTCATTTTTACCCCTCTTACTATTTTAGCTATATACTAAGAAAGATAATTTGTAAATAGTTGTCCTTGAAAGTTATAGTAATTTAATATAGAATTAATTCAGATTATGAAACAATTTACACATTTACATGTTCATAGCCATTATTCGCTTTTAGATGGGCTTCCAAAAATAGATGATCTAATTTCATATGCAAAAGAGCTTAATATGGATGCAGTTGCAATGACTGACCATGGTGTTTTGTATGGCGCAATAGAGTTTTATAAGAAAGCGAAAGCTCAAGGAATAAAGCCGATTATAGGGTGCGAAGTATACGAAGCAATTGAGGATATGAAAAGTAAGGACCCGCACAGAGAAAAAAGTAGATATCATTTAATTTTGCTTGCAAAAAATAGGCAGGGCTATAATAATTTAGTGAAAATAGTAACTGAGGCGAATTTAAATGGCTTTTACTATAAGCCAAGAGTGGATGTTGACCTTCTTTCAAAATATAGCGAAGGCATAATTGCTTTGTCTGGATGTCTTCAAGGGAAAATACCTAAATTAATTTTACAAGGTGATTTAAAAAAAGCACGAGAAAAGGCAAAAGAGTACGAAAACATATTTGGCAAAGATAATTTTTATTTGGAGCTTCAAAGACATCCTGAATATAAGGAGCAAGAAATAGTAAATCAAGAACTTATTAAAATATCAAAAGAATTAGATATTCCTGTTGTTGCTACAAATGATGTACATTATTTAAAAAAGGAAGATGCAGAAGCGCAAGATATATTAATGCTTATTAATATGGGACTTACTATTGAAAACAAAGACAGACCTTCAATGCTTGAAAGTGATTTTTCATTTAAAAGCAAAGAAGAAATGTGTGAGTTGTTTGAAGATATTCCAGAAGCTATTTTAAATACTGAAAAAATTAAAGAAGCTTGTAACTTGGAACTTGATTTAGGAGAAACAAAACTTCCTTATTATGAAGTACCAGATAATAAAACTGAAATTGGATATTTAAGAGAGCTTTGTTTAAAAGGAATTTCTAGGAGATATGGAGAGAATTTAAGTGAGGAAAAGACAAAAGAAATAATGGAGCGGCTTGAATATGAACTTGAAGTTATAGAGAGTTCTGGCTTTGCCTCCTATTTCCTAATTGTACAAGATTTTGTTAATTGGGCTAAGGAGAATAGAATTGTTGTTGGTCCTGGAAGAGGGTCTGCAGGAGGTTCTATTGTTGCTTATTTATCTAATATTACAAATGTGGATCCTTTAAAGTATAATCTTTTATTTCAAAGATTTTTAAACCCAGAAAGAATTTCCCCACCTGATATTGATTTAGACTTTGCAGATAAAAGAAGGGACGAGGTAATTGATTATGTGGCAAACAAATATGGAAGAGAAAAAGTTGCGCAAATTATTACATTTGGAACAATGGCTTCAAGAGCAGTGATAAGGGATGTTGGAAGAGCTTTAGCTTATCCTTATGCTTACTGTGATGAAATAGCTAAAATGATTCCTCAGGGCAAGAGCTTGTCTTACACAATGTCTGAAGTTTCAGAATTTGAAAAATTATATAATAATGACCCGCAAGCTAAAAAGTTAATTGATTTAGCTTTGAAAATAGAAGGATGTGCAAGGCATGCGTCTGTCCATGCTTGCGGAGTTGTGATTGCAAAAGATACGTTGGATAACATTGTACCCTTGCAACATCCATCACAAGATGAAAATGCAGTAGTTACTCAATATTCAGGAAATTTTATTGAAGATGTGGGTCTTTTAAAAATGGATTTTTTAGGAATTAAGAATTTAACAATTATCGAGGATACACTTAAAAGAATTTATGCGGTACGAGGGGAAAAATTAGATATTGATAAGATTCCTTTAGACGATGAGAAAACTTTTGATTTATTTCAAAGAGCGGATTGTATAGGAGTATTTCAGTTAGAATCTCCTGGAATGAGAAGATATTTAAAAAGATTAAAACCTACTCAAATAGAAGATATTATTGCAATGGTAGCGCTTTATAGACCTGGACCAATGGCTCATATCCCTCAATATATTAATGCAAAGCATGGAATCACAAAAACAACATATCTACATAATAAATTAAAACCAATTTTAGAAACTACATATGGATTACCAGTTTATCAAGAGCAAGTTATGAGAATAGCACAAGATCTAGCAGGGTTTACTTTAGGTGAAGCAGATATTTTAAGGAAAGCAATGGGCAAGAAAATAGAAAGTCTTTTAATGGAACAAAAAGAAAAGTTTTTAAATGGGATTGTTAAAAATAATATAGATATAGAAATTGGACAAAAAATATGGAATTGGATTGAGCCCTTTGCTAGTTATTCTTTTAACAAAAGTCATGCTACATGCTATGCCATGATTGCATATGAAAATGCTTATTTAAAAGCACACTACCTTATAGAATATATGTCGGCTCTATTAACATCTGAGCAAAGTGACTTAGACAAAGTTTCTATTTTAATTGACGAATGCTTAAAAAAAGAAATTGAAGTTTTGCCCCCTGATATAAATGAAAGTTTTTCAAATTTCAGCGTGGTTCCAAATGAGAATAAAATTAGGTTTGGATTATCTGCTATTAAAAACGTAGGTTATAATGTAGTTGAAAAAATAATTGAAGAAAGAAAGCAAAATAATTCTTTTAAATCTATTTCTGATTTTTTAGAAAGAGTAGACCCCAAAGTGATCAATAAAAAAACAATGGAAAGTTTAATAAAAGCAGGTGCTTTTGATAATCTTGAAGAAAGAAAAAAACTACTATTAAATTTAGAGAAGATTTTAAATTGGTCGAAAGAAAAGGAGAAAGAAAAATTAAGTCAACAATTCGCCTTGTTTTCTAATGAGTCTACACAAATTGAATTAGAAGATTCTTTGTCTGCTACACAAGATGAAAAACTTGAATGGGAAAAAGAACTTTTAGGTCTTTATATTTCTGGACATCCTTTGGAAAAATACAGAAACTTTTTAGAGCAAAGAACAGTTAGAATAATTAAAATTATAAAGGATTTAACTAATGAAAATGCAAAAAGAAATCCTTATGAAAGATTATTATCTCAAGGAGAAGTGGTTTGTATTGGCGGTGTTATAACTGGAGCAAAAAAAGTAATAACAAAAAAAGGAGACCCTATGATGTTTATTGAGGTGCAGGATTTAACAGAAAAAGTTGAAGTCATTATATTCCCTACTTTGTTTTCTAAGGCACCAGAAATGTTTGAAGAGAATAAAATACTTTTTGTGACGGGACGATTAGATAATAAAGATGGAGTACCAAAAATAATTGCAAATGAGGCAGAAGAAATAATTAAAAATTAAAATTATGGAAAAAATAAGACATTCTTTAGCGCATATCTTAGCAAAAGCGATTAAGGAAAAAAATGAAAATATAAAATTAGGAATTGGACCTGCAATTGAAAATGGTTTTTATTATGATTTTGATAATTTAGAAATTGAGGAGAAAGATTTAAAAGACATAGAAAAAAGAATGAAGCATTTTATTCGCCAAAATATTCCTTTTGAAAAAAAAGAAGTATCTAAAGAACGAGCAAGAGAACTTTTTAAAAATGAGCCTTATAAATTAGAGCTTTTAAAAGACTTAGACGACTCTGTGTCAATTTATAAGTTAGGAAACTTTATTGATTTATGTGCAGGGCCACATATTAAATCAACCAATGAAATTGACCCCAATTCTTTTAAATTAGAGAAAATAGCAGGTGCCTATTTTAAGGGAGATGAGAAAAACAAAATGTTAACAAGGATATATGGTGTTGCATTTTCAAACAAAGAAGAACTTGACCAATATTTAAAATTTAAAGAAGAAGCAAAAAAAAGAGACCATAGAATACTTGGAAAGAAATTAAATCTATTTCATATAGAGGAAGAGGTGGGTGCAGGCTTAATCTTGTGGCATCCTAAGGGGGCTTTGCTTTATAAAATCATTGAAGATTTTTGGATTAAAAAACATTTAGAAAATGGATATGAATTAATTAGAACACCACATATTGGAAATAGAAAACTATGGGAAAGGTCAGGACATTTTGGTTTTTATTCAGAGAGTATGTATCCTCCTCTTGAGGCTTCTCAGTCTTTAGAAGAAGCTTTTGAAAAAAAGGAAGTAAAAGAATCAGAGCAGTTTTTATTAAAACCAATGAATTGCCCTTTTCATATTGCAATTTATAATAGTATGCAACATTCCTATAGGGATTTTCCAATTAGATGGGCAGAAAACGGAACAGTTTATAGGTTTGAAAAAAAAGGAGAATTATCAGGATTAACAAGAGTGAGAGGATTTACTCAAGATGATGCACATATTTTTTGTAGGAAAGACCAGGTTGAAGATGAACTTAAAAAAGTGATTGATTTTATTTTATACATTTATAAGTCTTTTGGCTTTGATATTAAATCAGTTAATGTTTATTTATCTTTAAGAGACTCTTTAAATAAGGAAAAATATGTAGGAGATGATCAAGGCTGGGATTTAGCTGAGTCTGTTTTAAGAAAAGTTGCCAAAGAAACAGAACTTAATTTTAAAGAAGAATTAGGCGAGGCAGCATTTTATGGACCTAAGCTAGATTTTAAAATTAAAGATGCTCTTCAAAGAGAATGGCAATGTTCAACACTTCAATTTGATTTCAATTTACCTAAAAGGTTTAATATGGTATTTATAAATGAGAAGGGAGAAAAAGAAGAACCATTTATGATTCATAGAGCGCTTTTTGGTTCTTTTGAAAGGTTTATTGGTCTTTTAATTGAACATTATGCTGGTAGTTTCCCTTTTTGGCTTTCTCCTGTTCAAATTTCAATTATACCAGTTTCAGAAAAACATAGGGACTATGCTTATAAAATAAAAGAAGAACTAAAAAGTTTTAGAGTGGAAATCAAAGATGAAGCAGAAACTGTTCCTAAAAAAATAAGAGAAGCAGTAATGGAAAAAATACCCTATATCATCACTGTGGGTGACAAGGAAATTAAAAATAATACAATAAGTATTAGAAAACGAGGTCAACAAAATTTGGAAGAATTATCAATTAATAATTTTATAAAAAAACTATGCTAAAAAAACTTACGATTATATCAATTCTTACTTTAGTTTTCTTTTCTTTTAATTTTGCAAGTGCAGGAGGAGAAATAAAGATATTACCCAATAATCCATTATATGTTTTTAAGGATTTGGGAAGAAAAATACAAGACTTTTTTACATTTGATACTGCTAAAAAAATAAAGCTAAGACTTAATGTTGCTGAGGAAAAATTACAAGAAATAGAGCAGATGGTAAAAGATAATCCTAACAATTCTAATTATGATAAGTACCTTAAAAAATACGAAGATTCAGTTAAACAAGTTCAAGGAAAAGTTAATGAATTACCAGGAGAGATAAAAGATAAATTATTAGATGTGCTTGCATCAAAAATGATAGGGCATGAAAGTAGGTTAGAAAATTTAAAATATTCTATGCAAGATACGACAAAAGATACGCTTGATAAAATCAAAGATACTGTATTTGATAAATACACGGAAATATCTTTAAAAATGACTAGCGAAGAAAACTTTATAAATAAAATAAAAGATCAGTTTCAAAGCATAACTGATGATAGTATTTCAAGAATTCAAAATGAGGCGTCAGGGAATTTCAAAAAAATTGTAGACAAGGTTTTAGGTAGTGATGACCAAAATGAAGAATTGCTTAATAAGGTAAATAGAGATGTAGAGGAGATGGGGTTAACCATGGATGATATTTTAGAAACAATTTCATTGTTTACAGAAGAAGATATGGCTTCACTAGAACAGTTTGCCCGTGATATACTTAGTGGAAAAAAGTCAGAAAAAGATACAGACCAAGTTGACTTAAGTGCTGATGCTTTTTTAAAGATAGAGGCTCTTGCTGAAATAGCAATATTAAATAATGCTATTCGCTATTGTGAAGAAGAAGGGTTTGAAGTAGAAGACAAAAAATATTGTGTTTCTAAAGAAGGTGAGAAATGTGATGTTTTAGATTTTTTTAGTCAAATTTGTTCTTTTTGATAAATTTTTTAGCTTCAGAATAGGACTTAATCCAATTAATACTTTTATCTTTTTTAAACCATGTAATTTGCCTTTTTGCAAATTTAAATGTGTTAATTTTTATTCTTTCCTTTATTTCCTCATTTCCTTTATATTCTTTCCATTCTCTATATCCAATAGTTTCGAGAATTTTAGATCTTGAAGAAAGCTTATTAACTTCTTTTTCAAGCCCCATTTTAATCATCTGATCTACCCTTTTGTTTATTCTTTTTTCAAGTTCTTGTTTTTCAACTTTAATACCTAATTTTAAAATATCATATTCTGGTGCGTTTTTTGTTTCTCTAAAAAATGGTCTTTTAAAGGCAACTTCAATTGCTCTTACTAGTCTTCTTTTATTTTTAGTATCAATTATTTCTGCGCCAGCACTATCTATTTTTTTGTAAATTTCAAGAAGTTCTTCTTTTGTTTTTTCTTCAAGTTCTTTTCTTAATTTTAAGTCTGGTTTAATTTTAGGAAAATCAATATTTTCTGTTATAGAAGAGATATAGAGGCCAGTTCCCCCTACCAGAAAAGGAGTTTTCCCTTTTTTCAATATACTTAAAATTGCTTTTTCTGCATCTTTTTTAAAGAGGGCTACATTGTATTTATCTTCTACATTAACAATATCAATTAAGTGATGTTTGATTCCTTTCAGGACTTTTGGCTTGGCTGTTCCTATGTCCATTTTTTTATAAACTAGCCTAGAATCTGCAGAAACAATTTCTCCATTAAATTCTTTTGCAAGTTTAATTCCCATATCTGTTTTGCCAGAGGCAGTAGGACCTAAAAGAACAATTAGCTTTGCGACTTCTCCTTTAAGACCAAAACTTAAAGCATCTGTGATTTTTACTTTTACAAATTCACCTATTAGGTTTTTTCTAGTTGACTTAAATTTAACTGTTCTGTAGTCCCAGGATTTTCCAATATAGTAATCTTCTTTTTTTTCTAAAACTAGGACATCTAAAATTTTTCCAATGTATTTTTTATTACTTTTCTTTTTTAAAATATTGGTTAATTTTTTCTCCCTTTCCTTTTTTTCTTTCTTTGAAACCGTGTCCTCCATCTTTAAAAGAGCATATGTTTCTCCTCTCATTGAAAATTGGTTAATGTAAGCCATATCGAATTTAAGCTCTTTAAAAGCTTTTTCTGTTTCTTTAAATTCTTCTTTAGTTTCGCCTGAAAACCCAACAATTATATCGGTTGACATGAAGACGTCTTCTTTTCTTTTTTCCTTGAATTGCTTTTTAATTTCTAGAAATAGTTTTTTATATTTTTCATATGTGTAAGGTCTATTCATTCTTTTTAAAACAGAATTTGAGCCTGATTGAAGCGGAAGATTAACATATGGTCCGTATTTATGCGATGAAACCATGGCATTTATTAGCCTTTTTGAAAAGTCCTTTGGATGAGGAGATGTAAATCTAATCCAAAATTTCCCGGGAATATCATTTACCATTTTAAGAAGCTTGGGGAAATCAGTGTTTTCTGACTTATAATCATTTACATTTTGACCTAAGAGCCAGATTTCTTTAGCTCCATTTAAAACAGCGTCTTTGGCTTCTCTAATTATTTCATTATGATCTCTGCATTTTAATTTCCCTCTTGTAAAAGGAACAGCACAATATGTGCAGAAGTTTTCACAGCCACTTGAGATTGGGATATTAGCTATAAACTTTCTTTCTCTTATAGGAGGAATATTTAAATAATCGCAAGGATATTGGGATCCTTTATACCAATTGTTTAAATCTTTAATATCTAGGATATAATCGAATTTGTCTTTTAGTTTTTCTTTATCGGGATTTAGAACGCATCCAGTTAAAATTGTTTTTGCTTTTAGGTTTTTAAATTTAGGGATTAAACCAAAAATTCTATCAACAGCAGATTGTCTAACTGAGCATGCAACCACAATAATTAAATCGGCATCCCTAATCTTAGATGCCTTTTTATAATTTAAGTCTTTTAAAACCGTGGCTATTCTTTCGCTATCAGCAATATTCATTTGACACCCAAAAGTGTATATAAAGTATTTCATAAATTATCTTTAGTCAAAAGACCATTGGTTGCGCCTTGTTTAGTAATACAGCTTGCTGAGTTTTTTACTCCAAGCTCAATAGCTTTTTTAATATTACTATCTTTAATTAAGCTAGATACAAAGCCTGCTCCAAATGCATCTCCTGCACCAGTTTTATCAATCACTTTAGTAGGTAATGCGTCCCTACTATAAATTTTACCTTTATCTAAAACAACTACTCCTTTTTCCCCTTTTGTCATCACAGTTATTCTTTTATGTATTTTCTTTAAATCCTCTATAATCTTGTCTTCATCATTGAAATTATTTTCTGTTAAAATGGCTGCTTCTTCTTGATTTAAAATTAAGACATTTGTTTTGTTTATCATTTTTTGCAAAACTTCTTTAGAAAGATTTAATTGACTATTCCCTGGATTAAAAGCAATTTGAATGTTTTTCTTATGTGCATAATCAATAATGTCTTGTGTAAGATTTGCAATTTTTCCTGAAAGAGGAGCTAGATAATACCATTTNGCTTTTTTNAAATTGATTTTAGATAGATATTCGGAAGCTCCCCTGTAAACCATAATTGTTCTATCCTCTCCCTCAATATTAAAAACAATAGAACAATTGGTCGAAGCTTTTAGTGTAGTTTGGATTAATTTTGTTCCTATTTTATTTTTTTTAAGTCTTGCAATAATTTCTCTTCCTAAGCTATCATTTCCAAGACATCCTAAATAAGCAACTTTAAAGCCCTGGTTTTTAAATGTAAAAGCTGTATTAACACCACCTCCCCCAAGGCTAAATTGTGTATGCTCTAAATTTACTTTAGAACCTAAGTTAAAAGCTACTGCTTTTCCAGAGATGAATTTATCTGAAGGAATAATGCAAAAGTTTGTGGGGGATAAATAAATATCCCAGGTAGCAGAACCAAATGTAATGACGTCGTATGAATTTACCATAGGAATTTTCTTCTTTTCTTAACACCTCCTAATGCAATAAGTGTTTTAATTACAGAATCTGGATTTAAGGATATGGCGGATATTTTCTTTTTCATAATAAATTCAGCAAATTCAGGATAATCTGATGGGGCTTGTCCACAAATTCCACAATACTTTTTTCTTTTTCTGCATATGGAAATAGTTTTTTCAATAGATTTTAAAACGGCTTCATCATTTTCATTTCCAATATAGCTTAGGTCGCCATTATCTCTGTCTAAGCCTAATGTTAATTGAGTTAAATCATTTGAACCAATACTGAACCCATCGAATATATCTAAAAATTCATTCGCAAGAATAACATTTGAAGGAATTTCACACATCACATAAACAGGCATTTTTTTGTCATTTAAACCAAACTTTTTAATCAATTCTCTTACTTGTTTTCCCTCTTTTATAGTTCTGCAAAATGGAACCATAACACAGATATTTTTTAAGCCGAGTTCATCTCTTGCTTTTTTAATTGCTTCACATTCAAGTTTAAATGCTTTTTGAAAGTCTGGGTCAATGTATCTTGAGGCACCTCTAAAACCAATCATTGGATTTTCTTCCTCTTTTTCAAAGAGTCTTCCGCCAATTAGATTCTTATACTCATTTGTCTTAAAGTCTGAGAATCTTACAATTACTTTTTTAGGATAAAAGGCCGCCCCTATTTGAGCAACACCTTCTGCTAATTTATCTACAAAGAATTTCTTTTTATCAGTATAGCCAGTTGTTAGTTCTTTTACTTTGTTTTTTTCCTCCTTTGTTAGTTTGCTTCTAATTTTATCGTACAAACACAAAGTTAATGGATGAATAATTATTTTGTTCGCTATAATAAATTCTTCTCTTGCAAGACCAACTCCATCCACTGGTAAAAATGAATATTGAAATGCAATATCAGGCGCTCCAATATTTAAACAGATATCAGTGTCTAAATCAGGGATTTCTTTTAAATTATATTTCTTGGATGTGTATGGTATTTTCCCTTTAAAGATTCTTCCTCTTTGTCCTTGAGTACAATCCACTGTAATAGTTTCTCCTGTTTTAAATATTTTTGTGGCATCTTTTGTTCCTACAATGCAAGGAATTCCAAGCTCTCTTGATATAATAGCTGAATGACATGTTTTCCCGCCTTCGTCTGTAAGAACAGCTCCTGCAATTGTCATAATACTATTCCAATCAGGGTCAGTCATTTTAGTAATTAAAACCTCACCTTTTTTAAAGGTTTTCATTTCTTCAGGGTTTGTAATGACCCTTGCCTTTCCAATGCCAATTTTATTTCCAACGGCGATTCCGTAAAGCGCAGGGTCTTTTTTAGAATCAACAATATATTCTGTATAGTAATGTCCTTCAATATTCGAATGAACCGTTTCTGGTCTTGATTGGACAATAAAGAGTTTTCCAGTTTTACCATCTTTTGCCCATTCAATATCTTGTGCTGTGCCGTAATGATCTTCAATTACACATCCCCATTTTGCTAGCGTTATTATTTCTTCGTCTGTTAAGGAAAAAATGTTTTCATCTTTTTTAAGTACAGTGGCTTCTTTTAAACCACTTGTTTTTGAATAAATATATTTTTTGTTTTTCCG
>JGI24709J26583_10002425_pt1 | contig 15393 bp, 30 predicted proteins | sample BioPla2DNA1_FD_26583 | JGI IMG/M metagenome (IMG submission 26583) | reverse complement strand
ATCACCCCAATCGCTATCGAAGAGGGTCTACGCTTTGCTATCCGTGAGGGTGGCAGGACTGTCGGAGCAGGCGTTGTTGCTTCCATTATCGAATAGTTAAAAATGATTGAAAACACTATCCCTCAAGCTATGGGGGATAGTGCTTTCATTGTTAATAAATCTTTAAAAAAACACTTGCTTTTGATAGACGGCTAGTGTATTATTAAATGGTTGCTTTATGTAAGCAATTTTTAAAGGATGTTAAGGATGATGTAAAAGGTTGCCGGTTGGTGAGCCGGGGAATTTTTACGGACTAGTCCGCTTAAATCGGGCGAAAGGACCTATGTTACTCAGTAGCTTATTTTTTTTCAAGCAAAAGATGAAACGCACGGCTGAGTGTAAACAAAGTTGTCTATTGCCCTGCTTTAACTTCAAATACGGGTGCAAAGCTACCCAAATGCGAAAAAGGAGGGAAAAAATTGGCTAATCAAAAGATCAGAATCAAGCTCAAGGCCTATGACCACACACTAATTGATCAATCGGCTCAAAAAATAGTAGAAACAGCCAAGAATACAGGGGCTGAGGTATCTGGACCAGTGCCACTGCCGACTGACAAGGAAGTAATCACCATACTTAGGGCTCCTCATAAATACAAGGATGCTCGTGAGCAGTTTGAAATGAGAACTCACAAACGTTTAATTGATATTCTAAGCCCAACACCAAAGACAGTAGATTCTCTGATGAGACTGGACCTGCCTGCAGGAGTTGACATTGAGATTAAGTTATAAGGGCAAAGAAACTACAGTACTAGAACGGAGGTTTTAAGAAATGCTAAAAGCCATTCTGGGTAAAAAGCTGGGCATGACTCAGGTCTTTACAGAAGACGGTCTGCTTATACCAGTTACAGTGGTAGAGGCTGGCCCCTGTGTAGTGACTCAAGTCAAGACTCAGGACAAAGATGGTTACAGTGCTCTTCAGGTGGGCTATGACGATATTAGACCAAAGCTGGTCAACAGGCCACTAAAGGGACACTTTGATAAAGGTAAGATAGGCTACAGGCGCTATCTTAGAGAGTTTAAACTAGAAAATGCAGACAAGTTTAATNTTGGAGACGAGATCACAGTTGACATATTTTCCGCAGGAGACAAGGTGGATGTCAGCGGAAGATCCAAGGGTAAGGGCTATGCTGGTAGCATCAAGAGATGGAACCAGAGCAGAGGACCCATGTCCCATGGTTCTAAATACCACCGTGGTCCTGGTGCCATGAGCGCTGGCTCATCACCTGCCAAAGTACAAAAGGGCAGACCCCTGCCTGGCCGTATGGGATTTGACAAGGTTTCAGTTCAAAACCTAGAGATCGTCAAGGTGGACAAGGATAGAAACCTACTACTAATCAAGGGTGCCCTCCCTGGACCAAAGGGAACACTTTTGACTATCAAAAACACAGTTAAGCATTAAGCTCAATGACGGAAAGGAGGAAATGCTATGCCTAAAGTAGCTTTATATAGCATGGATGGAACAGCAGTCGGAGATATAGATCTAAGTGATGACATTTTCGGCGTTGAGGTCAATCACCATGTGATGCATCAGGTAGTAAAGATGCAGCTAGCAAACAAAAGACAGGGTACACAATCAGCACTAACTCGCGCAGAGGTTAGAGGCGGCGGGGCCAAGCCCTGGAGACAAAAGGGTACAGGTAGGGCTAGACACGGTAGTATCAGGAGTCCAATTTGGAGAAAGGGCGGAGTAGTTTTTGCTCCAAAGCCAAGGTCCTATAGATACAGCCTACCCAAAAAGGTCAGAAGGCTAGCTATGAAAAGTGCTCTTAGCTCAAAGGTAAACGAAGAAGCTATCCTAGTTTTAGATTCACTAGAGCTAAAAGAAGCAAAGACCAAGGAAATGGCCAAGGTCTTGGACAACTTCAATATTAACAAAAAAGCCCTGATTGTATTAGAAGGCAAGAACGAAACCGTGGAGAGGGCAGCTCGCAATATCCCCGGAGTCAAGCTTGCATATGTTAATACCCTAAATGTACTTGATATCTTAAATTATGACAACTTCGTAATNACTCAGGATGCAGTTAAAAAGGTTGAGGAGGTGTACGTATAATGAAAAGTCCATATGATATCATAATCAAGCCAGTATTAAGTGAGAAAAGCTATGATGAGATGGCAGACAAGAAATACACCTTCTTGGTTCACCCCAAGGCAAACAAGACTGAGATTAAAAAGGCAATAGAAGAAATATTCGATGTAAAAGTAGAACGTGTCAACACCCTTCGCCAGCTAGGCAAAATCAAGAGGATGGGAGTCCACTCAGGTAGGAAGCCCTCCTTTAAGAAGGCCTATGTAAAGCTTACAGCTGACAGCAAGGAAATTGAGTTCTTTGAAGGAATGGCACAATAAGGAGGTAAGTTAAATTGGCTATAAAAAAGTATAAACCGACCTCCCCTGCCAAAAGACATATGACAGTTACTAGCTTTGATATACTAACCAAGAAAAAGCCTGAAAAGAGCCTCTTGGTTTCACTAAAAAACAAAGCGGGCAGAAACAATGATGGCCGAATTACTGTTCGTCACCAGGGTGGAGGCGCAAAGAAAAAATACCGCATAATCGATTTTAAGAGAAACAAGGATGGCGTACCAGCAAAGGTTGCAGCCATTGAGTATGACCCAAATCGTAGTGCTTTTATCGCTTTACTACACTATGTAGACGGTGAGAAAAGGTATATCCTTTATCCTCACGGCCTAAAAGTGGGCGATACTGTTGTATCCGGAGAGGGAGCAGACATAAAGGTGGGTAACTGCCTAATGATGAAGGACATTCCACTAGGTACCGTTATTCACAACATAGAGCTTTACCCAGGCCGAGGCGGCCAGCTGGTAAGGTCTGCAGGAAACTCCGCTCAGCTAATGGCCAAGGATGGAAGCTATGTCCAGGTCAGGCTACCCTCAGGCGAGGTTAGGTTAATAAGACAAGAGTGCAAGGCTACTATAGGTCAGGTTGGTAACCTGGATCATGAAAACGTTACCATAGGCAAGGCCGGTAAGAGCAGGCACATGCGCAAGAGACCAACAGTTAGAGGGTCTGCTATGAACCCAGTTGATCACCCCCACGGTGGTGGTGAGGGTAGAGCACCAATCGGTATGCCCAGCCCAGTTACTCCATGGGGCAAGCCTACATTAGGCTACAAGACGAGGAAAAAGAACAAGTACACAGACAGATATATAGTACGAAGAAGAAGGAAAAAGAAATAGTTTGTGTATGGCGACTAATTTCTTTGGGAGATTCGAAAGGAGGCATATTGGATGAGCCAATCGCTTAGAAAAAGACCCTTTGTAGAACCGAGTCTTTTAAAAAAGATTCAAGGGATGAATGAAGAAGGAAAAAAATCCGTTATAAAAACTTGGTCTAGAGCATCTACCATATATCCAGATATGGTCGGTCACACAATAGCAGTCCACGACGGCAGAAAGCATGTTCCTGTATATATTACTGAGGATATGGTTGGACACAAGCTAGGAGAGTTTGCTCCCACCAGACTCTTTAGAGGACACGCAAGTGGTAATGAACGGACAACTTCGATTAAATAGTTTTTGTTAAGGAGGAGTTAAAGTGGCAACAAGAAGTAGAGAAAAGGCTAGAAGCCGCCGCGAAAATAGAGAAAAGCGTCCACACGCCACTGCTAGATATGTCCGTATATCTTCCCGAAAGGTAAAGATAGTTATCGACATGATTCGTGGCAAAAAGGTAGACGAAGCCCTTAATATACTTGAGTTTACACCTAAGGCAGCAGCTTTGCCAGTTAAAAAGCTGCTACAATCAGCTATTGCCAATGCGGAAAACAACCTAGACTTGGATCCTAGCAACCTATACGTTGCAGAGGTATATGCTAACCAGGGCCCAACCCTAAAAAGGTATAGACCGAGAGCCCATGGTAGAGCAACCCCAATTATGAAAAGAACAAGTCATATTGGCATAGTTTTAGATCAAATTAATGCATAAGGAGGGAAAGCATAAGTGGGTCAAAAAGTAAATCCCCATGGATTAAGAGTTGGCGTAATCAAGGACTGGGATGCAAGATGGTATGCTAGTAAAAAGGACTTTGCAGACAACCTAATAGAGGATGTCAAGCTAAGGGAAATGCTAAAAAAGAAGCTATATCATGCAGGTATCTCCAAGATAGAAATTGAAAGAGCAGCCAACCGTATTAGAGTTAATATACACACCGCAAAGCCAGGTATAGTTATAGGCAAGGGCGGCACAGGTATAGAATCAATAAAGGCTGAAGTTGAAAAGTTTATAAACAAAAAGGCTATTCTTAATATAGTTGAGGTCAAATCTCCAGATACAAGTGCTCAACTAGTCGCAGAAAACATTGCTGCACAGCTAGAGCGTAGAATCTCCTTTAGGAGGGCTATGAAGCAGGCTATGCAAAGGTCAATGAGGGCTGGTGCAAAGGGTATAAAGACAATGGTCGCTGGTCGACTTGGAGGTACTGACATTGCCAGAAGTGAAGGATATCATGAGGGTACTATACCCCTACAAACCTTGAGAGCAGATATAGATTATGGTTTTGCAGAAGCAGACACAACCTATGGCAAGCTAGGTGTCAAGGTATGGATTTATAAAGGGGAGGTCCTTCCTCAGGCGAAGAAAAGACCGGAAGGAGGAAAATAACATGTTGATGCCCAAAAGGGTAAAACGCCGCAGAGTTCACAGGGGTAGATTAACCGGTAAGGCAACTCGAGGCAATACAATCACCTATGGTGAATATGGCCTACAGGCATTAGAACCCGCATGGATAACAAGCAATCAAATAGAGGCAGCACGTATAGCCATGACTAGATATATTCGAAGGGGCGGCAAGGTTTGGATAAAGATATTCCCAGACAAGCCCATAACAGAAAAGCCTGCTGAGACCCGTATGGGTAGTGGTAAGGGCTCACCTGAATACTGGGTGGCTGTTGTAAAACCCGGCAGGATAATGTTTGAACTAGCAGGTATACCGGAGGAGGCTGCAAAGGAAGCACTGCGCCTAGCAGCTCACAAACTTCCCATCAAAACAAAGTTCGTAAAAAGAGAAGGAATGGGTGGTGAAGGTAATGAAAGCTAATAAATTTAGAGACATGTCCGGAGAAGAGCTTAATGCCAACCTGACTGAGTTAAAGAGCGAATTGTTCAACCTTCGATTCCAGTTAGCAACCGGACAGTTGGATAACCCAATGCGAATCCGTGAAGTCAAAAAGGATATTGCTAGAGTTAAAACCATTCTTCGAGAAAGAGAGTTAAAGGCCCTAGAGGCTTGATGGAAAAGGAGGAATAGCAATTGGCTGACGTGACAAGAGGAATCCGCAAGACAAAGGTCGGTACAGTAGTTAGCAACAAGATGGACAAGACCATCGTTGTGGCCATAGAGACCAGAGTCAAGCATAAATTATACGGAAAAACTATGAAACGCACTACTAAAATAAAGGCACATGACGAAGAAAACACTTGCAACATAGGCGATCGCGTAAAGATTATGGAGACTAGACCCCTTAGTCGTGACAAGCACTGGCGCCTAGTAGAAGTATTAGAACGTGCTGAATAGGCTTAGAAGTGCATTTGAGAGGAGGGTGCAAACAAAATGATACAACAAGAGTCGCGTCTTAAGGTAGCAGACAATTCTGGAGCCAAAGAGATTATGTGTATTCGTGTATTAGGTGGCTCTGGCAGGAGATTTGCCAATATAGGCGATGTTATAGTTGCATCTGTTAAGAACGCAACACCCGGCGGTGTTGTTAAAAAAGGTGAAGTTGTTAGGGCAGTTATAGTTAGGACCAAAAAGGGCCTACAGAGAAATGACGGATCCTATATCAAGTTTGATGATAATGCTGCAGTTATTATAAATGACCAAAAGCAACCCAGGGGTACCCGTATCTTTGGACCTATAGCAAGGGAGCTTAGGGACAAGGACTATATGAGGATAATATCCCTTGCCCCAGAAGTATTATAATAGGAGGTGGTTACTGTGGTGAAAAAAGCAAAAAAGTTACACGTTAGAAAAGGTGATACCGTAGAAATCATTTCCGGCAAGGACAAGGGTAAAAGAGGTGTAGTCCTAGCAGCGGCCCCAAAGGAAGGCAAGATTGTAGTTGAAGGCGTAAATATGCTAACAGTACACGTAAAGCCTAGGGGTGCTGGAGAACCTGGCGGTATTATTAAGAAAGAAGGGGCAATATATGCCTCAAAGGCAATGCTAGTATGCAAGAAATGCAAAAAGACCACAAGAATTTCACATAAAATTCTAGATGACGGTAGCAAGCTAAGAGTATGCAAGAACTGCGAAGAAACATTTAATGACTAAGTTTTCTTCTCTGAAGGGAGGTAAATGATTTGGCAAGATTAAAGGATTTTTATAAAAATGAAGCAGCCCCAGCGCTGATGGAAAAGTTTAAATATAAAAGCGTAATGCAGATACCAAAGATAGAAAAGGTCATAGTAAATATGGGAGTCGGAGAGGCCAAGGAAAATCCAAAAGTATTAGAGTTTGCAGTGGATGACCTTGCAACCATAACAGGACAAAAACCCATAATAACCAAGGCTAAAAAATCAGTTGCTGCATTCAAACTGAGAGAGGGTATGAGCGTAGGTACCAAGGTTACACTCAGAGGAGATAGAATGTACGAATTTTTAGACCGTCTGCTAAATGTGGCATTACCCCGTGTAAGAGACTTCAGAGGAGTATCTGATAAGGCCTTTGACGGACGTGGCAATTACTCACTGGGAATAAAAGAACAACTAATTTTCCCTGAGATAGACTATGACAAGATCGACAAGGTAAGAGGAATGGATATTAGTATAGTCACAACTGCCAAAACTGACGAAGAGGCTAGGGAACTACTGAAGCTTTTAGGGATGCCTTTCGCAAATAGAGTCCAATAGTTTGATAATAAGGAGGGACACAATTGGCTAAAAAATCCATGAGAGTAAAGCAACAGAGAAAACCCAAATATTCAACCCGAGCCTATAATAGATGCCGTTTATGCGGACGTCCTCATGCTTATTTGAGAAAATTCGGTGTTTGCCGTATTTGCTTCAGAGAGCTAGCATACAAGGGACAAATACCCGGCGTTAAAAAGGCGAGCTGGTAAAAAGCAGCGACTGGAAGGAGGTAGAAATATGGTAGTTACTGATCCCATTGCGGATATGCTTACCCGCATAAGAAATGCACTGGTTGTTAAGCATGAAGTTGTAGAGATGCCGGCTTCAAAGATGAAGAAGGCCATTGCAGATATATTGGCACAAGAGGGTTTAATAAAGGGATACAAGGTAATTGAAGATGACGTTCAAGGCCTTATTAAATTAACTCTTAAATACGGCCATAACGGAGAACGCGTGATTAGCGGACTAAAAAGAATAAGCAAGCCCGGACTTAGGGTTTATGCAAAAAAAGATGAGGTGCCAAAGGTACTTGGTGGACTAGGCTTGGCTATTATATCCACATCCAAGGGTGTAATGACTGACAAGCAAGCCCGCAAGGAAGGCGTTGGCGGAGAGGTATTGTGCTATATTTGGTAAATCAGATTGGCATATAGTAGATTATTTAGACGGAAGGCGGTGTAATTATGTCGCGAATTGGTAAGATGCCTATAGAGCTACCCGATAAGGTGACCATTACAGTAGATGATGACAACCTAGTAACAGTAAAGGGTCCAAAGGGAGAGCTCTCGCAGCAGATTCACAAGGATATTAAGGTCGTTGTTGAGGATGGCCAAATCAAGATTGAAAGACCATCAAACAGCAAGCCGCACAGGTCACTACACGGACTTAGCCGCTCTTTGATAAACAATATGGTTGAGGGTGTAGTAAACGGCTTTAAAAAGAAGCTAGAAATAAACGGTGTTGGATATAGAGCCCAAAAGCAGGGCAAAACCTTAGTTTTAAACGTAGGATATTCCCATCCTGTTGAAATAGAAGAAGAGGATGGCATAGAATTTGAGGTCCCCGCTGCTAACCAGGTTATAGTCTCTGGTATAGACAAGCAGAGGGTAGGCGCAGTAGCTGCCGTAATTAGGGGAACAAGACCACCTGAGCCATACAAGGGCAAGGGTATCAAGTATGAAGACGAGAGAATTATCCGCAAGGAAGGCAAGACCGCAAACTAAAGGGAAGGAGTGAAGCTTAGGTGATTACAAAGACAAACAAGAATGCCAACAGGAAAAAAAGGCATAATCGCGTCCGAACAAAGGTAACTGGGACTGCTGAAAGACCACGCCTTAATGTATATAGGAGCTTGAACCATATATATGTTCAGATAATAGATGATGTTAATGGCACAACCCTTACAAGTGCTTCTTCCCTGGATCCTGACCTAAAGCAGGCCGCTGGTAACAAGACAAAAAAAGAGGTTGCCAAGTTAGTTGGAGAAGCAGCTGCAAAAAAGGCCTTGGAGAAGGGAATAAAGCAAGTTGTATTTGACCGCGGTGGTTATATATACCACGGGCGAGTTTTAGAAGTTGCAGCCGGTGCAAGAGAAGCCGGTTTGGAATTTTAAAAGGAGGGTAATAGATGGACCGAATAGATGCCAGCACGCTGGATCTGAAGGATAAAGTGGTAAGCATCAACCGAGTAGCCAAGACCGTCAAGGGTGGCAGGAATATACGCTTTAACACAGTTGTTGTTGTCGGAGACGAAAACGGTCATGTGGGTGTTGGAATGGGAAAGGCAGTAGAAATCCCAGAGGCTATTAGAAAAGGCATAGAGGACGCTAAAAAGCATTTAATAAAGGTTCCCATTGTCAATACAACCATACCCCATGAGGTAAATGGTAGATACGGAGCAGGCCATGTACTAATGATACCAGCCCAGGAGGGTACCGGTGTTATAGCAGGTGGACCAGTCCGTGCAGTTCTTGAGCTAGCCGGAATCCGTGATATTAGGACTAAATCACTTGGAACAAACAATCCGAGAAATGTCATAAATGCTACCATGGAGGGTCTTAGACAGCTTAAAACAGTAGAAGATGTTGCCAAGCTTAGAGGCAAGTCTGTCGATGAGATCTTAGATTAGGAGGGAACTTACTATGGCAAAACTAAAGGTTACCCAGGTAAGGAGCACCATAGGGTGCAAAAAGGATCAGATTGCCACTATGGAAGCACTCGGTTTAAGAAAAATCAGAGCCGAAAAGATCCATGATGACAATCCCGTAATAAGAGGTATGATCAATAAGGTCAACCACCTTGTTGAAGTTGAAGAAATTGACGAGTAAGGAGGTGCGACTCAATGAAATTACATGATTTAAGACCTGCTGAGGGCGCCACTAGAACAGCTAAGAGAAAAGGACGCGGACCAGGCTCAGGCCTAGGCAAAACTGCAGGACGCGGCCAAAAGGGTCAAAAATCAAGAAGTGGTAGTGGTATTAAGCCAGGCTTTGAGGGTGGACAGATGCCCTTAATTAGGAGACTCCCTAAAAGAGGCTTTACAAATATATTTGCCAAGGTATATTCTATAGTAAACATAAAGGACTTAGAAGTATTCGAGGCTGATACTATAGTCACACCAGAGCTATTAAAGGAAGCAGGCTTGATTAAAAAGCTAAGTGACAACATTAAAGTTCTTGGCGATGGAGAGCTTAGCAAAAAGCTAACAGTACAAGCCCACAAATTTAGTAAATCAGCTCAGGAGAAAATAGAGGCCTTAGGTGGAAGGGCAGAGGTGATATAAAATGCTGGAAACCTTTAGGAACGCTTGGAAGATTGAAGACCTGAGAAAGAAAATCTTATTCACTTTGCTTATGCTGGCCATTTATAGGCTAGGTGTTTTTGTGCCAATCCCCTTTGTGGATACTGGTTACTTAAACTCCATAATTGAGCAGGGTGCAGAACAAGGTGCCGGACTATTGAGCTTGTTTAACATTATATCCGGTGGAGCCTTTGGAAACTTTACCATATTTGCAATGGGTATAACCCCCTATATAAATGCTTCTATTATAATGCAGCTACTTACAGTTGCAATACCAAAGCTAGAGCAGCTAGCCAAGGAGGGGGAAGAGGGGAGCAAAAAGATTGCCCAGTACACCAGGTATGTTACTGTAGGTCTGGCATTTTTCAGTCCTTTGGTATCACCTATGGGCTTGCAAGTGGAGCGCTCAAGTATAAAAACATTGGCGTTTACTTGCTAGTATCACTTACCTTGACTGCAGGTACAGCCTTTTTAATGTGGCTAGGAGAACAGATTACAGAACGCGGTATTGGAAATGGTATATCCATGATTATATTTATCTCAATCATTTCCAGAGGTCCTTCATCTATTGAGTACCTGTTCCAGGCCGCAAAGTCCGGCATGATCCAGTGGTATTATATACCTGTAATTGCTGCCTTTATGGTATTATTAGTAGCAGGCGTTATATATGTTGATAGGGGACAAAGAAGGATCCCAGTCCAGTANTCCAAGAGGGTAGTAGGCAGAAAGATGTANGGTGGCCAAAGTACCCATATTCCGATGAAGGTTAACTCTTCTGGAGTTCTACCAGTAATATTCGCAGTTTCCTTCTTGGCTGTGCCTCAAACAATAGCACAGTTTTGNCCTAATACAGGCTTTGCAAACTGGATTACTAAAAACTTTTCACAATCCAGCTTNCCCTATGCAGTAATTTACGCACTACTTATTATATTCTTTACCTACTTTTATACACAGATTACCTTTAATCCTGTGGAGATTTCCAACAACCTAAGGCAATATGGTGGCTTTGTACAGGGTATTAGACCAGGAAAGCCAACAGCAGACTTTTTAAAGAGGATCTCAGTTCGTTTAACTCTGGTAGGGGCCTTGTTCTTGGCTGCTATAGCTATATTACCTATAGTAGCAGCCAGAATAACCAAGCTAAANCTAGGCTTTGGTGGTACCGCAGTATTGATTGTTGTCGGTGTTGCCCTTGAGACTACCAAGGAATTAGAGTCCCAGATGCTAATGAGACATTACAAGGGTTTCTTAAATAAGTAGGTAGTATAGATGATTATATTAAAGTCAAGCAATGAAATAGAGCTAATGAGGCAGGCCGGCAGGATTGTAGCCGGTGCCCACCAAGCAGTTAGAAAAGCAATAAGACCTGGTGTCACTACAGAGGAATTAGACAAGATAGCAGAGGACTACATCCTATCCCATGATGGGGTACCAGCCTTTAAGGGCTACGCTGGATTTCCAGCAACAATATGTGCCTCTGTAAATGAAGAGGTTATACACGGGATACCGGGCAAGAAAGTACTAAAAGAAGGCGACATAATCAGCGTAGATATAGGCGCCTTTTACAAGGGATATTGTGGCGATGCCGCCAAGACTCATCCAGTAGGTGAGATTAGTCCAAAGGCGACTGAGCTTATAGAGGTCACCAGAGAGTCCTTCTATGAAGGATTGAAATATGCGCGTACGGGATACCGACTTTCTGACATATCCCATGCGATACAAAGCTATGTAGAAGCAAAGGGTTTTTCGGTGGTAAGAGCGTTTGTTGGCCACGGTATAGGTCAAAGCATGCATGAGGACCCTCAGATACCCAATTTCGGTAAACCNGGAAAAGGACCGCGGCTGCGTCCGGGGATGACCTTGGCCATAGAGCCAATGGTAAATGAGGGAACAGTGGATGTGGAGATAATGTCCGATGGCTGGACTACTCTAACCAAGGATAGGCGACTGTCAGCCCACTATGAACACACCATAGCCATTACTGAAGGCGAACCTGACATTTTGACTTTAGAGGAGTTATTGTTATGATGGAGGATAAGCTTAAGTTAGGCCAGGTAGTTGTGGCCAAGGCAGGTAGAGAAAAGGGTAAAGCCTTTTTGGTAATCGGTCGACTGGACCATGAGTATGTTTTAATAGCAAACGGCGTTAATAGGACAATAGACAAACCAAAGAAAAAGAAGATAAAGCATCTAGAAAAAAGACCGGAGATTGCCCNTGAGCTAGGACAAAAGTTTAAAAATGGCGACAAGGTTTTTGATGCAGAGCTTAGAAAAAGCTTAAGATCGATGGGATTAGACAAGTAAGGAGGTTGGTATTGATTGGCTAAGGAAGATGTAATTGAAGTTGAAGGCAAGGTAATAGATGCATTACCAAACGCTATGTTCCAGGTTGAGCTGGATAATGGCCACAAGGTATTAGCACATATTTCTGGAAAGCTTAGAATGAATTTTATTAGGATCTTACCGGGTGATAGGGTAACAATTGAACTGTCGCCCTACGATTTAACCCGCGGACGTATTACTTGGCGCGGCAAGGCATAAGGAGGGTTGCTGANTATGAAAGTTAGACCATCTGTTAAACCAATATGTGAAAAATGTCAGATCATTAGACGCAAGGGAAGGGTCATGGTGATCTGCGAAAACCCAAAACATAAACAAAGGCAGGGCTAATAACTAGACCTATGCCTANAAAGTGTTTAGAAAAGAACAAANCAAGCAATAATTAACATATGGAGGTGTAAGTATTGGCACGTATTTCCGGTATAGACCTACCCAGGGACAAGAGGGTAGAAATAGGCTTGACCTATATTTACGGTATCGGTAGAAGTAAGGCACAAGAAATTGTTGCAAATACAGGTATAAATCCCGACACTCGTATAAAGGATCTGACAGAAGCAGAAGTTTCAAAACTTAGAGAATATATAGACAANAATGTACAGGTTGAAGGTGACCTTAGAAGAGAGGTATCCCTAAACATAAAGAGGCTCGTTGAGATAGGCTGCTATAGGGGTATTCGTCACCGCAGAGGCCTGCCTGTTCGTGGGCAGAGCACCAAACAGAACGCTAGGACTCGCAAGGGACCAAAGCGTACAGTTGGACGTAAAAGGAAATAAGGAGGGGCATGAATGGCAAAGCAAACTAGCAGAACACGCAGACGTCGTGAAAAGAAAAATATCGAGCGCGGCGCAGCACATATCCAGTCTACATTTAACAATACCATTGTTACAATAACAGACACAAATGGAAATGCGATATCCTGGGCAAGCGCAGGCGGCCTTGGTTTTAGGGGTTCTAGGAAAAGCACCCCATTTGCTGCCCAATCAGCTGCTGAAACAGCTGCTAAGGCTGCTATGGAACAAGGCTTAAAGACCGTTGAGGTCTATGTAAAGGGCCCCGGTTCTGGCAGAGAGGCTGCAATCAGATCACTGCAGGCAGCTGGATTGGAAGTTAGTATGATAAAGGATGTGACTCCGATTCCCCATAACGGATGTCGTCCGCCAAAGAGAAGAAGAGTCTAGGATATGGAGGTGTTATAGATGGCAAGATATACAGAAGCAGTTTGTCGCCTTTGCCGTAGAGAAGGTATGAAGCTCTACCTAAAGGGAGACAGATGCTATAGCGATAAATGTGGAGTAACTCGCAGACCCCAAGCACCAGGACAGCATGGTACGGGACGTAGAAAACTATCAGAGTATGGATTGCAGCTACGAGAAAAGCAAAAGGCAAGAAGGATATATGGGGTACTAGAAAAGCAATTTGCTAACTATTTTGTCAAGGCAGAAAAGATGAAGGGCATTACAGGCGAAAACCTACTACAGCTATTAGAAAGAAGGCTAGACAACGTAGTATACCGCTTAGGATTTGCTCAGTCCAGGCCGCAAGCACGCCAGCTAGTCAGGCACGGACATATCACCGTAAACGGAAGAAAGGTAAACATACCTTCCTTTTTGGTAGACCTTGATGACATAGTAGCAGTAAAGGCAAAGAGTGCTTCAGAAGTAGAGCATTTCAAGCTTTTGAAAGAGGGTACTGGAAGGACAGTAGCACCGTGGCTAGAAGTAAATTATGAGGCGCTAGAGGCAAAGGTTGTATCCCTGCCAAGCAGAGAAGATATCGATGTCGAAATCCAAGAGCATCTCATAGTTGAGTATTATTCTCACTAATAGAANATGATATTGCCTAGCAGTATCATTTCCCCTCGAAATAAGCAGATACCAAATTATTTATGAGGAGGGTTTATGCATGATAGAAATTGAAAAACCTAATATAGAGATAACAGAGTTAAGTGAAGACGGATCCTATGGAAAGTTTGTGGTAGAGCCCTTAGAGCGAGGCTTTGGTACTACCATGGGCAATTCCCTACGTAGAGTATTGCTGTCATCCCTACCAGGGACTGCAGTATCCTCTATAAAGGTAGATGGAGCCTTGCANGAGTTTACTACCCTGACAGGAGTCAAAGAGGATCTGGTAGAGATAGTACTCAACCTAAAAGGATTAAATTTACAGATGGAGGGGGACGAGCCTAAAACCCTAGTTATAAATGCTCAGGGTGAAGGTGTAGTAAAGGCCGGCGATATAATTGCCGATGCTGATGTGGAGATTAAAAACCCAGACCATCACATAGCCACCCTCAATGAAGACGCAAAGTTGTATATGGAGATAAATATAGAAAAGGGCAGGGGCTATGTTCCCGCCGAGCGAAATAAAAAGCCTGGCCAGCCCATAGGTATTATTCCAGTAGACTCCATTTTCAGTCCTATCCGCAGGGTCAACTACAATGTAGAAAACACCCGTGTCGGTCAGGTAACAGACTTTGATAAGCTAACCCTAGAGGTATGGACCAACGGTACTATTAGGGCGGATGAAGCCACTAGCTTGGCGGCTAAAATAATGAGCGAACACCTATCCCTTTTCGTAGACCTAACAGCTCACCTAAATGAGCTAGAGATAATGGTTGAAAAGGAAGAGGATGAAAAGGAAAAGGTTCTAGAGATGACCATAGAGGAACTAGATCTTTCTGTACGTTCTTATAACTGCTTGAAGCGAGCCGGTATCAATACAGTACAGGAGCTTATCCAAAGAACCGAAGAGGACATGATGAAGGTTAGGAATCTTGGTAAAAAATCTCTTGAAGAGGTAAATAACAAGCTAGCAGCACTAAACTTGAGCTTAAAGAAAAAAGATGATGAAGACTAGGATAGAATAAGGAGGGATAGTATGCCCGGACATAGAAAGTTAAACAGGCCAACAGACCAGCGTATGGCTTTGCTTAGAAATCAGGTCACTGCCCTTTTATGGCATGGCCGTATAGAAACTACAGAGGCTAGAGCAAAAGAGGTTAGGAAAATTGCTGAAAAGCTTATAACCCTAGCTGTCAAGGAATACGATCAAAGCGAAGTAGTTAAAAAGAATGTAAACAATGAAAAGGGTCAGACCGTAACTATTGAGGTTACCAACGACAAACCTTCTAAGCTAAACGCAAGAAGGAGAATGATGGCAGTATTATATGATCAAAAGTCGCCTCGTGAAGAAGGCGAAACCAAAAAGGAATATGCTGACCGGTCAAGAGAGGTTAAGCACCCCCTCGTTGAAAAGATCTTTAACGAATATGGTCCAAAGTACAGAAAGAGAAAAGAAGAGCTGGGCCAGGGCGGTGGCTATACAAGGATACTCAAAAAGGGTCCCCGCAG
>JGI24709J26583_10002423_pt1 | contig 15397 bp, 15 predicted proteins | sample BioPla2DNA1_FD_26583 | JGI IMG/M metagenome (IMG submission 26583) | reverse complement strand
TTCTTCCTCTTTCTGATACAATAATTGTAGGCCATTTCTTTCTCCTTTACTTGTTTTTTGCACTAATATTGTATCAGAGAAAGAGTGGTCTTTTCTGTTGCGCTTTATTTTACAACTCGCCTCCGTATATTACATTTAATAATATTGCGCTTATTAGGTAAAAGTTTTTTACTATGTACTACTTTTTTCGCTTGTTATAATAGGAATGCTGTTAACTTGCAGCAGCTCTTTAGCCCGATCAGCCTTTGGAAGCACAAGCTCTATTCGCGTGCCAACTCCCTCTCTTGACAGCACGTTGAAATATCCGTTATGCCTCTCAACTATCCATTTAGCTATTGAAAGCCCAAGACCTGTACCTCCGCTGTTGCGGGTGCGGGCAGGGTCAGACCTGAAAAACCTGTCGAATATGTGAGGAATATCTTCCGCCGCCATGCCTACGCCGCTATCCTGCACACATACACAGGGTTCCTCCTCATCGTTTATAAATGCACGAAATACTATGGTTGTTCCCTCAGCGGAGTATTTAATGGCGTTGTCCGTAAGAATTCGCAGCGCCTGCTTTAGTAAATCAGGGTCTGCGAATGCCGGGGTTTCTTCATCCGCTTGGATTACCCAGTTATGCTCACCATCTATCATCTCGTATTCATCATGCACTTCTTTTACAAGCGCAGATAAATCCACATCTTTTGCGGATAGCTGGTTACGCCCTGCATCGCCCCTTGCTAAAAACAGAAGCTGTTCTACCATTTTTTGCATATGCTTAGCCTCTGTGCGTATGGCGTTTATGCTCTCTTCAAGAACCTTTTCATCCTCTGCGCCCCATCTGGCGAGCATATCCGCATAGCCCTGTATTACCGATATAGGCGTTCTTAATTCGTGGGAAACGTCGGATACAAACCTATTCTGCTGACGGTAGCTGTTGTGCAGGCGGGTTAGCAAATTGTTCACCGCGTTTTCAAGCCCTTGCAGCTCCCTATCGCCTATATGTATACGGTCTTCCGGAGCTTCGGGGCTTATTGCTGCTATAGCGTTTTCAAGGTCATGATATCTTTGTTCATCAAACTGCACTTGGCTTAACTGCTCCGCAGTTTGAGACATCTGCTCAAGCGGTCTAAGTAGCCTATCAGTCTTATTGCTGCCTGTTAATACTGCGGTTATAAGCATAAGCGCTTCAACTATAAGCAGTGAATACATTATCCTATACATGGATTGAAGAAATATACCCGCATTTGCGCTGAATGTTTCCCCATTATATTCAAAAATATATATAACCGAACTAAAGCTCTCTACATTTCTATTTAAGCCTTCCGCCTGAACATCGCGGATTAATTTAATAGTCCAATCGCTGCCGAGCGTATTTTTTTCAACCGAGTAACACCAAAATATTACGGCTAATATTATTATTAGTATGTCAAGCTTAAGCATGGTTTTAAACACGCTCCATACATTGCTGGCGTTTATCCGCCTTGCAATGGATGTAACCCTGCGGTTTTCAGGCATTTTCATCCTCCAGTTTTAGAGTGTAGCCCACCCCTCTTATAGTATGGATAAACTTAGTTTTAAACCTATCATCTATTTTAGAGCGCAGATAGCGTATGTATACATCCACTAAATTAGTTTCACCCATATAATCATAGCCCCACACCCTTTCCATAAGTATGTCCCTTGAAAGTACTATGGACTGGTTTTCAAGAAGCGTCTGAAGGAGAGAAAACTCTCTTCCCGTAAGCTCTATATTTTCCCCCTTATAGCTTACGGTATGACGGGCGATATCCATAACAAGGTCTCCACAGCTAAGAAGCGGCATTGCATTTGCCTGTCTTTTCCTAAGGGCAAGGCGTATTCTTGCGAGTAGTTCCTCTATGGAAAAAGGTTTGGTAATATAATCATCAGCGCCTGCATCAAGACCTGTAACCTTATCCATAACAGCATCCCTTGCTGTAAGCAGTATTACAGGCAGCTGACTTGTTTTCCTAAGCCTTCTTAATACCTCCATACCGTTTAGTTTTGGCAGCATTATATCAAGCAGTATTAAGTCATACTCGTTTTCCTCTGCCATTTCAAGACCTTCTCTGCCGTCTACTGCCTTATCTACTTCGTAACCTTCGTGGGTTAGCTCTAGCTCTACAAATCGCGCAATTTTTTCTTCATCTTCAACTATAAGTATTTTAGACATATTTTACCTCAATTACTCTCACTGTTATCATTGCCGTATTTGATGTTTTCAACTACGTCTGCCGCCTTATCCATCCAAGCGTTTACATTTTTTCCTTGGTCCGCATTACCATACACCTTATAGCGCACACCAAAGAACATAGCTACTATTAACAGTATTACCGACCACGGGAAAAACACAACTAGCAGCACCACAAGCGCAGTAACCGGTATTTCTACCATCTTTTTGCTGTTATAATACAGCTGAAACATGGTTTTATTACCTTTATCTATAAGGCTTTTTAAAAACATCCATATACGCTGAACATAGCCCTTCGCCTGCTCCTTATCGGAAAGGGGCTTATGCCTTACAGGCTCTCTTTGCTTTGTGGTATAGCTTGCATCTCCTTCCCTCTTGGCGTTGCCACGGCTCTCTAAATAAACGAGTGCATCTAGCAGATCCCAGTCGTTTACTTCAAGAGCCGCCTTTGCTTCCTCATAACTTACATTAGTTCTTTCTCGTAATTTTTCTACTAATTCAAAATGATCCATAATTACCTCCTAAAACAGGTATCCATTCCTGCAATATTATATTACAACAGTAAGATTAAATGCATTTATTAGTATCATTAGAATTTCATTAATGCATAAGTAATTGTAGCAACAAACTCCCAAGGTAAGCAAATTTTTAAAAATGTTTGCATTTATGTTGAATTTTGTGCTATAATTGCCCGCGTTATGACGGACGGTCCGCTGCACAAGATGCAAGAACGTCTATGAAAGAAGGAGTGGAAACCCCATGAGTGAAATTATTCGCTCCATAGAGCGAAAGCAGTTGCGCGAGGATAGACCGGATTTTGGAATAGGCGATACTGTGCGCGTGTTTGTAAAAGTTGTTGAAGGCAGCCGCGAGCGCCTACAGGCCTTTGAAGGCGTTGTAATTGCAAGGCGCAACGGTTCTGTTAGGGAAACCTTTACCGTAAGGCGCGTTTCTTACGGCATAGGTGTTGAACGTACTTTCCCCTTGCATTCCCCAAGGGTGGATCGTATAGAAATCGTCCGCAAGGGCAAGGTGCGTAGAGCAAAGCTGTACTACCTGCGTGGTCTACAAGGTAAGGCGGCCCGCATAAAGGACGGCTCTGGATTCAAGAAATAAGAAAGCATTCCGCCATAAGGCGGGCTTTTTTATATGGAGGTTTCTTTGCAGCAAAAAAACATAAGCCTAACGGCTCCATCTTCTAGCTTTGTACATTGCTCACTATCGCCATGGTGCCTGAAGGCGGGTCTTGAAAAATTCAGCAAATATAAGCATAACATAACTGTGCTGCCCGCAACTGTTAATGAAGATATGGCTGTCGTTGCAAAGCGTATAATAGACACCAGCCCAGATATACTTGGTATATGCTGCTATATATGGAATATTGCATTTATAAAAGAGCTTTTGCCTATGCTTAAGGTTGCCCTATCAAACTGCCTATTTGTTGCAGGCGGACCTGAGCTTTTGAGCGACAACGCATTTGATAGGCTGCCCGAAGCTGATTATATAATACTTGGCGAAGGAGAAGTCCCCTTTGCTAAGCTTGTTGATGCGCTTATAGAAGGCAAAACCCCCGATAATATTGACGGAGTAATGGTTAAAGGCGCAAACTGTGTAGATATATATTACCACTATGATATACCCGTAATGCCATACGATGACAGTTATTTTAATCAGCTCAAAGGCAGGATAAGCTATATAGAGAGCAGCCGCGGCTGTCCTTTTTCCTGTACATTCTGCCTTTCAGGCAGGCGCGAAAAGGTACGCTACCTGCCTATGGAAGATACTAAGAAGCGTATACTTATGCTCGCAAATGGCGGTTCAAAGACAATTAAATTTGTAGACCGTACATTCAACGCCAATTTAAATAGAGCGAAAGAAATTATAAGTTTTATAAAGGAAAAGCGAGAAAGCGGAGAAATACCACCTGATATCTGTTTCCACTTTGAAATGGCTGGCGACCTTATAGATGACGGAATAGTAGAACTTTTCAGCCAATCCCCCGCGGGGCTATTTCAGATTGAAGTTGGCATACAGTCGCTAAATGAAGCCACGCTTGAAGCAATTCAGAGAAAAGCCGATGTTGAAAAAATTAAAACTCAGCTTGAAAAAATTATTTCTTTTGACACCGTGCGTGTACATGTTGATTTAATCGCCGGTCTTCCCTTGGAAACTTTAGACAGCTTTATATATGCCTTTAACAAAGTATTTGCCATTAAGCCGCATATATTACAGCTTGGTTTTCTTAAACTATTGTACGGAAGCAAGATGCGAAGCCAAATTGAAGAATACGGCATCACTTATAATGAACATCCGCCATATGAAGTTATATCAACAAAGCATATGAGTAGTGAGGATATACTTATATTAAAACGCGCTGAAAGAGCGCTTGAGCTGCTATACAACCGCAGGCGTTTTGTTAATACCATGCAGTTGTTAGCTGATAAGATGCCTGCATTTAACTTATTTCTTTCTCTTGGAGATGTAATACTTATAAAAGAAAAAGAGAAAAACTCTCCTCTTTCTTTGGAGGAGCTAACAGAAGCTGTATACAGCTATTTAATAGACAAAACGCCAGAGTACGCCACAGAAATTAAAAGCGCAATGCTTTTTGATAGGTTATCTAGCACTGCAACCTCTTTTATACCCCACTGCCTGCGGTACGAAAACCACACGTACAACAGGCTTAAGGATATAATAAACAAAAAAAATCCAAAGGAAAAGAACATACACAGAGCAATAGCAGTTACAGGGAATGATGACAAGGCTAAGGTTCTTTGGGCTGATTACGCTAATAAACACCCCGTAACAGAGCATTACAAAGTAAACTGCATAGATGTTAAAACTTTGCTCACAAATTAGGCGGGGTTGACAGGAGCTATAATGCCAAATAGAATTATACCGTTTTGATAGGAGGTAATTATGGAGATAAAACTAATCGCACTAGATATGGACGGCACGCTGCTTAACAGCAATGTTGAAATAACTCAATTTACAAAGGATACTATAAAAAAGGCGCAGGATAGCGGAATACATGTTGCAATATGCACTGGAAGATTCCCCGAAAATGTGCACATAATACTCGATGATATGGATATACACTGCGATGTAATATCCCTAAATGGCGCCGTGGTTGACGCAGGCGGCAAGCGCATATTCAGCGCATTTTTACCTGAAAAAGACACAAAAAATGTATATAATATTTTAGAAGAACACGATGCTAAATACATATTATTTAAAGACCATAAAATTTACACTAGAAAACCTGATACCATATACCATGCGGAAAAATTATACGGTGATAGAATGCACGATGAATACGGTGTCGATTTTTTTAGAGGAGAAGAGGCAGTAAAAAACGCCATTGACGGCGGAATTTCTAAATTCTTCGTGTTTGATGATGATACTGATAGTTTAGATATAGTATATAGTGCGGTAAAAACACTGCCTAGTGTAGATGTTACACGCTCCGGCAGGAACAACTTTGAAGTAATGCCCATGGGCACAAGCAAGGCGACAGGGCTTAAAAAGCTTGCTGAATACTATAATATCCCGATTGAAAACACTATGGCTGTAGGCGACCATGAGAACGATCTTGCAATGATAGAGGTTGCAGGTCTTAGCGTTGCCATGGCAAATGCCATAGATTTAGTTAAAAATGCAGCCGATGTAATAACCCAGTCTAACGATGAAGACGGCGCAGCAAAAGCTATAATAAAATACGCACTTAAGTGCTAGACCAGTAATGCACAAAAGAATCGCTTAGTATATAATCAGGCGTATCGTTTATAAGGCTTTGTACGGCTTCAAGCACCGCCTCGGCGTCTTCCTCTTTTACAAGTATGCCAGCAGTTACCTGAGCGGCATATTCTTCATTTTCCAGTATAATCCTATCATCCTGATTAAAAAAATACTTAAGCCTATCCCAATTAGGGTATGGCACATCGAAAACCATGCGCCTGCATAGCTGCATGGTTATTATTTTTGCGCTGTCTACCGCCAAAGTGCAGCCCCTGCTGTACGCGCGCACAAGCCCGCCGGCTCCAAGGAGTATTCCCCCAAAATAGCGCGTTACAACAACACATAGGTTTACAAGGTTTTTAGCCTGAAGCACGCCCATCATGGGGAGTCCGGCAGTACCCTGCGGTTCCCCATCATCACTGTAGCGCATTATACCCGCATTTGCGCCTATCACATAGGCATAGCAGTTGTGGGTAGCTTGGGCATGTTCTTTTCTTTTGCTTTCAATAAAGCTTAGTGCCTCCTCCTCTGTATTGCAGGGCATAGCATAGCCAATAAACCTGCTTTTCTGAATAATATATTCTTCCGCAGAGGAATTAAGTATTGTTATATAAGGTTTTACTGCATTATTACTCTGCAATAGTTTTTCTTGCCCCTTCTTAGAAGTATCCCGTCCGCTTTTTTGATATCGTCCTCACTTAGTCTTGCGTCTATATCGCTTACTCGCTCTCCATCTACATATACAGCGCCTTGCTTTATCATCTTCCTTGCATCGCTATTTGATGTACACAGTCCGCATAGGTTTAGTATAGAGCTTAGGCGGTTGTCCACATCAAGCTGAGCGTGGGTGATTATAAAGGTAGGCACTTCATCAGACAAACCGTCTTTTTCAAATAGAGCGGCGGAGGCTATCTGCGCTTTTTCCGCTTCCTCTTCGCCATGCACAAGTTTGGTACATTCAAAGGCTAGTACTTTCTTAGCTTCGTTTATTTCCTGACCTTCAAGCGCGGAAAGCCGCCTTACTTCGTCCATAGGCAGGAATGTAAGCATGGAAAGGCATTTTTCAACATCTTCATCGGAAACATTACGCCAGTACTGGTAGAAATCGTATGGAGAGCAAAGCTCCGCATCAAGCCATAACGCTCCTTTTTCAGTTTTGCCCATCTTACTACCGCTGCTTGTTAGCAGCAGGTTGAATGTGCAAGCAAAAGCCGCTTCCTGCTCCTTCCTGCGTATTAAATCAGCGCCGGCAAGGATATTGCTCCATTGGTCATCACCGCCCATCTGCAAGCGGCAATTGTGCTTACGAAACAGCATAAGGAAATCATACGCCTGCATAATCATATAGTTAAACTCAAGGAAAGTAAGCCCACGCTCATAGCGCTGCTTATAACACTCCGCAGCAAGCATTCTATTTACCGAAAATTGAGCGCCAATTTCACGCAAAAACTCAAGATAGTTAAGGTTAGTAAGCCAGTCCGCATTGTTTACCATCAGGGCTTTGCCGTTATCAAAGCTAATAAACTTTGAAAGCTGCTTTTTTATGCCTTCGGCATTTTGCTGCACGGTTTCTACGCTCATCATCTTACGCATATCGGTTTTGCCTGAGGGGTCGCCAACCATAGCCGTGCCGCCGCCTACAAGGGCTATTGGCCTATGCCCCGCCCTTTGCATATGCGCCATAGCGAGTATAGGTATAAAATGACCAAAGTGTAGGCTGTCGGCGGTAGGGTCAAAACCTACATAAAAGGTGGTGGATTCCCTTTCAAGCTGCTTGTATAAGTCCTCTTCAAATGTAGTCTGCGCTATAAAGCCTCTCTCTTTTAGTGTGTCAAGTATGTGCATAATTGTCTCCTTTAATTGTTATCAAAACATTCTTTTAGTATCTGCATACCCTTTTTAATGGTATCTATGTCTGAATTTGAAAAATTAAGCCTAAATGTGTTCTCATGCCCGCCCTCGGGGTGGAAAGGAGAACCCGGTACAAAGGCAACGCCCCTGTCAACCGCCTTGCGGAAATACTTTTCAACATTTTCGCCTTCCTTTATTTCGCCAAATATGAACAGACCTCCAGCCGGCACTGTGTACTTTACTACTGCTTTAATTTGGGAAAGCCCTTCAAGCATGGTATCCATCTGCTGCTTGTATACTTCGCAGGCTTTTTCTACATTTGGCTTTAGCAAACCCCTCTTTAAAAATTCCGCCACCACAGCTTGGTTTAATGTTGGCGTATGCACATCGGCAGACTGCTTGCATATAGTGCATTTTTTAATAAGCGCGGCATCCCCCGCCATAAAGCCAACCCTTAGCCCCGGGGATATAACCTTTGAGAAGCTCCCAAGAAGCGCAACTTTACCATGTTTATCAAATGATTTTATAGCGGGAAGGTTTTCTCCGCTGTACCTTAGAGAATGATAGGGGTCATCTTCCGCTACCAACATATTGTATTTAGCTGCAAGCTCCGCTATCTTTTCGCGCCTGTCTATGCTCATACTTATGCCCGTTGGGTTTTGGAATGTTGGTATGGTATACAGCATTTTTGGATTGTACTTATTTATAAGCCTTTCAAGGTCTTCAATTATTATTCCCTTATCATCGCTTTTAACGGGTATGAGATTAGCTTCATAAATTTTAAGGCATTGCAGGTTACCTATAAATGACGGGCTTTCAACTATTACATTATCGCCAGGGTTTAGGTATGCCTTGCATATTAAATCCATAGCCTGAGAAGAACCTGTAACAGGCAGTATTTCATCTTTGACAACCTCGGCGCCAAATTCTTCCAGTATATACTTTTGAAGTTCATAAACAAGCGGCGCATAGCCTTCTGTGGGACCATATTGCAGCATATTTTTGCCATTAGTTTTTAATAGCTCTTGTATTATTTCTGCAACTTCTTCATCAGGCAGGGAAAAATTACCCGGGTTTCCGCCTGCAAATGATATCATACCGGGTTTTGCAGTAAGCTTTAGCAGTTCGCGTATGGCAGACCCAGTAATCGGCTCCATGCGTTTTGCAAAAGTAAAATCACCCATATCTTCCTCCTAAAAAGCCCCCCTTCAGATGTCTGAAGGAAGGCGTATTATCGCGGTACCACTTCCGTTTAGTGCAAAGCACCCTCATGGAAAAATTCCTGCGCTATAAGCGGCGCACCGCCGAAGCCTTTTATTAAGCTTCGCGCTCCAAGGTGTATTCAGCTTTACCCGGCTATGCCCTTACACCACCCGGACACTCTCTTAAAACAACAAGTTAAGCCTACTTCTCCCCTTCAACGCATGGAAATTATATTAAATTGCGCATATGTTGTCAAGCAAAGATATCACAGCGCACTTAAGTATCTTTTTGGTTTTAGCATTTAGTTATCATTTCCATTTCCTAAAAAAAGTGAAACTCACCAAACAACTGCTTGAAATTTCCCCCTGCAACTGATATAATGCACTTCGTTCCTTAGGAACTATGGGGCATTAGCACAGTTGGTAGCGCGCTACATTCGCATTGTAGAGGTCAGCGGTTCGAATCCGCTATGCTCCACCAAAGACCTTCAAAGCCGAACAAAATTCATTTTCGTGGATAGAGTATTCGGCTGTATCTTTGAGAGATAGGTACAAGATTAAAGCGTCGTACATTATGAAAATGTTCGGCGCTTTATTATTACCTTTTTATTACTCAACGCAGTTCAACGCCGCATTTAGCGCGTTTTCATCATCAAGCAGCCATTTGCCAAGGCGCCTCGTGGCAATTTTTACTGTTTTCCTTGCGTTTTTCCTGCGCTTTCTTATGGGATAGGCGATTTTACCATCAGCGCTGGTTATGTAGAAGAAACGAAGGTAACTGTCTTTTATTTCTTCTATGTTTTTAAGTTCGTATGAGCCCTTTGTATAGAGCTCGTTTAAGAACTTTGCGATGCATATGGCGTTTAGAAGGTCGCCCTCTCTTACTAATTCCCTAAAATCCTGTTTTTCTGCCAGATATAGCGCAGCATCTTTGTCACTAACCATTTTGCCTTTGATTAGTAAATTATGCTCCATTGCAAGGCGTATCATGTGTTTGCATGGGGATTTTCTCATAAGGTTTATGTTAAAATCCTCGCAGGAACAGTCTTTAAGTGTTGCAACATACTTTCCCCTTTTGCCCGCAAAAACCGCAGAGGTATCGCCTTTATTTTTATCTTTCCATTCAATAGGCGTCATTCTCGCTTTTCTTGCCGCTTTTCTTCTCTTTCTGTCGATATTATGCCACATAGGATACTCAAGCCTATTTTTCATTCTCTACCTCCTAAAAAAAGTATTTTAATACAGTTAACGCACAAGTAGAACAATATAACGCTTATTTATATTATCTTGGGAGAATCCCGCTGCTTATATTATAGCATACAAAGTATTATTTATAAAAATCGCAATAAAATTATGGCTTCCAAAAGGAAACCATAATAGCCTTTTATAATATTCTGCTAATCAGTAATATTAACGCCTATTCATTCAGATACTTTTGTATATTGGGCGTTAAGCCTACGCCTATTACTTCGTTTTGAGTTCGAGCGTTATTGTGTACGCCGTTATTATCCAGCTGATTTAACTGCTGACCCATGAATATAACACTGGAAGTCCATCCGCCGTCCAGGTTGAAAGCGGTTTCACAACCTAGTTCTTTTAATATAAACGCTCCGTCCCTGCATTTAATGCCGCGACTTACCTTAGTCCTGCCCTCTACTACTAGCAAATAATAATGCCCAGGCTCAACCATGCCTATCTGCACCCTAGGTTCGGGGTTATATCCGAAGTTTTCATAGCTCATATTTACTTCGCCATCTCTAATAAGTACGGGTCCGAAAGTAAATACATCTGTCACCCCGGAGAATACCAGCTCTGCCGCGGTAACTTCACTCTGTTCAAATACCTTCATATCGCCGTTCGGGTACAGCGCCATCATATCAAGCGGAGGATAGGTTAGTTTAGTTCTCGTGGGAGGGTCGTCAAAAAGTATTTCACCATCCCGTATTTCAACGCCTGTACGCACGCCGGGTCTGCCGGTTCTGTAAATATAGTAATCCGCTCCAAAAGCAAGCACCAGATTATGCTGCCTTGCAATATCACTCTGCTTAGCTTTAAAAGCATCTCTATTTACTGTGCGGTTTTCCGCAAATGGATAGGTGCGGAAAGGCTGCACGCCCTCGGGCACTCGTATTTCCGCAATGAAATAACGGGTAGGACGGTTGGGTTTTTTCTCGTCGAATACGCCCTCGTGCTTTTTTATTTCAATGCGCAAATCTTCAGAGCAGTAGCGCCATTCACCGTTTTCAGCATCTATAGATACAAATTCTTCACTGCCCTTTGGCAGAAAGCCCTCAGGCGTAAGCAGCGGGAAACCATCTATTTCTAGCGATACTAGGCTTTTTAATGCTTCTTCTTTAACCTTAAGTTCTTCTTCAAGTGCGGAGATTTTTTCAGAATCCGCGCCTTCTTCTTTTGCAAGTTCTAGGGCTTCTTTCGCATTCTTTACTGCATTTGCAGCAAGCATACGCCCTAAATTGCTTTTGGTTTGTGCAAGCTTATCAACAAAAGCCTGCTTACCTTCTTCAAGTTGTTGTAAAGCAGCTTCTATCAGCTGTTGTCTTTGCAATTTTTCAAGCGCTTCCTGCGTGGCATTTAATATAAATGGGTCTTCCTTGCTTCCGGAACCGCTTTTTATAGAAATTATATTTGTATCAAGCCTAAGCGTAGGCCTTATACCGGATACTGTTGCAACAGACGAATAGCCCATCACACCATCTGCCAGCACACGCCTAAGCGAATTCTTGCTGCTTTTTGACGCTTCGTTCATCCAATAGCTAGAGGGGCTTGATGTACCCCGCGCAATCGCATGTTCTGTAGCATATGCAAGCCTTAGTTTTTCAGTACCAAGACCTAATTCCTTGTTCTTTAGCAAATCAGGGCTGGGCAAGTCTATGGGGTCATCACAAAAGAAGGCGGTTCTCTCCTCATCAGAAAATGCGAGAAAAGGTAACTCTTCCTTTACATACCTATATATATCACTATTTTCATAGCCGCTGAAGCTGCCTGTGTCGCTATGCGCCGCCCTTGCGTCTATAACATATTCAGAGAGAAGCAATATATTATCTTCCTCTACAGTCAACACTCGCCATAGCAAGGATGCGCCACTACCGCTTGGGCAGTGGCCAAATAGTATATATTGATATTCCCCTCCACCGTAGGATTGTAAGCCTGCATGAGCTGTTGAAAACAGCATTAGAATACAGCCCAGAATTGAAAAGAAACGTTTGCGCATGGAATACCTCCAAAAAATAATAGCACAGGTAGTATATACCCTAGCTTGGCTTTGGGTCAAACTTTTAATTAATAATCCAAACCTTTTATTGAAAGCACAATAAGCGGGTCAAATTCGCCTATATCTTCCTTGGTTACCCTAAGCAGCTTTGCCTTGGTTGGTGTTATAGGCAGCATTTCCTTATAAAAAGGCTCTAATCCTGATACATCCGAAAGTCCGCCCCTATTCACCTTATAGTGCATAGGTATTGTAATTTTGGGCTTTAATTCTCTTACTATTTTGGAGGCGGTTTTGGCATCCACCGTATACTTACCGCCTATAGGCAGCATAAGTATGTCTACGCCTTTTAAGAATTCTAATTGTTCATCATTTGGATAATGCCCCAAATCGCCAAGATGAGCTATACTCAAGCCCTCTAAGTCGTAACGGAAGATAAGGTTTTCACCTCTGAGCACGCCTTTTTCTTCATCATGGTAGCTTTTAATTGAAGAAATAGCACCGCCCTCGATATCATATTTTCCTTCCTCGCGAATTACATTTGGCTCTCCTGTAACTTTTTGTATGTAACAATGGTCAAAATGATCATGGCTTACGGTTACGATATCAGCCTTTACCTCTTTCAGGGGGAAATTTACCCTATCATCATAAGGGTCGGTTAATATCTGCAAGCCTTTTGAGCTTTCAATAAGGAATTGTGCATGACCGTAGTAATAAATCAACATGTTTTTTCCTCCTTCATTCTTTTTATATAACTATACAATAATAACTCCCCTCCCGCAAAAGGAACGGGGGTTTTGCGTCTTAGCGCAACAGCCATATCATTCATAAGTGTACGACATACATTGTTAAGCGGCATAATTTCCTGCATATGTATCTGCTCTATTATTTTATGCGCATGTTCGGGTAGAAAAGTACCTTTATGCCGCCTTAACATATTTACGCAGGAGATTATATATATATTATCTTCATCTGCAGGCGGCAGTGGAATATCCGAAATACCGTCAATAAAAACCTTAATAGTTTCATATGTGGGGGTAATAAGCGCATAGGAATCCATGATATCAACAGAAAAACCACCTTCAATTAGAGGGACAGCGGAATAATCTAAAAACCTAATAGGAAAATCAGAAAAAAATAGCGCCCGCCTTCTGCGATCCCTCTTAAGTAGACATTTAGAGGGCATAAGGCTAAGCGCTTTTGTTTTAAAATAATCAATCGGCACTTTTAGAGTCTGCCTGAAGCTTAATATGGAGTTTATGGAACGCAGCATATTGACCCGCAATATCAAGCTGATAGCGCAGGTTTACCTCTCCGCTTCCGTCCTCATTAATGTTATATTTTACAAGTGTCGGGAAAATACCCATATCCAGCAAACCAAACGGGGTACGGTAGACACCCTCAAAACGGCAGCCTTTTTCAAATACCATATCGGTAGCAAAAGGACCATCACTCGCCATGGTTACAATACCCTTATCCATAGTCAAGATGACGTTTTGAATTTCGTTTTCATCGGTAACGGTTTCACTGTAGCGAAGGCGCCAGGAATCCTTTTTCCCTGAGAGTTTGCCAAGAGTAGTAACACGCAATACGCCGTCATAATCGTCAAGCAATGCGGTTCTACCGGTTAAAGTGAGAAGCACATCTTTGTTCTTCAAAAAACACACCTCCTATTCCCCACTACATTATATCATACCCAAGTTGAATTGAGAACAATCAATCAACTTCTTATTCCAACATAATTGTAAAAAAACATCGGCACAGGTGTAAATGTTCTACAAATACATGATTTTCCCCTCAAGGCTTGACAAACAGCAATACAGCACTTAAAATTAACTGTATTCCAAAGGAAGTCACAAGGAGGTAACTTGTTTGAGCACCGAGAGGTTTGCCATATTAGTAGATTCGTGTTCCGATATACCCGAAGAATTTATAGATAAATATAAGATTTATGTCGTACCCATGCGTTTACTCTATAAAGGCAGAGAATACCTTGATAAAGTAGATATTAGCCCGCAGGAAGTATACGATAATATGCATATTGAGGTGCCTACAACCTCTCAACCAACAGTAGGCGATGTCGCTAGTGTTCTAAACCGCATAGCGGAAGACGGATATACCACCGTTATCGCTATTGCAATTTCGAGCGGGCTTTCAGGTTCTTATAACTCCATGCGCCTTGCAGCTGAGCAGGAAAAAAGGCTCAAGGTATATGTTGTAGATACTTTAAGCATAGGCATTGGTGCCGGCGCCAGCGCAATATACGCCGGCAGCATGATAGAGCAAAAGCTTGCAGCCTCTGAAATAATTGAGAAGCTTAACAAAAGCATTAATAATGCTCGTATATATTATAGCCTTGCAACGCTTGAATATTTGGCAAAAGGCGGAAGGATAGGCAAAGTAGCTGCAGCGCTTGGTTTTCTGCTCCGCATAAAGCCCATAATCACCTGTGATGAAGAGGGCAAATATACCATAGCTTCAAAGGTACGCGGACGTGCTCATGCGCTTAAGGAGCTTGTAAACCTGACTGTTAATCAGGCAAAAAAACATGTGCGCTATTATATACTAATTGCCCACGGCAGCGCAAAGGAAGAAGCTCAAAAGCTGCTTGCAGAGCTTAAACTATTGTTGCCTGATAGCCTTGATTTTATATTCTCAGAGCTTAGCCCCGTTCTTGGCGTACACACAGGACCGGGAATGGTAGGCGTGGGTATTTATCCTATAGATTAACTTATTTAACGATAGTATTTTGTTTTCATAGAAAACTAAAGAAACTTAAATTATTATAAAATATTTGCCAAAGGGATTTGTCCGGTTTATGTTCCATGAAAACATTTCATCTATATTCACACGCATTGTTCCAACATACATATTAATATTGATTACTTTTAGGAGGAAATCCAAATGAATACTCAAGAAGAATTAATGGAGATGACAGTCGCCCAGTTACGCAAATACGCAAAGGAGCAGGGCATTGGGCTGCAAACAAATATGCCTAAGGCAACTATTATTGAAACTATTCTAAGCAACCAGCCTGAAAGAGATGAAGCTGCAAGCATAGTATCAAAAGCTTCAAGACCTATAAGACAGGCACTGATTATTTCAGACAATTCTGACGATATACCTGTGATGACAGTTCACGATTCTACGCCTAAGGCACCCGCTGCTCCGCCTAAAGCTACG
>JGI24709J26583_10002417_pt1 | contig 15412 bp, 7 predicted proteins | sample BioPla2DNA1_FD_26583 | JGI IMG/M metagenome (IMG submission 26583) | reverse complement strand
ACCCATCTACCTTAACAGCAGAAGCCTGAAATTACTCATGCAGGTTGATTAGGCGTCGCATCAAAATCAACACAATCGCCATTTTTCAAGAAAAGAACCAAGATTCACCGTAAAAGACGTTGAAATCTTTGCAGATTTCTTCGTGCAACGTCACAGATCGACATGTTCACCGCGGTAGAGGAATGATTTCCTCCTAGCCATAGCCAAATTATCAAGTTTAATGTCAAAACTGACTTAGATTGCCGAGAGATCTTGATTAATACCCGTGTGAGTCGCATATTTAAGACAGTTTCTCATTTAATTTTAATATTTTGGCAAAAAAAAGGAGAGTTGTCCTTTTGAAGCTGTTTGAAGCAGGGAGAGTAAGTGGGGCTTTTTGTCGTTATTAATATTCTTACGAGAGTTATTTTGTGCCATTATTTTGAGGCTCAGTTTTCGCCCAAATGCCTCGCCCCTCTTCTTTAGCAAGATGTTTGAGCAATTTGAAATATTCGTTGTAGCGCACATTTGGTTTGTAACACTTGACGTCAACAAATCCTTCGCGGGCAAGAATTTCATTAATCATATAATGTTCGTCAAGCCAAGCGTAAGCGAGTCGGCGACCGTAAGGATCTTCACATTCGACGTCGTATTCAAGATAAATGGTTTTTCCTGTGAGCCATGCCATTACAATACGCGAAATAGATTCGCCTAGGTGTGTGCGCAGGGCTTCGTCATGGTGAGCGTAGGATTCTGGTGCGTCGATGCCGATAAGACGTAGGCGGAAAGATTCACCATTAGAAATTATCATTAAAGTGTCTCCATCAACGACGCGAAGGACAGAGACTTGTTGCATGCTACTTATATTGGCAGATCCGCCAGGTCTAAACAAATCATAATTTTCTAATGGCTCAGCAAGATGCATTGCGAATCTCACGGCCTCTTCATGTGAGATTGGCGCATCAGCATCAAGTTGGAATGGCGCCTCTTTTGCGCGAGGTTTTGCAGGCGCAGTTAGTGGTGAGATAGATGCATTGGGCGCGTCAGTAAATTGGCGGATTCTTTGACAGCCAGTTGCGGCAAGTAGCATGATCACCGTCAAGATCACGACGAGAACAGTAAAAACGACAGAACGATGAAAAGCGCAGAGTGGAATGCTGAAGCGATGACGCATTTTATGACGAGAAATCACGCGAATGTCATAATTGTTCAAACTCATAATATTTCAATTTTACATCAGGGCGTTATCTTATAGCTGTAGCAAAGAGCTACAACACCTCTTCATACGTCTCCTCTGACAGGGATCCGAGTCGCGGATCCCTGTCAACTTTTTCCTTAGTATTCATTTTAGCTGATTGTTGGTCGTTTTATCGGACTTAACTTCATTTGCTTCATATTCTTAATAAATAACAATATTGAAGTATTGAAGTAAATCTTGCAATAAGATGCACGAAGGTGTGCGCACCTTGATGCATATCGCACAGATAGTTATCAACTAGACATTCGTATTGTATTGCAGATCAGTGCCAAAAGATCGACTCCGAGAGATCGTGTTCGCTATGTCCTATCTACAATGAGATCATTTACGGTTCATGTTTTTATAGTACGACTAATATTTCGTCATGTTTCATGCTTTTATAGTACGACTAATATTTCGTCATGTTTCATGCTTTTTTAGTGCGGCTATTATTTCATCACGGCAACGTGTTGCATTTGCAATGACTCTTTCAATATCGATGGTGGTGAAATGACCATCTTGGTATAGGACTCTGCCGTCAACCATGGTGAGGCATACATCGCTTGCGTTAGCAGAGGTGAAAAGGCTTGTGCCTAGATCATAGTGCGGATAAAAATGCAGTGCATTCATGTCAACAACGGCAAGATCGGCGCGGAATCCCTCTTTGAGCAAGCCTGTATCGTCTCTTCCCTGAGCCAGCGCGCCATTTCGGGTTGCGAAAGACAGGAGTTCGCCGTTAGTAAATGTTACAGGATTGCGGTGAATACCATTAGCAATATAGGACGCCCAAGTCACTTCCTCAATCATATCCAAATTGTTGTTGCTTCCTGCACCGTCAGTTCCAATGGTGACATTGATACCGTGATCATGCCACTTCTTAATATCTGCAATGCCGCTGCCTATTTTGAGATTGCAGGATGGCATATGGGTAAGCGTTACGCCCTTTTCGATTAATAGCGGATAGTCTTCGTCTTCGATGAAGATTGCGTGCGCAGCAGTTGTCGGGACATCAAAAAGTCCAAAATCATAGAAATAGTGAGTCGGCGTTTTACCGTACATTTTTTTGCACAAATGATGTTCACCTTCCGTTTCGGAAAGGTGAACATGCATGTTGAGCTGACGATCTTTTGTGTAGCGAACGAGTTGTTCGACGACATGCGGTGTGCTCGTGTATTGGGCATGCAATGAGGCATCAGCGATTAAACGTCCGTCTGAAGAAGTAGAGGCATCGATTACTGCTTCCGTCTCACGGTACCATGCCGTTTCCTCTAATTTTGTTGAATCGTCACCGTTGAGTCCGTTTGAAATGTTTGCTTTGATACCGGATTCGATGACTGCTCGGGAAATTCCGCCGAGGCGCATGTACATATCCGTAAAGGACACGGTACCACCGCGTAACATTTCAGCGATACCGAGAAGTGCTCCCCAGTATACGTCCTCTTCTGTCAGTAGTGCTTCAAAGGGAAAAATCCGATCGTAGAGCCATTCTTGCAGCAAAAGACCTTCTCCATAGCCGCGGGTTAGTGTCATTGGAACGTGGGAGTGATTATTGAAAAAGCCTGGTATCAGAAGTTTTCCGGCACCATCATAGACTATATCACCCGATTGGCGCGCCTCTTCAATCGTGTTCTCGCAAGGAGCGATCGAGCGGATAAAAGCGCCTTCCGTGATGACCGTCTGATGTTCGCGTGTGTTTCCTTCAGTATCGAGAGTGGTGATGTCATGGAAAATCATTTCTTTCATATTCCTTTCTACTATGATGTTATCTGGTGCCTGACCGAGAAAATATCTTGGCGGCACGATCTTCATAAGACCGGTATAGCGCTTAAGCAAATAGTAGTTATATTAAAGGTTCTGCAGTACTTTCTCAATGAGCGCAGACATTGTTCCCGATGCTGCACGAGCCGCGACGCCGACTTCTTCATCAGAAAGCGGTTGATCGAGCATGCCGGCAGCCATATTCGTGATAAGAGAGAAACCAAGCACGTCCATGCTTGCGTGCGCTGCCGTCAGCGTTTCGGTCACAGTGGACATCCCGACAGCATCTCCGCCAAGTAAGCGGATTGCACGAATTTCAGCGGGCGTCTCAAATTGAGGCCCGCCCATAAAAAAATAAACGCCTTCTTTAAGAGTGACCGCCGGATTGAGAGACGCTGCGGCGTGGTGAGCAAGTGTACGCAAGGCGGGCGTATACAGTTTTGAAACGTCAAAAAAACGCGAGCCGAAAAGCTCTGCGTTGGGTCCCAGCATGGGGCTGTCACCCATCAGTTTGATGTGGTCAGAGATGACCATAATATCGCCAACACGGTAACTCTCATTAACACCGCCAGCCGCGTTTGTGACGATGAGGGTTTTAACGCCTATCAAGGACAGAACGCGAACGGGGATAGAAAGTTCTTCGTAGGAATAACCTTCATAATGATGGAACCGTCCTGACATGATGCAGGTTATTTTGCCGCCGAGTACGCCGAAATACATTTTGCCTGCATGGGAGACATTAGTGGTCACGAGGAAACCCGGAATGTCCCTATAATCAAGAGTTTTGCAGATGTCCATCCGTTCTGCGACGCTTCCCATGGCAGACCCGAGGATGATGCCTATGGTCGGTATCCATTCTGTCGGTAGCTGTGCTTTGATCCAAAGCGCAGCCTGTTGGCAGCGTTTCACGTTTTCAGTTGCGGACATATTACGTCTCCTGTCGTATTTCTCAAGGCGTTCAGCTTTTGTTTACATCAATGAATCGCGTATTGATGTATTTTAGGTTAATGATTGGTCGTTTTACTGTTACACAGGCATTTTCAACGAGTGAAAATACAAATGGCGCTATATAGCGTGTTTGCGCGTTAATCTGAAGCACTAGGTGCAGGTTCTGAATGAGGAGGGTCAGGTTCCACAATGATCGGGCCTTCCGGCATTGAAGGATCAGATTCTATCGGCGGCTCTGTCTCGCGCGGTTCAGCGTGTAACGGGCAGACAATTTTAGGTGCAGATTTATTTGTCATATCAAAGAGTTCCGTATACTTTTTTGGGCACCACTTTGTTGCGATTAACCCGGACTGAGAACAGATCGTTTGTCTGACGATGTTAGGGGACATGTCAAATGAGATTGGCGGGAGGGTTTCATGGATCTGCGCCATGACATCCTTCCAAATGACAATGGGCATCTTGGTGTCTTCCTCGGGGATATCTGTCCACCGCCCATGCGCGTTGTCGTAACCGTACCAAACAGCCGCCGTATAATAAGGCGTGTAGCCGGCAAAGAGGCGATCGTTTCTCTCATCACTGGTTCCCGTTTTTCCTGCAGCCTGCTGTGGATCAAGGCGAGCATAGGGTGCGATCCAGGAGGCATGCTCCAATGTGTCGACAAGAATATCCGTCACGATATCTGCTGTTTCTTCACGAAAAACCTGTTCGAAAGACGGTGTATACTCCAGAAGAATTTTGCCATCTGCGTCTAACACACGAGTAAAAAGATAAGGTTCCGTGAAGAGGCCATTATTCGCAAGAGCGGTGTAAGCTCCTGCCAATTCCATCGAAGTAACACCATGACCGAACGCGCCAAGTGCTCCTGCCGGCTGAGTTTCCGTTGTCCTATCAATACCGAGGCGTTTCAAGTAAGAAAGTCCGAGCTGTGGCGTCAACATCTTTTCGTACACTTCAACCGCGACGGTATTGACGGATTGACGGATCGCTTGGCGCACGGTAATCGGCCCGCGATATACGTTTCCTGAGTTGTTTGGCCAAGCTACATCAGGATTGTGCGGGTCATAGAATTTCGGTTCATCGATGAGAACGGTTCCTGCTGTAATGATGCCTAAATCCATTGCCGGCCCATAGTCTAAAATTGGTTTGATGGATGAACCGGGTTGACGGTAGGCCTGTGTAGCGCGGTTAAAACCGAAATTGTCTTTCTTTTCTCCAAAGCCACCCACGAGCGCAACAACCTGTCCGCGCGTTTCTGGAAGATTAGAAATCACCGTGATGCTTGCCTGCGGTTTTTGTGGCATGTCGGGCATCGCGGTGTAATTGGTCATCATAAGCTCTTTTTTCTGAAAAGTGCTTTCCGCCATTTTTTGAATCATGGGATCCATCGTCGTTTCGATATGTAGACCCTGCTGGAAAATAGCGATATCCGCTAGCGTGGGAGAATATCCCCGTTTTGTGATAAGTTCCGAACGCACTTGCTCGATAACGGCTTCCACAAAATAGGAATGAATCTCGGAGGTCGTATCAGTGTCTTGCGGCTTGAGAATAACAAGTTCTCGGTTTATGGCTGTTTCATATTCTGCTTGGTTAATTTTGCCGAGCTCAAGCATTTTTGACAGGGTGCTCCGCATTCTTCGGAGCGCATTTCTCTTGCCATGTTCCGTCCAAGGGTTGTAGATGGAAGGAAGGTTGGGAATACCTGCAAGAAAAGCACATTCTGCGAGATCAAGCTCTGAGACGTTTTTCCCGAAATAGGCTTTCGAGGCGGCTTGAACACCGACGTAGTGGTTAGACATCGGCACCAAATTGACGAAGAGCTCTATAATTTTCTCTTTGGAAAGCCGTTTTTCGAGCATGATAGCGCGTTCCCATTCTTGAATTTTGCGCTGTGCCGAGCGTTCATCAGCTCCGGACATCATTTTGACGACTTGCTGTGTAATGGTGGAGCCTCCATGGCTGGGAGTGCCTCCTCCAAAATTTAGAAGAAGGTTCCCCATCGCGCTGGCGATCCTTTTCGGATCAATACCGCTGTGTGTTTCAAAACGTTCATCCTCAATGGCGATAAAGGCGTCGTCAATGTAAGTTTCATGAAATTCCGCATAAGGCACATACTCACGAAGCATGTTTTGCGAACCGGTCAAGACTGCCGAGATGTCTCCGTTTCGGTCATATACATACGTCGCGTCATAAGTCTTCTTGATGTCGGTGATCTCAAAAGGTTTGGCGGTTGCGAGATAGCCTGACATGATGCCGAATCCACAGCTCAGGAAAAAAAAGATGACAACAAGAAAAATGATAAAGACGGCAAAAAATGTCTTTTTAACGCCTGATAAAAGTGCTGACGGCACCGAAATTACGGAGCTGCTTCGTGTCGGTTTGCCACTAACACGTTTACGCAGATCTCTTTTGTATGCCTTGAACTTGCGGTCATCAAGTAGATTTTCAAGTTCTTCTTGGAGTTGTTCCGCGGCGGTTATGTTCTCGATGTTATGATCACCGGCGTAGGTAGAGGCATGGCGGGTATAGCCGTCATCGCGAATATAGTCATGTATATCTCCGGCTTGATCATAAGAGGGAGCGCGTCGTGTGTGGCCATCATCGCGAATGTAGTCATGCATATCTTCGGGTAGTGCATGGGAGGTGACGTGACGCGTGTGTCCGTCATCGTGTATTGATCGTTGTATGCCTCTAGACCGGGCGTTGGATGAGGTATGTCGAGCTTGACGTCTGTCGGTTGCACTTGCGGACCGCATGACTGAATGACGCGAATTATCGTAAGTATTTCCGGAAAGGTCGGTTTTACGGCCTGCAGATTCGTGTGTTGCTTCCTTTGGGAGATCGACGTGCTGTTCTTGAGCAGGTGTCGAGCGCACACTCTTTACGTTCGGGGAAGGAGCAGACGTTTCTACGTGAGAGGGTTGAGATGTTTTTTCGATTTTTTGCTCAGGAGTGTCCGAGCCCTCCGACCTGTGCTGCGACAGATGATCACGTATGCGACGGATACCGGGTGCGGGAGACGTGGAAACATCCGAGCTCTCAGATTGTAACGTCGAGGTTCTCTGTTCGACATCCTGTTTGAACGTGGCAGTATCCGGGCTCGCCGATTGCGGCGGCAGCGTAGACGCAGCCCTATCGTTCTCCGGAAGACTTGGTTGCCTCAGATTAGGCTTCCTCAGCTGATCGCTCCGGCGTCGCCTATTGTCCGGGTTTTCCGGCGCTTGAATGTCTTGTTTCCTTTTGCTCATATGCAGATATAGCCACTCTCATGGTCATTTGTGACATCGTCATAAGGTGATCTTTATTCTATCACAGAGCCCATTTAACATGTAGAATGCCAGCCTATTGATGCCTTTTTATGCTTTAGCTTAGCAGTGTGGGCGACGCTTACGCTGATGTGCGGTTCAAGACGTCAATGTAGAGATGTTATTGCGGAGTCGTCAATATAGAGACGTCAATTCATTACGCACCGGCAGAGTGTGCTTGTGTCTTTACCATGTGCTCGAAAAGTCCCTGCTTCTCCATCAGCTCGTCATAGCTTCCTTTTTCTACGATTTCGCCTTGATCAAGCACATAAATGGTATGCGCATGGTGGATCGTGGAGAGTCGATGGGCGATGATCAGAGTCGTTCGCCCTTCAGACAAGCGGCGGATGCCTCTTTGGATGATTTCTTCTGTTTCCGTATCGATGTGCGAGGTCGCCTCATCAAGAATCAAAATCGTAGGATCTTGCGCGAGCGCCCGCGCAAAAGATATAAGCTGGCGTTCGCCGGATGAAAACTCGTTTCCGCGCTCGCGCACAGGAGTCTTAATCCCTTTAGGAAGTCGCGCAAGGAACTCGCTTCCCCCCACTTCGCACATCGCGTCGCGCGCGTCCTCTGCAGTTAGATCAGGGCGGTTTAGCGTAATGTTCGATTCAATTGTGCCAGTGAAGAGGAAAGGTTCTTGCGTAACGATGGCCATGTGACGGCGTAGAGCCTTCTTATCCAATAACGAAAGATCAACCCCGTCAACGCAGATCTGTCCTTTTTGAGGCTTATAAAATGAAAAGAGGAGATTCATCAGCGTCGATTTTCCGGCACCCGTCTGTCCGACGAAAGCTGCCGTCTGTCCCTGCGGAATGGCAAAGCTGACGTCGCGCAGTACGATTTCCTCAGGTTTATAGGAAAAGGTTACGTGGTCAAACTCGACATGTCCGTTAGCTTGGCTCGGCACATTGCCACTTTCATCAAGAGGCTCTTGTTCAAGAAGTTCAAATATGTGATCGGCTGCTCCACGCGCCCGTTCGAGGTTTCCGAGATGGTTCATCGCTCGATTCATTTGTGAAAAAAACCGGATCATGTAATCAATAAAAAGATATAGGCTACCGAGCGGAACAATGTAAGCGCGCGTAATATTGCCATAACCGAAATAGAGGAGCGCGACGGCAAGGAGTAAGTAATTGATGACTTCCGTCGCGTTTCCGCCACTATAGGAGTGCAGGCGCGTTATCGACAAACTATTGTAAAAAACACGATTGTTGATTTCGGCAAATCGATCGTACATGGAGCGCTCGCGTCCAAATGTTTGGATAATTTCGATTCCCTGTATGTTTTCATTCAGGTTGGCGTTGATGAGGCTGATTCCGCGACGTGAGGCACGGCTATGTTTGAGTGATTTTCTCTGAAAATCACGGAATAGAAAAAATAGTGCGGGGAATGAAAGAGCGGCAATTAAGAAAAGGCGAACATCAAGCACCAGCAGGCTGATGAGTATGCTAACTGCATAGACGCATGCCATTAGAAGCTGTGAAAGAACGGTGTTGAAGAAAACGCGTACTGCTTTCGTATCGTTTGTCACGCGTGACACAACCGAGCCGGCGGCAAGGTTATCGAAATACGTCATTGGCATCTTTTGAACATGATGGAAAATCTGGCGTTGAAGGATACGTGAGATACGGTTCGACGCCATGTTGTTTAAAACCGTGCCGCCATAGCGTGTCACCAAGGATGCCAATATTGTCGCCACATAAAAACCGATAATAAGGAAGAAAACACTGTTGTCGCGCGCTCCGACACCTTCAATGAGCTCCTGATTGAGAATACGTGAGACAAAATACGGTCCCGCAAGATCCAAAATCACGGTGATTACAGTAAGAGTAAGACCGCCAGCAAGAGTGCCATTTACAAAGCTCGCGTAGCGAAAAAGCCTGCCAAGACCGAAACGCGTTTTTTTTGTTTTATCTTTATCCGCTTCATCAATGTGAGGCATGGCGTTTATCCTCCTTTACTGAATCAGTCGGCGTTTGGTGTTCTTTAGACGATTCCATCTGTTGTTTTGTATATTGTTCCGCATACCAGCCGCCCTTGGCCATGAGTTCTTCATGCGTACCTCGCGCGGAGATGGTACCGTCATCAAGTACGATAATCAGATCAGCATTTCGCACAGCAGAGAGGCGATGAGCGCTGACAAGAGTAGTGCGCAGGTTATGCGACTTCTGCAAATTTGACAGCACGTTTTCTTCCGTAATGGCATCCACTGCTGAAAGGCAATCGTCTAAAATCAATACTTCAGGATCGGAAAGCAAGGCACGGGCAATGGAGAGACGCTGTTTCTGTCCACCCGATAGAGCGATACCCTGTTCCCCGGTGAGCGTATCGAGTCCTTGGGGCAAGAATTCAAGGTCTTTTATGAAATCAGCTTGTGTGAGGGCTTCCATCAAGGCTTCATCCGGGACATTGCCGTCGTTGCCCATGGTATTTTTGTCAGGCTCTTTAGTAACGGCGTTACGGATGCTGCGATAGGAGCTTTTCCAAAAGTTTTTCTCTTGCTCGTGATCCGTTTCAGAAAGTGGCCAACGGGTTGAATCGTTACTACTTCCCATTAGGACATTTTCGCGTACCGTCATGGAGAAAAGCTGACTTTCCTGCGGTACGTAGCCGATACGGCTACGTACTGAGCGTCGATCATAAAGGCGGATTGGTACACCACTCAACGTTAAGCGTTTTGTAGGAGATGGAAGCGCGGGGTCGTAGGAGACGCTCAATTCATCCGCTTCTTGTGGGTAAAATCGAAGAATTTGCTTAAGCAATGCAGATTTTCCCGATCCAACACGGCCAACCACGCCGAGTGTCATGCCTTGTTTGATCGTTAAGGAAATATCACGAAGGACAGGTTGCTCTTCACCTGGCCAAGTGAAGGAAAAACGATCAAACACGATATCGCCGATCTCGTTGCACTCGATTGCATTCGGCGGATCTTCAATCTCTTCGGGCCAGTCCCAGATTTCTTGTACACGTTCCATCGAGGCTATACCTTGTTGAGCCACGTTGATAAATTCACCCATGGCGATCATCGGCCAAGTCAGCATTGTGAGATAGAAGGTATGCGACATAAGTTGGCCAGTAGTGATAGAGCCCGCAGCGATCAGTTGTTTACCAACGATTAAGGCGATGACAAATGAAATACCTTGAATGCAGCGCGACACAGGCATGAACAGCGCACTGAGTTTTGCTACATTCATGTTTTTTTCGTAAAGCCTGTTTGTTTCGGATTCAAAAATCTTTTCTTGTTCCTCCTCCATCGCGAATGCCCGTACGACGCGGACGCCTTGAACATTCTCGAGCACATGGTCGTTCATGTCATCAAAAGCACGCTGAGAGAGATCGAATTCAGTGTAAAGGCGGTTGCCGATTTTTCTTGAGAAAACGATGAGCAACGGATATGGAAGCGCAGACAAAATTGTCAGTTTCCAAGAGCCGCTCAACGTCATAAATAGAATGATGCCGAGTTGATAGATGGTGGAGTCAAAGAGTGCCATGATGCCAAAGCTTGCTGTTTCTGCGATGGAGGAAACATCATTAGTCGCTTTGCCCATAAGGCTTCCTGTTGACTGCGCAAGGAAAAAGGGCGCACTCTGGTTGAACACTTTTCGTACAATGCGTTGTCGTGTCGTAAGTTCTGCGACGTCGTATGCCTTAAAAAGATAATAGCCCCAGATGTAGTTTGTGATGTAGAAAAGGATCGTTACCGCTAACAAAAGGAAAATGTCTTTAAGCAATGCCGACATGGTAAGCACGTTAGCGGTGATACCATCCGCGATTTTGCCGGCGAACCAGGGCGGAAGGAGCGAAAAGCAATAACCAAGCCCCATCGCGGTGATTGCCATTGCGTATTCTAACTTATACTTTGAGGTCAGCCATTGAAACTGGTGCGATATTTTGCTCAGCATGATTGCCTCTTTCTTCTTTTCAATAATTTCATCAAGTATCTAAGGAGTTATTTTAAGCGAAAATAAGCCATAGCAAAATCCTTAGAATAACAGGAAAGAAGCGCTTTCGAGCGCTTCTTCTCCGTCGTTATGAATATATTATGCCTCGACTTATATTTATATCAAGATAGCATGATGGGGTCAAGTTATACTGTTAAACAGGCTGCATCATGTTAAAAAAGAGCGTCGCGGTAGAGCAAAGACCGGCAAATACAATGATTGAGAGCAGGATGAGTTGTATCGTGCGATTGTCGTCGAGATGAGTTAGTTCAGCGACAAGACGCGCGTGCAAAATGATCGAAAATACGAGACCTATTACCGCCAGAACAATGCCGTAAAGATTTCCTGCCGATAATGTGGAGGGAAGTGCGAGTGCAAGGAAGATCACAAGATATTTCCAAGCAGATCGACCTGCCGCGAGTGCATGCGAGAAAGGGAATCGTCCTTGTCTGAATAGGAAGCGCGCGATCAACCAGAGCGTAAATGTGTAAAGGATGAGGATGCCGAACACAAAGGCGCTTCCTGTGAGCAAAGAAAGGATAAAGCGTCCGGCTGTCAGTACAGGCATTTTCCCAACAACTAAGAAAATCGTCCAACGATACAGATTGACATAGAGGAGACCGGAAAGGGAAACAGCCAATACAAACCAAACGGTGTGTGACGGTGACCAAGTCGGCGAAAGTCCGGTTTTAAGTGTATCAGCAGGTGCGATAATAAAATTAAGTATACGCGCGAATACTTGACGTCCCTGACCGGGTGTTGACCGGTAGTTTTCGTATGTTCGATGAGTGTAACCAGTTCCAGAGCTTTGCTGCTGTTGTTTCTCTTGTTTCCTTCGTGCTTTCTCCTGACGTCGTGCTTCACGTGCCGCCTGTCGCTGTTCGTGTTTTGTCGATGTTGAATACGACGAGTCGGCAGTACTTGAGGTAGCACCGGAAGCTTTTCCCGACGTGCCTGAAGTGGAAGACGCACTGTTCTGAGCGCCGTGGACTGCATATCCCTGATCGGTGTCCGCTTCCGAGTCGCGCTGATCGGCCGCGCCGTCGCGTGCGCTCGTGACGTACGTGCGCTCACGGCAATGGCATTTCTCGCCGGGTGAAAGTTCTTTTCCGCAATAAAAACAATAACGAGCCATAGGTTTCTTTAACTAATCTCCTATTGCATCTTACAAAATGACATCAGATGACACAATCGCGTTACGGCAGCACACGAAGCTGCATGTTGCTATCCGATGTGAGCACGAATACCTTCACTGACAACGCACTTTATCGCACCGTGAGTATTCGCAGCATGTGCCTTCAGAAAGTGACTGTCGATAGTTGCCCTGACTATCGGCCGTTATCGTGGTTGCAAAGATCTCACTCAAAAGATTGCACTAAGCCCGAAGACCGCCGACGGTGCCGCAAGTTTAGCAAAAACATATTGAATAATTGTGACGTTTTTGCAAAGCAGGGTGTCACATTGTGCAAAAGTGCGCTAAACGTTTCCTTAAGGACATACTTTCCTGCGTGTTGTGAGCGGATCGCATTGAGTATGTTCACTAGTTGCGCGCCCTGAAAAAACAAGGGGAGCCGAATCAATCTTCAGCTCCCCCTGTATTAAATATTAGCATATTCGCAGTCGGCAACAGTCAGTTTAAATCTTAGCAGTCGGCAGCGGTCGGTTTAAAACTTGGCAGCCGGCAGCAGTCGGTTTTAATCTTAGCAGTCGACTTTGATCTTCGAAGTTGGCGTTAATCTCTAACCTCTTTGTTCCGCTTTCTTCTTGCGAAGAACTAACAGTAACGTGCCGGCAGCAAGGAGCAGTAAGCTCGCCAACAGATCGGTTCCCGCGTTCTCGCCCGTTTTCGGCAATACTTCCCCCGGTTTTGTCTCTTTGTTTGTCCCTGAAGGCTTGGTTGTGGCGGTCGTTCCCGTCGGATCGGCAGAATCGGTTCCGGTAGGATCGGTTGGCGAGGTTTTTGTCCAGACAGCCGTAAACGTATGTCCGCCTGACGGCACGCGATATATCTGACCAGGCTGATATGCCGAACCTTCCCAGTNTTGAAACTCATAGCCCTCTCGGACGGGTGCTTCGGGGATCATTATTTCGNCGCCGACCTTTGCCATGATTGTTTTNGGAGCCGTTGTTCCATCCGGCCACTTGCCGCCTGCGGGATCGAAGGTTATCGTTTCTTCTTTGGCTGCCGCTATTACNGTAACAAGACAGTTCGCTGTCTTTTTGCCGTCGTTTGTGGTCACCGTGATGGTCGCTTGCCCGGGACTCTCGGCTGTCACCATGCCGTCGTTATCTACGGAGGCGATTTCAGGTTTATCGCTGCTCCAAGTCACGGTCCGGTTGGTGGCGGTGTCCGGTTTAACCGTTGCCGTCAGCGTGTCGGTATCACCTTCGTTTAAGGTGATGGAACTCTTGTCCAAGGACACACCCGTGACGGGAATACCCCAGATCGCATAGACCGTCGTGTTTGCCGTAAAGGTATAGGTTGAACCCGCATTGACTGTCGTCGCGCTGCCGGCACTGCCTATGGCCCAAGTTATAAACTGTTTCCCGGTCGGCGGTGTAAATGTGCATGTCGGAAGTTCAAATTCCGCTCCCGCGACGGCAGTGTCAGCCGCCATATCTCCTACACCGTCGTTATTATCGTAAGTGACGGTACAGAATACCGCTTCAAAAGCGCCGATGTCTACACCTGTCCCCTGCGGTCTGGTCGTGCCGCGCTGGTCCTTATCGGGGATATAAACACCATTGACCGCATTACCGAGACCCAACCCCGCATTCAGGGCGGAACTGCCGTTTCCCAAGCCATAGATGTACACATTGGCGGGATCCGTTACGGTGTTGCCGTTCGTACCCAGCAAGATCAGCTTCGGGTCGGTTGCGAAGACGTTCGTTTGGTTCACAGTCGGACCATTTATGAATTTACACTTGTTGTCGACATCAACTACACAGTGATTCAAAGTGAGTTCAGCGTTGTTCAGAAAGTTCTGAAAAATGTCAGGACCGTCATCTGCGCTACCGGCGGTGTTGCCCCACAGGATCGTGTTTGCCAGTGTCAGATTATTGGCGTCACCTATGTTGTACATTCCGCCGCCGAGGGTCGTCGCCGTGTTGCCGGAGAGAGTGCAGTTCATCACCGTAAGGTTGGAGTTATAGTTTAACATCCCGCCGCCATAGCCCGCATTGTTGCCGGAGAAGGTGCAGTTTACCGCCGTCGGGCTGGATTCATAGTTGCGCATCCCGCCGCCGCCGCCATTAGTTGCCGTGTTGCCGGAGAAGGTGCAGTTTGCCACCGTCGGGCTGGAATTATCGTTGTTCATCCCGCCGCCATTAGTTGCCGTATTGCCGGAGAAGGTGCAGTTCATCAGTGTCGGGTTGGAATTACTGTTGTACATTCCGCCGGCAAAGTAGTCCGCATTGTTGCCGGAGAAGGTGCAGTTTTCCACCGTCGGGCTGGAATTACTGTTGTACATCCCGCCGCCGCCATTAGTTGCCTTGTTGCCGGAGAAGGTGCAGTTTTCCACCGTCGGACTGGAATCATTGTTGGACATCCCGCCGCCGCGATCATCCGCCATGTTACCGGAGAAGGTGCAGTTCATCAGTGTCGGGTTGGATTTACTGTTGTACATTCCGCCGGCAATACTCGCCGTATTGCCGGAGAAGGTGCAGTTTTCTATCCTCGGACTGCTCGGGCCGCCTGTAGTCGTCTCGTTATACATCCCGCCGCCATTATAGGCCTTGTTGCCAGAGAAGGTGCAGTTCGCCACCGTCGGGCTGGAATTACTGTTGAGCATCCCGCCGCCGATTACGCTGTAAAAGTGTGCGTAGTCGTATGCGTTGCCTTGTGTCACGGTAAAACCGTCCAGCCGCGTGTCGTCGGGGGTCGCGGTTGGATCGTTGCATGTCACGACGTGGTAGTTCTTATCATTACCGCTCAAGGTGGTTACGTTATTGACCCAGTTTCGCTGGCCCAATTCAGTCTCGTTACCTAATCCGGAAAAGCCGCCGTAGACCTTCACGCCCTTCTTCAAATGAAAAGTATCCGTCGGGTCATTACTCGGGCTGTAAGTCCCTTTAGCCACCCAGATTTCGTCGCCTTCTTGCGCTTTGTTATTCATCACGTCTTTCAGGTTCGGCGAGGCATTGGCCCAGTTTGAGCCGTCCTGATCTCCTGCTCCGTTCTGTGTTACGTACCACGTCTTTGTCGGCTCCGCAAAAACCGTTGCCGGCAAGAGCATTAGGCACAT
>JGI24709J26583_10002414_pt1 | contig 15414 bp, 10 predicted proteins | sample BioPla2DNA1_FD_26583 | JGI IMG/M metagenome (IMG submission 26583) | reverse complement strand
TGACATGGGAATCCTGCACATAATATTTCATGTTTAGGAATATCTGATTCTTTAATTTTTGTAATGTCTCCCGATGGTGTTTCACCATAATTAGCTTTATATATCTTTTGTGCTTCTTTATTCCATTCAGATGAAAAAACGCATTTTGCTCCAAAGCTCTCTAAGGCCATCCTAAAAGCTCCTATTCCCGCGAATAAATCTATAAATTTTATGTTTTTAAGTGCCTTATGTTTTATTTCAATCATAATATTCGCCCCCAATAAAGAACTCTTTCACAAAAAATTTTTTTCTCTTCTTTATTTTTTTGTTACATTTATATGTATTATAAAACATATGTTCTGTTAAATCAATACCTCGGTTTAAATAATTATATTACAACTCAATTATATAAACAAATCCCCTTTTTTTATCAACATCTTAACATTTTGCAGTCATTTCTTCCTTATATATAAGCCATATATTTAATCTGTAGATAACTTGTTTTTATCTGTGGATAAGTTTACAACAAAACTCCTAAGAGCTATATTAACCATTGAAAATTTTATTAAATTGTTATAATATATATGTATGTGAGTTACTATGGAGGCTATTAATGAAAAATATAATTGAAACAAAATGGGATGAAATTTTACAGTACATGATAACTGAATACAGCATTACTGATGTGTCATATAACACCTGGTTAAAGCCGCTGAAGGTATATGATGTAACGGATAATGTAATAACCATACTTATAAACGATGAACGAATCGGGCCTCCCAGTTTAAATGTAATACGTAACAAGTACGAGATTCTTCTTAAGGTATCTATTGAAGAGATCATGAATACCCCTTATGATATTAATTTCGTGCTTGCCAGCCAATTAGATTCTATGGATAACAAGAAGGTATCCTTTTCTAAGAAAAATTACCACATGCCTTCCTTTCTGAATTCCAGATATACTTTTGATACCTTTGTTGTTGGAGGGAACAATGAATTTGCCAGAGCTGCAGCTCTCGCTGTTGCAGAAAACCCCGGCGAAATTTATAATCCCCTTTTTATATATGGAGGCGTTGGACTCGGTAAGACCCATTTAATGCATTCTATTGCTCATTTTGTCTTATCCCAGAATCCGGAAACTAAGGTTTTATATGTTACAAGTGAGAAATTTACTAATGAACTGATTGATGCTATTCAGAAGAAAACTACTAATCAGTTTAGAGAAAAATATCGAAGCATCGATATATTATTAATCGATGATATTCAGTTTATTATTGGAAAGGAAAGCACACAGGAGGAATTCTTCCATACCTTTAATACATTACATGAATCTAAAAGACAGATTATCATATCCAGCGATCGTCCTCCCAAAGAAATGCTTACTTTAGAGGACAGGCTCCGTTCTCGTTTTGAACATGGCCTTATGGCGGATATTCAGACGCCCGATTATGAAACTAGGATGGCTATTCTTAAAAAGAAAGAAGAGCTTGACGGATTAAGCATAGACGAAGAGGTCTTAAGCTATATAGCCACAAATATCAAATCAAACATCAGAGAGCTTGAAGGTGCACTTACGAAGATTGTTGCTTACTCCCGTTTGAAAAAGAAGAAGCTCAATCTTGCTCTTGCAGAGACCGCTTTAAAGGATATTATTTCTCCGAACGAAAAAAAGATTATTACAACAGAGTATATTGTTGATGTTGTGGCAGAGCATTTTAATATTCTGCCGGCTGATATTTATTCCAAGAATAAAAGCAGGAATATTTCATATCCCCGACAGATTGTAATGTACCTTAGCAGAAAGCTTACAGAATCATCTGTTACCGATATAGGAAGAATCTTGGGCAACAGAGATCATTCAACAGTTTTACATGGATATGAGAAGATATCAAAGGATATTGAAAAGGACGCATCTTTACATAACACAATTGATGTGCTTATTAAAAAAATTAATCCTGATTGATGATAAATATAGTGATAGGGTGTTGATAAATAGTTGATAGGGTGTTTATTTTTTATAATTATCTTTTTTTGATTTTTTTGTGAGTTAAACTTTATTCTTTTTTCCACAATCAATTATATTATTATTTACATCTTATCAAACAGCAAATCTGTTGATTTGTCGGACTTTAAACACGGTTTCAACATTTGCACATCCCTTATTACTACTACTTCTAAATAATATTATATATATCTATATAAATACGGGAAGGGAGAATAGTCACATATGAGAATCAGTTGTCAAAAATCTGACTTATTAAATAGTGTTAATATTGTTATGAAAGCTGTTCCAGCTAAATCTACGATGCCTATTTTAGAGTGCTTAATTATAGAGGCATCAAGCCTTGGAATTAAGCTTATAGCAAATGATATGGAGATAGGAATTGAAACCCTCGTAAAGGGAAAAATGATGGAGGTTGGAGCAGTTGCTTTAAATGCAAAGGTTTTCTCAGAGATAATAAGAAGACTTCCGGATAATGAAGTGAATATATTCACAGAAGATAACTATGTGACAGAAATAATATGTGAAAAGTCAAAGTTTTCTATAGTAGGAAGAAGCGGAGAAGAGTTCCCCAAATTACCTAATATAATAAAAGAAAATCCCCTTACCCTTTCACAATTTACTTTAAAGGAAGTTATAAGACAGACAGTTTTTTCGATTTCTGATAATGAAAGCAATAAGATTATGACAGGTGAGTTGTTTGATATAAAGAAAAATGAGCTGAGAGTAATTTCTCTTGACGGTCATAGAATATCCATCCGTAAGATATTTATGAAAGAAGAGTATGATGACAGGAAGGTTATTATTCCGGGAAAGACCTTGAATGAGATAAGCAAGATATTATCCGGAGAATCATCTTCCGTAGTAGATATTTATTTTTCCGAAAAACATGCTCTGTTTGAATTTGATGATACCGTAGTCGTTACGAGACTTATAGAAGGCGAATATTATAGAATAGATCAGATGCTTTCTTCAGATTATGAAACAAAGGTAAGTATAAATAAAAAGGAACTGCTTAGCTGTATAGAAAGAGCATCTCTGCTGATTAGAGAAACTGACAGAAAACCTATTATAATTAAGATTAGCGAAAATAATTTTGAATTAAGTGTAGAAACCTCTTTAGGATCCATGAAGGAAGAAATAGATATTACCATGGAAGGGAAAGATATTGTTATAGGTTTTAACCCAAAATTCTTAACAGATGCATTAAGAGTTATAGATGATGAGACAGTAGATATATATTTGATTAATCCTAAAGCTCCCTGCTTTATCAGGGATAAGGAACAATCCTATATCTATCTGATACTTCCTGTAAATATTCATGTAAGGGCAGATTAGTATAATCGGAGGAAGCATGATCGAGATTAAATTAAGAGAAGAGTATATCACGCTGGGACAGGCTATAAAAGCAGCAGGCTTTGTAGGAAGCGGATCGGAGGCAAAGGAAGTTATAAGTAATAATAAGGTAAAGGTGAACTGTCAGACAGAAACACAAAGAGGAAAAAAGTTGTATGATGGAGATATAATTGAATACGAAGGAAAAAAGATTAAGATTGTAAAGTAGATGGTTGCCAATATTAGCTTATATTTGAACGGGAAGAAACGATGGTGTCAGAATGATTGTCAGGTCATTGGAAATTAAAGATTATAGAAATTACGAGCAGTTAATCTTGCTTTTTGATGATGGTATTAATATTTTATACGGTGAAAATGCTCAAGGCAAAACCAATATCTTAGAAGCTATATATCTTGGGGGAACTACGAAATCACATAGAGGGAGTAAGGATAAAGAGATTATTCGCTTTAATAAAGAAGAAGCTCATGTGAGGATTATTGTTGAAAAAAACAAGGAAACCCATAGAATAGATATGCATTTAAAGAAGAATAAAGCCAAGGGAGTAGCGATCGACACCATCCCGATAAAAAGACAAGGTGAATTGTTTGGTATGCTCAACCTTGTGTTTTTTTCGCCGGAAGACCTAAATATCATAAAAAACGGACCGGGAGAAAGAAGAAGATTTTTAGATATGGAGCTGTGCCAGCTGGATAAAGTATATATGTATCATTTATCTAATTATAATAAATCACTGGCACAGAGAAACAATCTTTTGAAGCAGATAAGTGTTAACAGGGAATTATTGGATACACTATATATATGGGATGCAAAGCTGACAGAGCATGGGAATATTGTTATAGAAACAAGAAAATCATATATAGAAAAGATTAACTCATTAATCTATCCTATACATAAAAAATTAACAGGGGGCAAGGAAGAGATACTTCTTCGGTATGAGCCAAATGTCAATAAGGAGGATTTTGAGGAAACGCTGAAAAAGACACGGGAACGGGATTTGTGCTTAAAAATGAGCAGCGTAGGTCCCCATAGGGACGATATGTTGTTTTTGATAGATAATAAAGATGTCAGAAAATATGGTTCTCAAGGTCAGCAGAGAACATCTGCTTTATCTTTAAAGCTTGCTGAGCTTGAGTTGGTGAAGGAAACTATTAATGATAATCCGGTTCTGCTTTTGGATGATGTTCTGTCAGAGCTGGACAGAAACAGGCAGAATTATTTGCTTAACAGCATAGGTGATATTCAGACTATTATAACCTGTACAGGATTGGAAGAGTTTATTAATAACAGATTCAGATATGACAAAATATTTCATGTGGCCAATAATACGGTTAATAGTGAAAATTGATATCATACATTTGTAAAATGAATGGAGAGATAATATGAGCAGTGAACATGATTATGGTGCGGATCAAATTCAGATATTGGAAGGATTAGAGGCCGTAAGGAAAAGACCGGGTATGTATATAGGATCAACAGCCGCTAAAGGACTGCACCATCTTGTATATGAGATAGTTGATAATGCAGTGGATGAAGCCTTGGCAGGGTATTGTGACACTATAGAGGTCAATCTGAATAAAGATAATTCGGTAACAGTAATGGACAACGGTCGTGGTATACCGGTAGGTATCAATCATAAGGCAGGAATCCCGGCTGTTGAGGTTGTGTTTACCATGCTTCATGCCGGAGGAAAATTCGGCGGCGGAGGATATAAGGTATCAGGCGGCTTACACGGAGTGGGAGCCAGCGTGGTTAATGCTCTTTCAAAATGGCTTGAGGTTGAGATATGTGTTGAAGGAGAAAGATATCTTCAGCGTTTTGAAAGAGGAAAGCCTGTTATGAAGCTGCAGGACATGGGAGAGTCATGCATGAGAGGAACAAAGGTTACATTTCTCCCGGATGATGAAATATTTGAAGAAACTGTATTTGATTATGAGATATTAAAGCAGCGTTTGAGGGAAATGGCTTTCTTAACGAAAGGCGTAAAGATAATTCTTCGGGATCTGCGAAGAGACGAAAGTAAAGAAAAAGAGTTCTGCTATGAAGGCGGCATTATAGAATATGTGCAGTATTTAAACCGACATAAGGATCCTCTTTATCCTGATGTTATATATTGTGAAGGAAAAAAGGATGATGTATATGTAGAGGTTGCCATGCAGCATAACGGCACATATGTGGAAGGCTGCTACAGCTTTGTAAATAACATAACAACGCCTGAAGGCGGCACACATATGATAGGCTTCAAAAATGCTTTAACAAAGACCTTTAATGACTATGCCAGAGCCCATAAGATTTTGAAGGATAACGAGCCTAATTTATCTGGAGAGGATATAAGAGAAGGACTTACTGCAATTATAAGCATTAAGATACCAGAACCTCAATTTGAAGGTCAGACAAAGCAAAAGCTGGGTAACAGCGAAGCCAGAGGTGCGGTTGACAGTATTGTAAGTGAACAGCTCACATATTATTTGGAGCAGAATCCTACTGTAGCTAAAATTATATGTGAGAAATCTGTTCTTGCACAAAGAGCAAGAGAAGCGGCAAGAAAAGCCCGTGAGCTTACAAGAAGAAAGACGGCTCTTGAAGGCTCAGGTCTTCCCGGAAAGCTGGCCGACTGTTCGGAGAAGGATCCTTCAAAATGTGAAATATATATTGTAGAGGGCGATTCTGCGGGAGGCTCTGCAAAAACAGCAAGATCCAGGGCAACTCAGGCTATTCTGCCTTTGAGAGGCAAGATTCTTAATGTTGAAAAGGCCAGATTAGATAAAATATTATCAAATCAGGAAATCAGAGCCATGATAACGGCATTTGGCTGTGGTATATCCGATGATTTTGATATATCCAAGCTGAGATACCATAAGATTATCATTATGACGGATGCCGATGTGGACGGTGCCCATATATCTACCTTGCTCCTTACATTTTTCTATAGATTTATGCCTGAACTTATTAAACAGGGTTATGTATATATGGCTCAACCGCCGTTATATAAGATAGAGAAGAACAAAGACATTCGTTATGCATACAGTGACGATGAGTTAAACCAGATTCTTAATGAAATGGGCAGAGACGGCTGTAAGATTCAAAGATACAAAGGTCTTGGTGAAATGAATGCCGATCAGCTGTGGGATACAACTATGGATCCGGAAAAGAGAATTCTGCTGAGGGTTACCATAGACGAGGAAGAGTCTTCGGAGATAGATCTTACATTTACAACCCTAATGGGCGATAAAGTTGAACCCAGAAGAGAATTTATTGAAGAAAATGCCAAGTACGTAAGAAATCTTGATATATAGAATGGTTTGGCAAGCCGGACCGTAAGCACAACAAATTATTTGTGGACATGCAGATGTGTGCAGCATGTTTTTGAAGGCCGCAGGTCTTTGAATTAATGAGAATAAATAATTAATATAACAGGGGAGACCTGTAGAGATTGAAAACGGAGGAATTACAATGGACGAATATATCTTCGACAAAGTGCAGGATGTGGATTTGAAAAAGACAATGGAGACATCATATATAGATTATGCCATGTCTGTTATCGCTTCCCGAGCACTTCCTGATGTAAGGGACGGTCTGAAGCCGGTACAAAGAAGAATTCTGTATGCAATGATTGAATTGAATAACGGACCGGACAAACCACACCGAAAATGTGCACGTATTGTCGGTGATACCATGGGTAAATACCATCCCCATGGAGACAGCTCCATATATGATGCTTTGGTTAAGCTGGCTCAGGACTTCTCAACACGCTATCCTCTGATAGACGGACATGGTAACTTCGGTTCTGTGGACGGAGACGGAGCGGCAGCGATGCGTTATACAGAGGCCAGATTAAGCAAGATTTCTATGGAGATGCTTTCTGACATCAATAAGGACACGGTAGACTTTAATCCAAACTTTGATGAATCAGAGAAAGAACCTGCCGTACTTCCTTCAAGATTTCCTAACCTTTTGGTTAACGGAACGTCGGGCATAGCAGTCGGAATGGCTACGAATATACCACCTCATAACCTAAGGGAGGTTATAGATGGTGTTATTAAAATAATTGATAATCAGATAGAAGAGAACAGGGAAACAGAGATAGAAGAGATACTCGACATTATCAAGGGTCCGGATTTTCCTACCGGGGCAGAGATAGTGGGAGTATCAGGAATTGAAGAAGCATATAGGACCGGAAGGGGCAAGATCCGGGTAAGAGCTGTTTCGGAGATAGAAACCTTGCCTAACGGAAAATCTCAAATCATAGTAACAGAGCTTCCCTATATGGTCAATAAAGCAAGACTGATTGAAAAGATTGCGGATCTTGTTAAAGACAAAAAAATTGACGGTATAACAGAGCTTAGAGATGAGTCTGACCGAAACGGCATGAGAATAGTTATTGAGCTTCGCAGAGATGTGAATGCCAATGTTATGTTAAACAAGTTATACAAGCACACCCAGCTTCAGGATACCTTTGGTGTTATTATGCTGGCTTTGGTTAATAATGAACCGAGAGTGCTTAATATACTTCAGATGCTGGATTATTATATAAAACATCAGAAGGAAGTAGTGACACGCAGAACAAAATACGACTTAAACAAAGCAGAAGAAAGGGCACACATTCTGCAAGGCTTGTTAATTGCCTTAGATCATATAGACGAGGTAATACGCATTATCCGCGGTTCACAAAACGGGAATATAGCCAAGGAAAGACTGATAGAACGCTTTGGACTGACAGAACCGCAGGCACAGGCAATAATTGACATGAGACTTCGTGCACTTACAGGTCTTGAAAGAGAGAGGCTGGAGGCAGAGTTCGCAGAGCTTCAGGCGAAGATAGAGGAGTTTAAAGCTATATTGGCAGATGAGAAGAAGCTTCTTGGAGTCATAAAAGAAGAAATAACCGTCATTCGTGATAAATACAGCGATGAACGCAGAACAAAGATTGGCTTTGATGAATCTGATATATCCATGGAGGATCTGATACCGAATGATACAATGGTTATCGCCATGACAAGGCTTGGATATATTAAGAGAATGACGGTTGACAACTTTAGGAGTCAGCATCGTGGAGGTAAAGGAATAAAGGGTATGCAGACAATAGAAGAGGATTTCATCGAGGATTTATTCATGGCGAGAAATCATCAGTATATTATGTTCTTTACCAACAAAGGAAGGGTATATCGTCTAAAGGCATATGAAATACCTGAAGCCGGCAGAACTGCAAGAGGAACGGCAATAATTAATCTCTTACAGCTTGCACCGGAGGAAAGAATAACGGCAGTTATCCCTATTAAGAAATATATTGAAGACCGATTTGTGTTTATGGCAACAAAGAACGGTATAGTTAAAAAGACGCTCTTTAGAAAATTTGCAAATATAAGAAAGTCCGGACTCAATGCAATAAATCTTCGTGAGGATGATGAACTGATAGAGGTTAAGATTACGGACGGAAGCAAGGATATATTCTTAGTTTCGCAAAACGGTATGTGCATCAGATTCAACGAACAGGATGTAAGACCCACAGGAAGATCCTCAATGGGAGTTAACGGAATGTCTTTAAATGAGGGAGATGAGGTCGTTGGAATGCAGCTTGATACACAGGGCGAGCATCTGCTCTTTGTATCGGCATACGGCATGGGCAAACGAACATCTCTGGATGAATTTAATGTACAGTACCGAGGCGGTAAAGGAGTTAAATGCTATAAAATCACGGAAAAGACAGGCAGTGTAGTAGGTGTAAAAGCAGTAAACGAAGAAAATGAAGTTATGCTCATAACAACCGAAGGAATAGTTATCCGGATAATGGTCAGTGATATTTCAGTCTTAGGAAGAGTTACCTCAGGCGTTAAGCTTATTAATTTGGATGACAAAAACGTGTATGTTGCAAGCGTGGCGAAGGTAAGAGAAGACAGTAAAACCACATCTGACGAGGAAGTAATAAAGAACTTGGAAAAAGAATTGCAAGAGGATGCGGTTGTGTCTGATGATGAAGAGTTTGAGGAAGATTTTGATGAGGAAGATTTAGAGGAAGAAGACTTTGATGAAGATGACTCAGATGGGAATGATTATGAAACAGATGAACCTGATGATATTTAAAAGAAGTCGGTGATACAGGCACGGATGAATAAAGAAGCGGATCATATCAGAAACAGATGAGCAGAAAAGCTGACGGGTACGAAAGTTGTAATTATGGTCTGTATAATTTAAAAACTCAAATTATAAGTAACTAAGAGACCCATATATGGAGAAATCATAATATGCGAAGAATAAACACCGAAGAGATAATTACAAATATTAAGGAGATGTGCATTGAAGCCAACTATAAGTTGGCTTCTGATGTAGAAAACGGCATCAGGGATGCTTATGATAAGGAATCCTCTCGTATCGGAAAGCGTGTTCTTGGACAGCTTCTTGACAACTTGGAAATTGCTCAAAAAGACTTAATACCCATATGTCAGGATACCGGAATGACAATTGTGTTTATTACAATTGGTCAGGAGGTACATATTGAAGGCGGCTCACTGGAAGAAGCCATAAATGAAGGAATCCGCAGAGGATATCAGGAGGGATATTTAAGAAAGTCCGTGGTATCTGACCCGCTAATACGGGAAAACACAAAAAACAATACACCGGGAATAATTCATTATAATATTGTACCCGGCGACAAGCTTAAAATAACAATAGCTCCAAAGGGCTTTGGCAGTGAAAACATGAGCCGAATCTATATGCTTAAGCCTTCTGATGAAGAAGAAGGCATAAAAAAAGCCGTTATAGAAACCGTACGGCTGGCAGGATCTAATGCCTGTCCGCCTATTGTTGTAGGTGTCGGTATAGGAGGCAGCTTTGAAAAATGTGCTGTTCTTGCAAAATATGCTTTGACCAGAGATATTAATATCCGTTCCGATAAGCCTCATATCAGAAGGCTGGAAGAGGAGCTTCTGACAGCCATTAATAATATGAACATAGGACCGGCAGGTCTTGGAGGAAGAACCACAGCTTTAGGGGTTAATATTGAGACATATCCTACTCATATTGCAGGGCTTCCGGTTGCGGTTAATATAAGCTGTCATGCAAACAGACATGTTAAAAGGGAAATTTAGGTTTGTTATAAGAGGCTTATTTATGTCCCAATGCAATTGATACAATTGTATTTAGCATACTAAATCAACTTTTGTATCTGTAGTTTATTGAATAAATTCATATAAATATTATAGCAGAGCGAGAAAAAAATATGGAAAAACAAATTCATACCCCATTAACAAAGGATAAAATGAAGGATTTAAAAGCCGGAGATTATGTCTGTATTACAGGCATAATATACTCTGCAAGAGATGCTGCCCACAAACGGATGTATGAAGCAGTAATGGCAGGAGAAGATCTTCCGTTTTCTATAAAGGATAATATTATCTACTATATGGGACCGTCACCGGCAAGATCAGGACAGATAATCGGTTCTGCCGGTCCTACTACTGCAAGCCGCATGGATAAGTATACACCAAGACTGCTTGACATGGGATTATCAGGAATGATTGGAAAGGGAATAAGAAGCAAAGAGGTTGTTGAATCCATTATTAAGAATAAGGCGGTATATTTTGCAGCAACGGGTGGTGCAGGAGCCCTGCTTTCCAAGTGCATTAAAAAATCCAAGGTAATTGCCTATGATGAGCTTGGTACGGAAGCAGTCCATGAATTATATGTAGAGAGTTTTCCTGTTATTGTAGCAATAGATTCAAAAGGCAATAATTTGTATAATCAAATCAGTTGACAAAGGAAGAGGCTTTTGCTATACTAAGTTTTGCTTCATTGAGTTTTTACACCTGTATAATTTAATAGAAGTTTTAGTTCAGAATTTGGAGAAATACTCAAGAGGCTGAAGAGGCGCCCCTGCTAAGGGTGTAGGTCGGGCAACCGGCGCGAGGGTTCAAATCCCTCTTTCTCCGTTAAACTATAAGTTTTAACATATCAAAGGAGCATATCTTTATTCCCGTGAGGAAAAATGATATGCTCCTTTGGTTTTATAAAACGTTATATACTATATGATTATATAGAGCTTTCTAATAATAGTAATACCAATAGACGCCCCATAACATATCAGGTCTCCACAGCAATGCGGTTACGTCTGTGTCGATAGGAACAGGCTTCTTCTTGCCGTTATACAGCATAAGGTCGCCTTTTTCACGTTCAAATCTGTAATCAATCAGATAAGCGATGTGGTTTTCGTTTATTGGTACAAAGAAGCTAACATCGTCTGAGATTCTTGTTTCGGTTCCGTTATCAAATATACATAAGGTTCCGCTTTGGCTGCTGTCGCTGTAGTCGATATAATATATAAGCTTATTTTTTCCTTTATAATTATATAGACTGGGAATATATACATCGGTCGCAATTAGCTTATCATTCATATATACGTCTCCGGAACGGTTCCTCACATCTTTGAAATAAAAGATGTTATCGTTTTCGTTTCCAAACGAATACTCTACAACGTCTTCATCTATTTTGACGGGTTTTTCGATACTGTCATTTTTTATTGCGGCAGACATCAGGTCTCCATAGCCCCTCTCGTCATTATAGTCATCTATAAAGAAGATAACACCATCGCTGTTTATTGACCAGTTCTTTGCATTAATACAATCTATTGTTGTTTCTTTATCACCTATGGCGATGTATATATCATCAGATAAGTTCCTTGATGCTCTGATTTTCTCCTGAAGATCATATGCATAATCATAAGCGGAATAATAGTTGTCTTCATCTGCAGTCATCTCAGACAGTTTCTGAACATCTACAGAAGAAATATTGTGCTTATTATATATTACAGTACTTACATCATATGATATTGAGAGCAGATACGGGGATATATCTTCAGCCACAAGAGTTTCTGTGCCGTTATTCCAGTAATATAATGAATATACATCATATGTTATGGCGTTATCTTCATTATCAAACAGCTCTCTTAGTGTATCTCTGTATTCCTTTGCAAGAATTCTCTGATAGGCTTCGTTATATTCATTGTTATATTGCTCTACTTCTTTTTCCCACTCAGAATATTTGATATTATATTCTTCAATGGCTGCTCTATAAGCCTCCTCATCGGTAACAGTATCCCAATATCCCCATTCATTTGTTTCAGGGTGCCTGCTATACCCCCAATAAGAATCTACCCAAACCTCTGTCTGATAATCATATTCTGACGGATACCTTGGTTCTTCTGAATAATTCGGCTCAGGAAGCAGTATCTCTTCTTTATCTTCATCGATCATATCGTCTTTTATGTAGTTGGAAAGCTTATTCACAACTTCTTCTTTCTTTAGATAATAAACAGAGCTTTTATCGACGACGGACACCAAGCTTTCAAAATCGTAGGTTATTTTTTCCTTGTTCTTGCCGAATTCTTTCAGATATAATGAATCGTCCTTTGTGTAATATATCTTTTTTTCGTTAGGATATGCTTCTTGTATAATTGAGTTGGAATCTATCTTGGTTTTCTCTCCGGATGTACCCTTCATTGACATCTCATATATCGTATACTCTTGGTCAATGTATCTGCTATAGATGATGTAATCGCCTGAATCGTTGACATAGAAGTGCTCTACTCCATCATCAAGCTTTACCTTTTCATCAGATTTTCTGTCATACACATACAGCCTGTTATCATCGCCTTTAATATAAAAGAATTTACTGCCGTCTTTTGATAAATGTGGATAGGTATTTATTTCGCTGTCGATTTTAACACTGGTATCCTTTTTAATATTATCAGCCTTTAGATCGCGCCAATAATAAGTAATGTTATAGTCATCACACCTGTCCGGATAAAATATGTACCTTTCATCGTCGCTCATAAAAATATAAGCGGACAATAACATATAGTCATCTGCATCCATATATCCTGAGCTTTCAAATAATCTGTCGGTTAATTCAAAGGTAGTCTTTTTTGACAGATTACTAAACTGCAATTCTTTATCCTTTACATATATCAGATGTGAGCCGCCTGATGGTTTTAATTTTATTACAACCGCTATTAATATAATTAAAACAAGAATTGCAGCAGGAATTGCAATGAAAAGCGGCTTCTTAAACATCTCACTTAAGTTAAATGGTTTCTTTTTTGCTTCTGACACGGTTTCACTAGCGGGAGCTTCTATTTTTGTTCCACACATCGTACAAAACATAGTGCCTTCTGCTAATACTGCGTTACAATTTTGACAAGTTGTTTGATTTGACATAAATGGTTCCTCCCTTTATTATTCTTTGTCTGTCATTTTGTCTTCCCGGGTTTCTGTAAGCTCGTCTGTCGGGACTGTATAAAACTCCATTTTTTCTTCATTTAGCTTAACATATGGTAAAAACTCAAGTTTTTCTGCGAAAGGAACGACTTCCCATCCATGCTTGGCAACATAATAAGCCCCGCACATGCCGCTTATTATTCCCGCAAACAGGAAAAAGCTTAGTATGAACAGAAGAATCCCTTTCCTTTTTCGCTTATATACTTTTGTGATATCTTCCGGATGGTTTGATGTTGCCTCTGTAGACTGTACGGAGACTTCATGACCGCAAAAACCACAAAACCTTATATTCTCAGAAATTTCATTTTTACAGTTTTCACAAATCAAAAGCAGACCTCCTTCTTATTATATATATGTATTTGGGTTTAAAAGTTGATTTATTAATTAGGGGAACAGTTCCCCGATCCCTCCCGTTATGGTGTTGGAGCTATATTTCCTACAGTATTTATAGGGCGTATCTGACCGTCAATATACTCAAATACGGTCCAATATGTCCCTACTTCACCAACAGGTACGTTAAACGTTGCGACTTGTTTGCCGCCGGTATATACAGTAATGTATGCACCGGAGTAGCTCATTCTGTCTGAGTCAGAAGAGTATCTGTTGGTATAGTCATGAACTGCGTAGATCCATCCGTCTATTGGCTCGAAAATCGTTATGGTTTCGGGACCATAGCTGGTTGTATCATCAATATCAAGGTTTGCAATTTCAACATCATTCCATCTGTAGTGCATATCTGAGTAATACACATTGAAGTTGCTTCCATCCGGTTTCTTTCCAATCAGATGGGAATCAAGATCACTGGGTGATTCGCCCCAACGCAGAACGATACGTATCTGGTCTTCAGGAAGAACCGGAGAAATGGTCAGGTTCTGGTTAAGCTGAGGATCGGTGGAGTGAACAATTATATTACAATAGTCCGTGTAAAAACCGTCCTTAACAGCCTCTATCGTATAATAACCGGCAGGTATGTCCTCAATACGGTAGCGTCCGTTAGAATCTGTGACATAACTGTAGTCCGAATAATATGCACCGGAACGGTTATTCCAGTTCTCACGCAGACGTATCCTTACTCCTTCCAGATAGCGGCCGTCTATAGCATTGCTGACGTATCCGCCTGCCGTACCAAATCCTCTTTGAGTATCGTCAACCAGCAGGATATGCTCGGTATATTTGGTTTCGTTTTCGGATATTTCTTGTACCGAGGTCAGTTCTTTATAACCGGGTGCGGTTATTTTAAGCATGTATTTTCCTTCTCCAACATTGAATTTGAATTTGCCCTCAGCGTCCGTTGTAGTAGAAGACAGAGCATTATTTATATCACGGACACTGAATAACCGTACGGTTGCATTGGGTATCGGTTTATAATTCATACTGCTTGTATATTCAGAAACACGACCTTCAATCTCGCTGCCGGATACGATTACTTTGAACAATGTACTGTAGGTTGTATTGTCGTTATTATTCTTATATGAAGCGGTTACATATAAGCTGGTGCCCTGTCCGTCAGGCAGCTTTACTTCTTTGCTCTTTTTCTCCAGCTCATTATTGTCTACAGTAAATTTAATATCCTCTGTTTTTAAGACTTCTGTGGATATACGTCCCTTCGTGACGTCATAGTATTCAAATATTATGTTCGGAGCAGTGAAGGTGTTGTTTAGAGCCCTGACACGGCTTCTTTCAGATGATATCTGAATGGCGATTTTATCATTTCCCAATGTTAATATTGGAGATTTCTTTTCTATTAATTGAGTATCGAATTCAAGCTTATCAAAAACAAGATTAACCCATGCATTAACATCTGCACTGAA
>JGI24709J26583_10002411_pt1 | contig 15429 bp, 8 predicted proteins | sample BioPla2DNA1_FD_26583 | JGI IMG/M metagenome (IMG submission 26583) | reverse complement strand
ATCAGTATTTGACGGGTAAAGCCGTCAAATTTATGCAAGTTTATATTCTTGATCGGATCATCCAGTTCACCAAGTTGCTCCTGCTTTAGCTCCTTGAGTTCCTGATTGTATTCCTCGATCTTTTTACCTATAAGCTCCTTAAACTCGACCAGGTTCTTGCCATTTACATTTTCAAGAATCAGGCGCAGGTTAAGCTGCGTATTTGCTGGTGCTCCAAGCTTCTTGGTATGTACCTTGTTGAGGGTACTGATGATACCATTGTGGAAGCTGAATACCAGTGAGGTATTGGAAGCTTCTGACTCAGGGGAATCATCAACAACAACAACCCTTGAGAGATAGGGGAACCATTTCGAACCGGCAAACATATTCTTGCGCATATGTTTGACCTTGACAACGAAGACAGATGAAGTATCCTCCTCCATCATACGGAAGAGCTCTTCTCCCTTGATATTATCTACAACTCGAACGCAGTCGGCACCGAAGACCTCACCTTTGATGAGTTCCACTGCCATATCCGAATTACCGGAAACGACGGTACGGATAAAACCGTTGAGACCTTTGAAGTTAACTGCCCACTCAGTGCGGTGCAGGAAGTTGTCCTTCTCCGCCTTGGTAGTATAATGGGTACTTTGGTTGATCATCTGATCGAGCGTATCCATCAGATAATTCCAGTGGCCTTCGTCGATATCACCAATAACGCCAACTACGTCGCGGAAACGACGGAGTTCACGTGCAGGACTACCCAGAATAACACGGGCCAGAAAGTCGATAGTAGCCTCTGTTACCGGAGGGGTACCAACAGAAAGGTCATGCAGGGCACGTATATTGTTGATCCAGGTTTTCTTTTGTTTATCAACTATATCATGATCAGCAAAGCGGCCTATCCTTTGATTAAACTTTCGTTTAAGAGATGTGTACCTGAATGCTTTCGAATCCTCGTGAGGAAACAGCATCAGCGATACATCCGAGTAACCGGGTATCTCCTCCTGAAACTTCAACAGGTATTTCTGAATTTCAGCCTGTTGCCTTGCCGGGTCTATCGGCTCTTCATAACAAAGTCTGACAAAAGCCTTGAGATTGTCAAAGACATANTTGGGCAGGAAGACCTCTGCCCTTTCACCCAACGACCTGTAAAGATCGATGTATTCACGTGCCTCTTTCCTCAAAAACGCTTTTGGGAGNCCTTCAATTTGCATAGTTGACTGGTGTCATTTACGATTTAACAACTCTGTCCCTGATATTACAACAAAATGTCGCAAATATAGATAAATAAGCATAGGGATTGTAACCTAAAACAGGTACAAAGAGCTGCATGTTTAAGATTTAACTTTTTTTACGTAGGTTGGCCGGGTTCAAGACCCCGAAAGAGGGCTCAAAAGGCCATATCTAAACGCCTTTAGCCCTAAATACAAAATTTCCTTGATTTTATCTGCTAAAGAGTCTGAGAAACTGCCTTACCGAGTCCGTTGTCTCTAGTTTGTAAGCCGCTGAAGTGTGTTTGATTCCAACTTTAACAGTTACTGAGTCTTCAGGAAGGTCTCTGAACAGGTACTCATCCGTCCAGTCGTCTCCAATGGCCATTATAAAGTCCGCATTCATACCGGTAAGCAGCTTGTTGGCTGCTGTACCCTTGTTGATACCGCTGCTCTTAACTTCCACAACTTTGTTTCCCTCAAGAATCTCCAGGCGGTGGTTGGCTACCATTTCTGTAAGCACATCCTTCAATTCCTTTGCCCTTAGTTCACCATGTTCAACTTCCGCTGCCCTGTAATGCCATACTAGTGAGTAGTTTTTCTCTTCCAGAAATGATCCCGGGGTACGATCCACATAAGTTTCAAGGATGGGCTTTATCACAGGCATCCATGAATTTGATGCATTTGAAAGCATTTCCCAATCTCCAGTATAACGTTTGAGCCACACCCCGTGTTCACAAATCAGGTTGAGCTTCATGCCTTTAAACCAGGTGCCTATGCTTCCTCTTTCACGTCCGCTGATGATGGTCAATATGTTACGCTCGTCAGCTGTGATCGAGTTAAGCAGATCGATAAGAGCCATATCAGGGACAGCGTCATTGGGATTGTTGACGAAACCCTTGAGGGTTCCGTCATAATCAAGGAATATTGCCCTCCTAGAGGCTTTCTTGTAACGACCAACAATCTCCCTGCTGATCTCCTCTGTAATCTTTTTGGCAAGGAATTCGGTCTGTACCTTCCTAGCCTTTTGCAGGGCATTGACAAAGTCTTTAGCCCACTTGAATACATCATAACGTCTGAGACGTTCCTGCATAGCACTGATACGACGTACCTGTTCGCTATGCGGCATCTCTATGGCCTGCTGTATTGCTTCGACCACCTGATCCTCATCGTTTGGGTTAATTATTATGGCCTCTCCCATTTCCTTGACCACTCCGGCCATCTCACTTACAACTACTACTCCTGTCTGGTTGATTCTCGACGCCACATATTCCTTGGCTACCAGATTCATGCCATCCCGTACAGGAGTAATCAGTGCTACGTCGCACATACTGTACAGTTCAACAAGATTCTGGAAGGGCATGGAACGGTAAAAGTAAAGTACAGGTGTATAGTTGATCGAACCATAGAGACCGTTGATTCTTCCCACAAGTTCCTCAACCTCGCTTTTCAGCTTTTTGTAATGGGCGACGTTATCACGTGAGGGGACGGCCAGCATAACAAGGGTCACATTGCCCCGGTAATCGGGATTTCTCTCAAGAAATTTCTCAAAAGCCCTGAGCCTGTTGGGTATCCCTTTGGAGTAGTCAAGTCGGTCGATAGACAGTATCAGATGCTTGCCATCCGACATCAGGAAGTACTTTTCCAGTTCGTTATGTACCTCCGACCTCTCCTTAACAGGTGTATGGAAAATATTAAGGGCGGCTTTGTAAAACTTGTCGTAGTCAATTCCCATAGGGAAGGAATCCACGAGTATGATACGCCCGTCGATATGCACCTCGTTGAGAACTATCTCATATCCGAATATCCGCCTCACACTACTCAGGAAGTGGCGCTGATAGTCGTAGGTGTGAAAACCGATAAGGTCAGCACCCAGCAAGCCTCTTAGGAGCTCATCCCTCCATGGTAGAATCCTGAACACCTCATACGATGGGAAGGGTATATGTAAAAAGAATCCTATTGTGATATCCGGCCTCTGGCTCTTGACCATCTGAGGCACAAGCATCAGTTGGTAGTCGTGCACCCATACAAAGTCCCCCTGTCCTGCTGTCTCGAGTATGGTATCGGCGAATTTCCGGTTGACATTGATATAAGCGTCCCAAAGGCTGGCGTGAAAATCAACATACTGTGCAAAGTAGTGAAACAGCGGCCATATAGTATTATTGCAGAATCCTTCATAAAAGTCCTCCACTTCCTGTTCACACAGGTGAACAGGTTTACAGCCCTCCTCCTTCAGTAGGCGGTCAACTGCCTGTAGTTCCTTCCTGCTTTTGGTGTCGGAAGCTATTCCCGGCCATCCTATCCATTTACCTTCAAAATCCTTATAAACAGAGTTCATCCCTGTTGCCAGCCCCCCAACGCTGGGCTCTAGACTAGGGTTGTCATTTTCAAAACTGATACTGAAGGGAAGTCTGTTGGAAACTATATGAAGCCTTTTCATAACGCATTTTTTNCGGTTTCTACCAAAGATAAGAAAAGTAAGCTCAAGTTCCATAGTTTTAATGTTGTCAAATATCCTTATATTTCNTTGTGATAAAATCCAGCCAGATATGACAACAAGCAGCAACAGAGGAATGAACTACGGAGTAGTGGGCAACTGCCGCAGTGGCGCCTTGATTTCGGATACTGGAGCAGTGGTTTGGCTATGCCTGCCTAAGTTTGACTCAGCTTCAATATTTGCAAAGATTCTTGATGAAAAGATTGGGGGAAGCTTTGAGATTCTTCCGGAAAACTGTCTCAACATAAGCCAGAAATACGACGGCAACACCAATATTCTTGTCACCCGTTTCGAGTGCAGTGATGGCACCTTCGAGGTCTATGACTTTATGCCCAGGTACGAGAATAACAGCAAGGGCTTTTATTCTCCTCCTGACCTGATAAGGTATTTCAAACCCATCAGCGGCAAGCCGTCATTCAGGGTAGTCTTTGACCCCAGGCTGGAATATGGTACTTACACCACTAAGATTGACTTTCACGATAACTATGTAAAAGCTCAGACCACCAAGGGGGATTATGACTCAAACTATCTTTACTCGAGCATGGATCTCCGCATGGTTGTTACCCGCCAGATGCTGACTCTCGAAAAGGAAGAGTTTATCCTAATCAGCTACAACCAGAAATTGCTGCAACAGACTGTTGAGCGTAGTTATACCAAACTAATCCGCACCAAGGCCTACTGGCTTACATGGTCGGGAAGGACCACCCGCTACAGAAAGTACAACGAAGTAATAATGCGAAGCGCTCTGGTACTTAAACTATTGAGCTATCAGGATTCGGGCGCTATACTTGCAGCAATGACAACTTCCCTTCCGGAAACTGTAGGGGAGGTGCGCAACTGGGACTATCGCTATTGCTGGATCAGGGATGCTTCTATGGTGGTAAAGGTAATGACCCGTCTGGGTCATTACAATCTGGCTCACCAGTACCTTAAGTTTATCACCGATATTCTTCCCGAGAAGGATGAACGTATTCAGATAATGTACGGTATTAATGGTGAAAAGAAACTAACCGAAACCACACTTGACCATTTGTCAGGTTATAAAAACAGCAGACCAGTACGTGTCGGAAATGCCGCATACAAGCAAAAGCAGAATGATATCTACGGAATATTGATGGATGTGATTTTTCAGCACTTTGATATGTACACCATATCGCTGGCGCATAGTGAGGAATTGTGGACTATCACCCGCAACATGGTATGGTCGGTGGCTCGCAACTGGAAGAAGCCCGACAGAGGTATCTGGGAGATCAGAACGGGCAACAGGCACTTTACATTCAGCAAAGTGCTGTGTTGGGTGGCTATTGACAGGGCTGTAAAGATTGCGCAGAAACTATTGCAACATAGTGAGGCCGAGAAATGGATTCCATTGAGGGAAGAAATCCGGAANGACATCCTCAAAAATGCATGGAATGAGGAAAAGCAGGCGTTTACACAGTCGTACGGGGACTCTGATCTAGACGCATCAGTCCTACTGATGGAGTTTTATGGCTTCCTGCCCGGCAGTGATCCAAGGTTTAAAAGCACGGTCAGGGCTATTCAGCGGGAACTGGAACACAATGGACTTATGTTCCGCTACAAAAACAAAGACGACTTTGGAACACCCTCATCGGCATTTACAATATGCTCCTTCTGGCTTGTTCGTGCCCTCTATATGATAGGTGAGGAAGAAGAGGCTACGAGGAAGTTTGACCAGTTGCTAAGCTACTCCAATCACCTTGGACTCTTTAGCGAAGATCTGGACTTCGAGACAAGGCAGCTTCTTGGCAACTTTCCTCAGGCCTATTCACATCTGGCAATANTAGACACTGCTATTCTGCTGGCCGAAGGCAAACTGAGCAGGGATGAGCAGGTACTGCAGTCAATACATTAAGTATCTGAACTCATAGTGGCCTGTAATATAGTACCATACCGGGCAACTTACAACCGGGTGACAGCAATGCATGACTGCCAGTTTATTATGTCACTGCTGTACACTACAGTAACAGCAACCAGTCAGCCAGCATCTGATAAAGCTCAGTATTCTCATTAATCCAGACCATTGAGTCTCCAGGGTAACGGGAGTATGAGATGTGATATGCAAGAGGTTGTGAAAAACCCAGGATACTTACATGACTGAAAAAGTCAGAGTAGAATAGCCANAATCCATCAGATGAGGCAACATTTGCAGTCTCCATACTCTTTATCAGACCAATAGTCTGGTTGACAAACCATTGCCCTTTTTCATCCTGCTTTCCCTTAAATTCCTCAGGTCTGAAATCAGTAGTAAAACCCTTGCTTGCGTTCGACACCTTAGAGATACTCTGGGTTGAAGCTGACCAACTGCTGTACAGTCGCTCAATACTTGCAACTATATCTGCACTGTTGAGTTCGTTGTGATTCAAAAACAAATAATATATGAGGGGAACAACAGCTTTTAGATTTTCTCCCCTGCGATACATATTCTCACCAAGCAGCAGGTGAGCTGGTGCAAATGCCGGATATGCATATATTGACCTGAGGAGATACTTCTCCCCCTTTTCCTTGTCAAAGGGGATATTGATTCTACCGGCATGGTACAGCAACAAATAGTCGGAAGGAAAGACTTCCAGTCCCTCGTCAAGCCATTTGTTGCGCAACCTCACATTTCCAAGTTTCTCATAGCCAAGCACTCCAGCCAGATAGGCATCAGAAGATGGGTTGAGCCTGTCCTTTACTCCCTTTACAGCAAAATCCACTGCACGCTGAGCATCTCCCATNTTAATGTACACCATGGCAAGACCACCAAGTATATCCGCATCATCCGGGGCATCCAGAAGGGCCCGGCTAAGGTAAACCATAGCCGAGTCATTCTCACCCCTGTCCAATAATTCCAGACCTCTTAGTTTCAGAGCGTCCGCCGCACTCTGAGAGTACATTCCCACGCCAGATGCCAGTATCAGCAATGTAATAACAGTCCTCAATCTAAATGTCATCTATATCCGTTTTAATCATTATTCTGTAACAATAACTACCGATCCGCTATGTCCTGAGTAAGAAGGAGCATAGAAGCATGATACAGCTACAGGACCCTGAACGGCCTTTCCGCTGTGAGAGACAGTCATCTCCCAGCTCACTGTGTGGGTGCCACGAGACAGATTGTCAACAAAGAGGTCGCTACCTGCATCGGTAACAGCCAGATAGTAACCCAGACCGGAACTGTAACGATAACCCGAAAGCATATCAACAGGTTCAAGTATTGCAGCCCTTGGTGCGTTGATATGGACGAAGTCAAGGTCCTGTGGTACTTCAACTGTCAGTCTCTGCATCAGCCTGTCACCTTTCTCAAGTACTGTACTGGCATCCACCGGTAACCAGCTTTCCTTTCCGTCAGCATAACCTCTTTTGTAAAGCACTGAGCTAGCCTTCAGAAAACCTCCTGCTTCGACCTGCTCGGTATCGGCAAAGTAACTCAGATGAACAGTAGCAAATGATGGGCCATCCTTCTTCTTTTCAATAGTTATATCAGCGTAATCCTTACTAAGAACAGGCCCACTGGCTGAAAAACTTCTGTAGCCTGAAGCACTCTCCTGCTGTGGGAAATCCACAACTTTACCCGCGACCAGCACCCTATCAGTCTGTTCAGCACTGAAATACTTCTGTCCTGAAGAGGCCAGTGCGTAAAGTGCATACATAGTAGCACGTGTTGTTGACCAGTTCTGTGTAAGCTTCTGCTCAAACAGCCATTTCTCCATACCACGTAGTTCCTTATCAAAACCTCCTGTCGTTCTGAAAGCNTCAATAGCAGCCACATGGCTTTCAATCGGAGCCTGATACCAGTAAGGACCTTGTTTGGCTCTGAAGAAGAGAGAGCCACCTTCCTCCAACAGGTATTCTGACAGAGAATGCGCAAGGGCTTTTGCAGCATCAACCTTTCCGCTGCGATGCAGGACTGTTGTTGCATAAGCCATCTCAATCGGAGAGTTTGCAGGAAGCTTGTTTTCGAGATAGCCGACCAGAGAATTGACCACTAATCTATCTGATAATTCAGGGAANTAACTAAGAGCGTACAGCTTCTTTATTGCTGATGGAGACAGGCCGATATTTTGCTTATCCTTAGTGTTCTGTTTCTCAATATTTTCAAGTTCCTTTTCAAGTTTCTTAAGTATCCATCCACAAGCATTTTCAAGCATCGCCCTGGTCTCATCATTCTGTTCATAGCCGACAGACTTAAGCATACCGAATCCGGAAACTATATCAACAGTAGTTTCTTCAGATGGATACATGCCTTTAAACCAGGCCCAGGCACCTTCCGGCAGTTGCATTTCCTTAAGCAGTGAAGTAGCCGAAAAAAACTCAGACTCNAGACTTCCGTCCTCAACAAGCCTTGCAAAGACCCTTCTCCTGNGGGTCTCATCCATAGCTTCATCCAACCAAGGAGTAGCAGTAAGAAGGGCTGCCTTAAGTCCCGGATCCTTTTCCAGGGCAGAACTGAGTGCATCCTCATCCCCAGGAAGTGATGCATTCCACAATTTCATTACCATCTCAATCTGCGGATTCTGCTTGAAGATCTGCTGAGCCATGGCGACTGAAAACAGGCGGTTGAACGCCTGGTCGCTGCTTTCATACGGTCTTTGCGACAGCCATGTAAGCGCTGACAACATTTCCCAGGCAGCGTTTTCGTTATATGTGAATGTTAAACTTGCCTGCCCATCAACTTTCCCGGCAGCAAGGGCTTCAGCACTAAGCTTGTAATTACCGGCCCTGTCCATAAAGAGCTTGGTCTCAGTAATCAGGGTTCGTGATGGGAGAACAGCAATCAGATGCTTTTCACCGTCACTGATCTGACCCGAGATAGCAGAAAGCGTGATCTCAAGTGCCTTAACGCCTTGAGGAACCTCAATCTTCCAGTCAATCAGGGCACCTGTACCTGCATTGGCTTCCCAGACCTTTTCCTGCAACTGTTCAGACATTAAAAGCTGACCACTTACAGCATCCCTGACCTGTATATAGGCCATTCCACCAAGTTGTTTTTCTGTAGTGTTGAACACATTGGCAGCTAGGGTAATAACATCACCTTCGCGTACTATGCGTGGCATATTGGGCATTACCATAAGGTCACGGGAGGTGATGACAAACTGTTCAAAGGTACCGCTGTTGCCATCCTTCATATGTGCCAGAGCCATAAAGCGCCAACGGGTAAGGGCATCGGGCACTGTAAATTCAAACTCTACACGTCCGTCGCCTAGCGTTCTGAGATGTGGGAAGAAGAAAGCTGTCTCACTCAGATTAGTGCGAATTGGAGGTATAGACTCACCAGCTTTCAAGCCAGATGCCATTTCCTCAGCTACAACGTCTAATTTTCCAGCAACAGCTGGCGGAGGAGGATTCTGCATGGTAATCGGCACATAATCAGACTCAGCTTCATGCATATATAATACCATGTTGTCCTCAACAACTGAAAGAGACTTCATCGCATTGCGGGTCCTGCCGGGATAGCCGTAGAAGCCAAAAGCTTCATCCCACACAAATGATGGATAAGGATCCGGACCAGGTAACTCCGTCATTGTGAAATATCCGTTTCTTTGATGACTGTAGCCCCAAGGACCAACCTGCCACATTAAACGCACAGGTGATCTTCTAAAATTATTGAGAATAATACTTAGGTAATTAGGTTTATATGCATCAAGTGCAGCGTCATACATCAGTACAAGTACTTCGGCATCTACTGCTTTACCATCTGCACCGGTAACTTTCAACGTCCATTTCTCCTTTTCACCAGGCTTTAGTTTTTCCGAAATATTTACAGGTTTCAGGATCAGTTCCTTCCCTGCTTCTTTAATAGATACGTATTGCTCCTCTGTCACCAGCTTGTTGTCTCTGATCAGCATAGCCTGAAACCTGATTGTACCTACTACATCCTTTGTAGGAATTGTAATTCTGTTCCACTTATCACCTGGGACTATCCTCTTGTCCAGCAATATACTCTGACCGGCTACAGCCATCAATTGTATCTCAACATCCTTATAGGCTGAGCCAACTATAAACTCAGCATGGCTTCCGGCAACAAGTTCGGTACCACCCGAATTAATTAAAGTAAGTGCTTCGCCAAGCAAATAACGGGTATCTTTAGTATCAACTACTTTGAAAACAGCCTCTGACTTAACGGTGTCACCGGCAATGTCTGTAATCTCGCTCCGGACACGGTAGTGTCCGGTAGCCAGTGATGTTTTCAGGTCTATTTTCTTCCCCTCCTGGCCCTTAATCTTCCAAGTTCCGCTGCTTATTAACCTCTCAACCACTGGTTGCAGATCTTTATTCTCCGGAACCTGTTTCCACAGGATATGCTCAACATCACCCCATGGTCTCGGGGTACTGATCTTAGGTGTCTCTAGCTTTTCTAGGTAGTACCTAAGCTCCCCTTCAACAGGTTCTCCGGGAACATTAGTGAGCGTAATGTTTACAGGAATTGTTTTTATTGAGGCTCCGGTTATCAGAGTTTGAACCTCTGTATTAAGGCTATAGGCCTTATCTGACAATGCAATAGAAGTGCTTTCTGACCTTGTCTCTCCCGAGGCATCAGTAATATCAACCTCGACCAGGAAGTTGGTAAGGCTGAAAATTCTATTTACATAGTTACTTCCCTTTGCCTGGAATACTATCATAACCTTACCATCAGCCGAGGTCTTTGCACTGCCACTGGCAATCAGGTCTCCACCTGAGGGTAAGTAACTGCGCCAAATAAGACTGCTGGACTTCACCTTCCACTCAACACGGGCATCAGCAAGTGGCATTCCTGTAAGTGTTGTTGCATTTGCCTTTACTGTTATTGAATCTCCAATTACAGCCAGGTCCCTGAAAGGTTCGAAACTTATTTCAAATCTGGGTCTTTTGTATTCCTCAACCTGGATACTTGAAGATCCATAGGGGGTCACGATACTGAACGAACCGGAAAGTGCAGTTGATGGAAGGATAAAGCTACCTGATACAGAACCATATTCATTGGTCGTTACACTTTGACTGGACACTTCCCTGCCATTGGTGTCCCTAAGTGTAACATTAAACTTATTGCCACTTACCACCTTTGTCTTATTGCCCTTTTGATTAAGTAAGATAGTCTTGTAACTCACCTTTTGCCCTGGACGGTATACCTTCCTGTCACTAAAAATAAAAGATCGTATTTCCTCTGTAGGCACTTTGGTATCATTTGAAACTGGACTGTACCACAGCCTATCTGCAAAGAAGATATCATCTCCCTTTTTCAATACAATTGTATAGCCTCTATTCTTATGAATGGCACCAGTGGTTTCGCCATTCCTGTCAGTTGGCCCCATTCTAAGTATGGTCGAATCCTTCCCGTAAATGTTATAGAAATCAGCATAGACGCCTTCCAATGACTGACCTTTGTCCCTACTTTTAATGGCAAGGCGTACATTACCGTCTTCCAATGGAAGGTACATAAATGCCAGGTTGGTAACCTGAAACAGACTATAGCATGCGCCTTCTGAAAGCTTATAGCTCTCTTCTTTGTCAGAAACTACGAGTACATAGGTACCATAGGGCAACTCTGTTTCTACTTCTAACTCAGCCCTGTGAGCTAAGTAATCACCGTAACCGGGAAGTTCGGTACTACCTTTCCATACTTGAGTGCTACTATCTAATTGTTCCCTGATAAACTCCTCATCATATCTATTTAAACTGTAATAATCCTTATCCACAAACTTCAGTCGATAAACTGCTGTGTGGAGTTGTTTGATATTATTGTATGTAACAACGTATTTCAGCCGTTGTCCCGGAATAGAAGTTTCTTCCGTATTAAGGTACAGAGATGGATGAGTAAGTTGTTGTATAAGTCCGGCTGCCAATCTGCCTCCATCGCTTTCAGGCCATTTTCCAATTGCCTTGTCAGCCATTGCATAAGCTTCGGCACCATAGTTACGCTCACTTAATTCCTGTTCATTAGTTACCATCTGAGACATAAGGAAACCGGCAATTTCGTACATAATCATTGCCTCATTGGGTCTTCCTTCAGTCTCAACTAACAATAGACCTAAAGCGTTTTCATATAATTCATCACGATCCTCAGCATCATAAATGAAGTGCATCAGCTTTAGCCTTTGTAAGTCTACATCGTATAGTACATCAGCATCTTTGCGATTCTCGCTATAGTTTAGCCATTCACCAAGTAGAGAAATTGCGAGTTGTTTATGGCTGACCTTTTCACCGGCTACCCGTATGGAAGTAAACTGTTCCCTGCTTCCCAGCAAAGCCGGATTCCTTAGGAAGGCCTCATCGTCAACAGAGCTTTCGAACAAAAGCCCGCTCAGCAACTTCTCAGTACAACGATCCACAAGCAGGTCGTACAAAGTAGGTCTCAGATTAAGTTTTTTATCTCCATTTAGCAACAAAGACAGATAGTTCTCTGACGCTTCCGATGCCAGTAATTCCTTTTCATCCAGAGATAAAAGATAATGCTCAACTGCCCTGGCCGAGATCTCAGATGCTCCCATCTCCCATAAGGCTTCACTTCCACTGCTTATATCACCTTTTTCAAGCAGGCGCCATCTATTCTGGTTATAATAAGTCTGGTACAGATCACCCAGGATGCTGTGCACCATCTGTTTTGCGGGCGACCAAAGTCCATCCACTTCCTTTTCCAGTTGTTCAATCTGCCGGGTAAGCGCTTCCTCTTCAATCTGATCAGCCAACGCTGCACGTACGACAACAGCTTTGATATAATCAACAGTGTTCTTGTTATCAATAGAGATTTCACGGATATTATCCAGCACTTCTATTTGGGATCGGGGCAAATTAAGCTTACTTAATGAGTCGACCTGTTGCCAGAGGACTTCAGTATTTTGTACTACCAGATTGCGTGACTGGCAGCCTGGAAAGGCAAGAAGTACAAGGATGGAAATAAAAACGGAGGCTTTACGCATAACAATGGTATTAATAGGATTACGAATATCAAACAATAGAATTACCAACATAACAGGCATAGCCTTACAAAGACCAAAAACTATGCCAGCGGGCCGGAGTCTGCCTATCTTTGGCAAAAGAAGATTCAGCGAAATAACCTCCTTGAAGTTACTATGTATGCGCCAAGGTTCACAATTTCACTGCAAGCAGTTTGATGTAATGTAGGATACAGAATCAATAGTTATTTGTTGTTCAGGTTGGTCCTGAATTCATCCATCAGGCGCTGCAATTTATTCTTGCGCTGGATCAGACCAATTACCTTGCCTGCTGCACCTGCAAGAAAAACAGATGCCACAAACAAGCCAAGTATCATAGTTCTACTTAGATCTGTAGTGTTTTTGAGAATAATCAATACAATAATCAGAAGGGGAGACGAATACAAGATAAACTTCCTGCCTGAAGCACATCCGCATTCGTCAAATAAGAAATTGAATTTTTGCTCCCAGCTAAGATTCTCTTCCCTGCTTAGAGACTGGAAGTTAAAACTAACTGATTTCTGACGCTTTGCAATAGCTTCATCCAATTGGGACAGTGTATTGATCTCCATAGACCTTAAATTAGAAAGAAGACCAAAATTACGAAATTTGTCCGTTTAGTACCTCATCAACGGACTTCTTTAAAAAGTCACGATCATAATAATCATTGTCCACCACCTCGTTATTCCATACTACTATATCAAGATCAATAGTACGTGGACCAAATTTTGCTTCCGACCTGTCTCGTCCAAGCTGGTCTTCTATCTGCTTGAGGATGACTCTAACCTCATCTCTGCTCTTTTCTGTACGGATAAGTACTGCACCGTTAAGGAAGTCAGGCTGGTCAGTGATTCCAATAGGCCTGGTTGTTACAAATGAAGATACGGTACCCACTTTGAAATATCCCGCCAAGAGCTGCAATGCGCTTTCAAAATTCCTCCTGGCATTNATATTGGAACCAAGGCTGATTACGGCACTGCTTTCCTTCATCCCTTCCTGGTTTTGGTAGTGCAAAAGGATACAGACTTTGAAAACCTCAGGGCATTTGGCTTAATCACCTCTACGGTCACTGCCTCAACCCTGTCTCGTGCAAGAACCAGTTCGGCAACATCCGATGCCACCTTCTCAATCAGGTTGTACTTCCTGCTCTCAATATGACCAATCACCTCCTTGCAGATAGAGCGGTACTCAAGGGCTTCCTCAGGATTGTCGCTCAGCTCTTCACCCTGCAATGTGTAATCAATCCGGATATTCAGCACAATATCCTGCTTCTTGCCAATCTCATGGGGATTGAAACCAACCTCCGTACGCAATAGCAGATCCCNTNTTGCAATTGTAGCCATATTATTTTCCTAAATGTGCACCACCGTCACAGTAGATAATCTGTCCGGTAATAGTGCCGTTATTAACTAAAAACCAAACAGCATCAGCTAAATCTCCGGGGGAAACCGCCTGCTTAAGCGGAGTTCCGGCAACGACATCCTTAAGGTAAGTCTCGTCCTGCCCCGGCGGGGGCAGGACAGCTCCAGGAGCCACTGCATTTACTCTAATCTCAGGAGCCCATTCAAGGCCTGCCATTTCAGTAAGATGCATCAGAACCTTCTTTGATAGTGTATATGCAGCATGTCTTGAATCATTACTCGTGACCCTCGTATCCAGGATGTTTACAATGCAGCCCATTTTACAATATTGCCTGAAAGCCTTCATAAGCATAAATGGAGCTTCGAAGTTGACCGCCATCTGCCTGCGCAGATGGGTATAGGATGTATCAGCAAGCAAACCGGGATTAAATACAGATGCACTGTTGATCAAGACCTCAGGGCATAGATTAAGTATTCTCAATTCTGAAAAGATTGCATCAGATGCTGAGACAGGATCACTGAAGTCGGCTGCGATGACTGGAAATTGCCTATCCTCGAACAAATTGCGAAGATGGGTTGACAAGCGATCCGCATCTCCCCTGCTGTTATTGCAGTGGATAATAACCTCCCAGCCTCTTTGGGCAAAGTGATGGGCCAGGGCTTCACCAATTCGCTTTGCAGCTCCTGTAATCAATACTGTGTGCATCAAATACTGTTTTGATAATAACACAATATACTACATTTCCCCTGAATATGCCTGTCCCTACCAGAAAACATCCATGCATACTCAAACATAACGGTGGATAAACCCAGAAGCCATTTATACAAAGATTTTAGCAGTAAATGCAAAATGCAGCAATGGATGGAAATGTCATAAAAAACAGCCGGCCCGATTCCTTATGAAACCATGGCCGGCTGCCCACTCATCTACTAAACCTAAACCCAAAANTACAATATTATTTTCTATTTCGGTACNGCATTGCCTATTTNAATCCAANTTTTTTTAGTAGGAATAGCTTCCTTCGCTGTCTTGCAACATAGCTTGTAATTTCTTACGTGTAAAGAAAATACGGCTCTTTACTGTTCCGATTGGTAGATCAAGCTGTTCAGCTATTTCCTTGTACTTGTATCCGTCTGTATGCATCTGGAACGGAATCCTGAAATCATCATCAAGACGTTCTATATACTTTGTCATTTCACTAANGCTCTGTACCATTTCAGGAGTTTCAGATGTGTAATTCCTGCGGTATGCTGAGCGAAGTGCATCCTCATTTCCGTCGAAGGTATTCTTAGTCTTCTGGTTTCTGCGATAATTATTGATAAAGGTATTTTTCATTATCGTAAAAACCCAGGCCTTGAAATTTGTGTTGGCAGCAAACTGCTTACGATAGGTTAGGGCCTTCAGCGTAGTCTCCTGCAAAAGATCTCTTGCATCTTCATCATTGGAGGTTAAACTTAGAGCAAAA
>JGI24709J26583_10002410_pt1 | contig 15431 bp, 3 predicted proteins | sample BioPla2DNA1_FD_26583 | JGI IMG/M metagenome (IMG submission 26583) | reverse complement strand
AGAGTAACAGACTTACAATTAGAACCAGGTGAACAAGTAATAGAGATGCCTTTTTTATCAGAAGAAAAAGTATGGGAAATTGGAGCTGGTGTAAGTAGAAGTGGTGGAGTAGATACACAACACTTTTTTTTAAAGCCTGCATATTCAGGACTTGTTACAAGTTTTATTATTATAACAGACAAAAGAGTCTATCATCTTTTATTAAAATCTTTTAAAGATACATATATGACACAGGTTAAATGGAAATATCCAAACTCAATGCCTTTCACTATTAAGTCAGATGCAATGATTGGTATTAATAAATCTGAAAACAGTTTTAACTTAGTAGACCCTCGATTTTTATCTTTTGACTATAAAATGACATATTCCATTTTCAAAAAACCATATTGGCTTCCTGTTCGTATTTATGATGATGGCAAAAAAACATATATTGCAATGAATGAAACGGTATTACACATGACAAGCCCAGTACTTTTTAATAATAAAAATGAAAGAATTAATTATTCTGTTGATAAAAACTTAATAGTTATTAATGAACTTATTGAAAAAGTAACATTGAGAGTTGGGAAAGAGAAAGTAACTNTTACAAAGAAAAAANCAAAAGAAAGTAGCATTGTAAAAGAAGAGAAAAAAATTAAAAAACAAATAGAAGCTGAAATGCAATAAAAAGGAAAATAAATATGGCTTGGTTTAAAAAAAATGACACAGAATGGGAAGATACACGATTTGGGAAAAAATTTATGAATCGATTAGAAATAATTGCAGAAGAAAATGAAAGAAAGAAAAGAGAATTTGAAGAAAAAACGCCACCAGAGCGAATGGAGCAATATAAATTATTTAAAAAGATATTTCCATTTTATTTTTTTGCATTTTCACTTTCTCTTTTATTTACTCCAATATCATGGTGGAAATGGGCAATACCTATTCAAATAGGTATTGTCCTAATTAACCTGTTATTTTTCTTTAAGCCATATTTAAATCCAATTAAAAAAGTAAAATATAAATCTGTATATATGATGGCGCTCATTGCATTTTTTTCATCTCTTATCGTATGTTCTACTATTTTACTTCAAACAAAATGTACTATTGATAATTACAATAAAAATTTTGAAGTTGAAAACAATATACAAAATAAACAAGGAGAATAAAAATGGATGAACATAAAAGTGAAGAATTTGAAATAGATGAAAATGGAAATATAATTGAAAGTAACGATTCAATGCCTTTACCTAATATTATTGATGATGAAAATGTATATTCAAAAGTGAATGAAAATATACACGAAGAAACTGATGAAAGTAATAGTAATAGTAGAGAACAAGAAGAAAATGAAAAAAAACTTGTATCAAAAATTGATAAAAAAAATGAAGATAAAACTTTTGACGAACATCAAAAAATGTCAGCAGAACAAGCTAATAATATGAACCCCAAAAGAAAACCGAAAGTTTTAAATAAAAATTATATTTTAGCTGTTATTGTTTCTGTTTTTTGCCTTATTATTGTTTTATCTTTTTTACTTCCATCTGATGGTGCTAAAAATGCTCAAAATGAAAAAGAACAACCTGTAGCATATACTCCAAAAGATTATTCATTATATGCTCAAAACCCTGAATTAACAGAAGAAGATTTAGTTTTTTTACATTATGAAGAAGATGAAAAACCAAGTAGTCCTGTAAAAAAAGAAGTAGAAATTCCACCATTTCCTAATACGGACCCACAACCATACACTCCTCAAACAACAAGATCTACTACTGTTGCTGCAGCCCCTACCATTACAATTCCTGATACAAGAAATGATTCCTTACGAGGAAAATCAATTTCGGGTATAAAAGGATTAACATCAACTCAAAGTACTTATTCCACAGATTATTATGACACAATACAAAAAAATACAACACAAACTCAATTAAATAATGAAATGCCTTCAAGGGAAGAGTTTATACAAANTGCATTAAGTCAATATGCTTCATATATGAATCCAAATCAAGGAAATGCGTATGCAATGCAAAATGATCAAAGTGGTAAACTCTCTTTTTATAACCAAAATCAAGGTAATGCAGGAAAAGGCGAATGGCTTAATTTAAATACATTATGGGAAGGTAGCATTTTTGAAGCAACATTAGTATCTGCTATGAACACTGATTTACCAGGAGAAATAGTAGCTCGGGTAAGTAAAAATATATACTCATCACAAGACGGAAGATTCTTACTTATTCCACAAAATTCACTTTTGTTTGGCTCATATAACTCAAGTATCTCTTATGCACAAAGTAGAGCGCAAATACAATGGAATACTTTAATTCGCCCTGACGGATATAAAATTTCACTTGGTGGCATGAACGCAACAGATGCACAAGGTGCAAGTGGAATTAAAGGGTTTGTAAATGATCATCCTTTAGCATATTTAAAAGCAATTGCATTATTAAGTACAGTTTCAATTGTAAACGGTGAATTTGTTTCATCTATAGGTGCTACGGATAATGAATATGTAAAATCTGTTTTAGCTGATACACAAAGAGTTACTAATCAATTGGGAGAAAAACTTATTGATAGAGCAATGAATGTACAACCTACCATTAAAATTAAAGAAGGAACAAAAATTAATATTNTAGTAAATCAAACATTAACACTTCCACCTGTTGCAGAAATACCTGTAACACAAAATTATATTCGATTTAAATAAGGAGATATAATATGAAAAAAATATGTATAATTATAAGTTTTACTATAATTTTATGTATGTTATTTGCATGTCAATTTTTTACAAATGTACAAAAAGAAATTACTAAAAACTATGATGATGATATAACAGAAGTAATATTAAGTAAAAAAAATATAACAATTGCAGTACGTGATAGTGAATATATAACACTTACTTTAAATCCAAAAACAAATCAAGGAAAAAATACAATAAAATGGACTTTTGATGAAACGTATGTTTCTGTTGCTCCTGATAATTNTGGTGCAATAATAACAGGGAAAAAAGAAGGTGAAACATATATAAAAGCTACGTGCAATGGCATTGTAGCAACATGTTTAATAACAATAGAAGGGAATGGAGAGCTTAATAATGGAGAGCCGTATATCTACTCAAATGATACGGTTATTGAATTAAAACCAGATGATACTAAAACAATAACAGCTTCATTATATGGTGGTAACATTGCTGATATGGAAATGTTCCAATGGAGCGTAAAAGATGAATCAATTGCTTCTATTGTATACTCTAGAAACAATTGTATTATTACTGCTCACAAAACAGGCAGTACACAAATAATTGCAAAACATCCAAAAGCTGAATATGAATATTCATTTATCGTTTTTGTATANACAGATAAATTAACTGAACCATTTATTACAACAGAGCGCAATGTAATAACTTTAAATAAAAATGAAACTGAAAATACTCAAATAACAGTAGATTTAATTAATCCTCTTTCTTCAACATATAAAAATGGGTTTACATGGAATTATGCAGATGAAAAGAGTAAAGATATAATTTCATTTATTCCAAATCTTAATACAGCAAATATTACTCCTAAAGAAAGTGGTACGGCTAAAATTATTGTTTCTCANGAAAACGCACAATTTGATCTCGAAATTATAATAAGAGTTATAAGTATTGTAAAAAATACATATATTGAAGTAAATACGAGTTCTTTAATAATAACAGACTCTGAAACATTACATACTCTATATGCAAATATTGGAAATTATACTGATTATGTAAATCCAGATAAATTTAAATGGGAACTTCCACCCGAAGCAGATACATTATGTGAATATGTAGCAAGTGGAAATTCTTTACAAATAATGGGTAAGAAAAATGGTACTTTCAAAATAACAGTTAGTCATGAATTAAGTGAATATAATAGAACAATTGTTGTTATTTTACAAAATCAAATAGGTAGTGCAATTGATTCTTCTATGTATATAACTACTACACAAAATTATATTCAAACACAAGTAGGAAGAGAAGCAACAACAATACAGGTACGATTAGTTGGAGGAATAGAAGGAGAAGATGATATAGGAGATGATACGACTAATTTTTCTTGGTGGATTGATAACGCATATAATAATGAAATTGTAGAAGTGCAAAATGTAACTGGAGTAATAAAAAATAAACTCTCACGAAGTGTAGGAGCTGCTGCTTCTGGAAATAGTGTTTCAGCTACTTTAGAGATAAAACCTCTTAAAGAAGGAGAAGTAACAATTGTCGTTACACATCCACGATGCTTATATGATACAGAAATAAAGGTGAAAGTATATTCAGAAACTGCCTTAGTTAATCCTGTAACAATTATAACAGATGAAAGTGTTATCAGGATGCTTAATGGAAGTACAAAAGAAATTACAGCTCGTGTAACTCATGCAACAGGACAAATGGAAAACAATATTCAATGGTCAAGCGATAATACGACCGTAATTACCGTTTCTCCATCTACAGGAAAAACAACACAGATAAACGCAATTGGTACTGGACAAAATCAAACCTATATTACTTCTCATTTAGATGAAGCTTTAAATGATAAAAAAATATTAGTTTTAACTGCTGATACAAATGAAGAGTTAGAAACTATGAAAGGAATATATACCGATTCTTCATATTTACGAATTGCAAGTGATGAAGTAAAAGAGATTTTTGTAGAATCTTTTGGTTTATCTTTATCTGATGTTATTTCTTGGAAAACAAGTAATTCTTCTATTTGTACTGTAAGTGCTATATCTTCTTCTACAAATAAAAATACTGCTCGTGTTACAGGTGTTTCAGAAGGAAAAGCAACTATTACAGCTTCTTTAGAAAACTGTAAAGATGTTATTTTTGAAGTAACTGTATTAAAAAAAGGTGAATCAAGTGAAATTTTTGATGAAGATGCAGGATACTTAACTACAATGCAAAATGCAATTGTTTGTAGTGAAGAAGGTGAAACTTTAAATCTTTCTGTTACTGGAGTAAATATTTCAGAAAAAGATATGAATTTGTTTACAACATGGACAATGAATGATATAAATCCTATCCCAAATGAACCCGTATTTAATATAGCACCAAATGGTGCAAATGCAACGCTAGTTGCAAATACACCAGGAAAATCATCAATCATAATAAAAAATAAATTCTCCCAAAACTCGCTTTCTATTCAAGCAAAATTTGGAGAATTATATGAATGGATAGATAACTATATAATTTATATTACTACAGATGAAGATGTAGTAAATATTGTAAATGGGCAAACATATACAATTGGTGCTGCATTAGTTAATACAACACAAACTGGAATGTTTTCATGGTCGATTGATAAAGGTAATGATATTATTGATATAATAGGACTTGCAAGTGGTACGTGTACAATTACTACAAAAGAACCAGGACAAGCTATTATAAAAGTTACAAATACATTGTGTCCAGATATGGAGAAAGAATTTTTAATTAATGTGGGAAATACTGAAGAAGAATTAAAAGGATTTAAATATCTTACAACAAAACAAAATGTTGTAACAATTGCAAAAGGTAGTACTGCTTCTGTTTCTGTTGATATAAAAAATTCTGATAATCCTGTAGTAAATGGCTATACATGGAGAAGTCAAAACAATACTATTGCTTCTGTTACTGGCTCAAGTAATGTTGCTGTTATAAAAGGTGAAAAAGAGGGAACAGTTAAAATTGAAATTGAAAATCCTAGTAACTGTTTATATCCTTTAGAAATTATTTGTAATATTGTAGATCCAATTGTTTCTGCAAATGACCCCTATATTGCATGTAATAGCATTGTAACAACAACAGTAGGAAAAGAAGATGCACTTATTGTAGCACAATTAATAGGTGGAAACGAAATTGATACTTCCAATTTTTCTTGGTCAATACAAGATTCTTCTATTGCACGATTATATGCATCAAATGATACAGCTCAAATTAAAGCTTTAAAAGAAGGTGTTACACAAGTTATTATAACGCATCCAAAAGCTGCAACTCCTCGATCTGTTTTGATTATAGTAAATCAAGAAATTAAAACAGATTGTTATATTAATATTCCAGAAAGTATTATTCGTCTTTCTCCTACAGGAGATGCAAAAACTCTTTCTGCAAATTTAATTAATGGAAATGCAAATGATGTCTATGATTTTAAATGGTGGGCTGATGATTATTCTTTAATTAATATGGACTATTCAGGTTCTTCTTGCTTAGTAGAACCATTACGAGCTGGTACGGTTACTATACATGTATCACACCCTAAAGCAATGCAACAAAAAGATATAATTATTTATATTAGTAATTATTCAGATTTTTCTTTTTCTAAAACAAATATAACACTTGAAACAGGAAAACAAACATTTATTAATATGGAAACTCCAGCGACTTATTTTGATGCACTTGTTTCATACTCATCAAGCGATCCAAATCTATGTACTGCAGAAGGAAACACTTCCGTATGTATCCTTTCTCCTGGAACACTTCCCGATGGTGTAAATTCAGCTTCTTGTACTATTACTGCAAAATTATTAACTAAAAGTGGTACTGTACAAGCAACTGCTGAATTATTAGTTGTTATTACTAAAAAAGATGAAACAAAACCATATATTGCTCTCATTAATCCTAACACAACAATAATAACAATGAATAAAGGTGAAAAAAGAAGTTTTATTAGTGAATTAAAAGGAAATACAATTGTTGATACTTCTTCTAATGGTTTAAATTGGAGTATTAATGAAGATAATGGTAAAATTGCTCAATTTAATGGACCTTCAAGTGGAAAAACAATACAACTTGAAGCTCTTATTTCAGGAAAAACAACTCTTACTATAACTCATTCCGAAGCACAAAACCCATTAACTATATATTTAATTGTACTTGGAGAAGAGGACCCAACAATTAATCTTAATTATGATATTTTACCTATATATATAGGTGAAGATACCATTACATTATCAGCTAAAGTACAAAATGATAAAGGAGAAGAAATAAACTGGACGGTAGATGGAAATAAAGATGATGAATTATTTTCATTTACTACAAAAGATAAAAATGCGTTTATTTATGCCAAAAAACCTGGTAAAGCAACTATTACTGCTTCTCTTCCATCAGGCTCAACTGATACCTGTGAAATAGAAATAAAAGAAAGTGAAAAAATACAATTTTTTGTATATGATGATGAACAAACACAATCAAATAAAAAATATATTAAAACATTACAATTATATCCAGGAGAAACAAAGCCATTACACTGGGAAGCAATCCCTGAAAAAGATCCAATAATTGACTGGTATCGTTCAGATAATTCATACTTTTCAATTGATACTCAAAATGCAGGATATGGTAAAACGTGGAAAAGTCCAGAAAATATAACATATACATATCCAGATAATATAGGAACAATTATTGTTACTGGTGCAACCAAAGAAGGTGGAGCAACACTTAAAGCAAAAACAAATTCTAATATGGAAGATTCTGTTTTCATAAACAATTCTTATGGGTATTTATTAAAAACAAGCAAAACAATTGTAAGTGCAACTCCACAAGCAGTATCTAATGATAAAAGTATATTATATATAGATTATGAAATTCGACCAGCACCTTCTCATTTAATTATAACATTACTAGGAGACGTAGAAACAGAAAATTTATTTATAAGTAATTCAAATGCTTCTTATGATGCTTCGCAAAAACAATATATAATTACACAACATGATATTATAGACACTGAAACAGGAATTGCAAAAGGAACATTAAAGTTTGAAATAAANGGAGAAGTAAACGGAGAGGTAGAAATTAAAGGTAGAAACGAAAATATTATTTCTACTGGTGGAGTAACACCTGTTCCACAAGAATTTGGTACTTCAAAACTATTATATAAAATTTATTATACACAACATACATTTAAAGCAGAAATTAAACAAAAAGTACCTTTTTTAAATAATGAAATATATCCTGTTACAGAGCAAAATACTTACTACTCTTCATATAATAGCAATAATATATTTGTTTTAGGTGATGGTGAATATATAAGTGGAAATATACTCGTAGACCAAACAAACAAAGCCTTTGTAAATGTGCCAATTAAAGCCATACATTTTAAACCAGAACCTAATAATAAAACTGATGGGCATGGTAATAAACAGGCTGGTCTGGTAAAAGCAAGGGGAGCTGATGTAGAAGGAATAAACACACAATCATTTTATTTATATCATGAATTAGATTACGGATTAATACTATATAAGAAAAATGGACAAGACAAAAAGTCAGGTATATTTTATGGCTATNNANAAAATGATGAAGCAGCATATCCTGAAAATTATAATGAAACAGTAAAAGAAAATTCTTATGTAGGATCATTAGAAATTGACTATTACAGTTTTTATGCTAAAAAATATCAAACATATAAAATACCTGTATATGTAGAAGTAAGAAATGTTCCTTGTTCTATAAATACAAACTATAAAAGAGCTGATGCTTATTAAAGGAGATAAAAGATGAAAAAAAACGTACTTAGTATATTACTTATATTGATACTATTGCTTATAGTTTCATGTAATTTTTTTAAATCAATTGTAGACCCAAAGGAAGAAGAAGTTTCTCTTTTGTTTTCTAAAACAAAATTATTTCTTTCTGTTGGTGAAATGGATTTACTTGAATTAAAATCTTTTAAAAACCAAAATGAAAAAAAAGTAACATGGGAATATGACACTTCTTTTATTTCTGCAAAAACAGATAATTATGGAGCTATTATAACACCTTTAAAGCCTGGAAATACAACAATTACAGCTAAGGTGGGATCTTCTACTACTTCTTGTGTTATTACTATTGCTGCTTCTAATTACACACCATCTATTTCTAACCCATATGTATACGCATCAACTGATTTGGTGGAATTAAAACCAAGTGAAACAGTTAAAATTTCAGGTAGTCTTTTCGGTGGAACACCTGCTGATAATACAAGTTTTAAGTGGACAATAGATAAACCTTCTATAGCATCAATTGCAACAGAAGGTAACTATTGTTGGATAACTGGTATGACAGAAGGATTTGCACGTCTTACCTTATCTCACTCAAAAGCACCCTATACATATTCAACTCTTATTTCCGTTTCAAATGATGGTACTGTTATGCCATATATTACATCTACTCAAAATATACTTACTATAAATAAAAGTGAAAAAGAAACAGATGAAATTCAAGTACAATTAAAAAACCCTTTAACTGAAGGATTTTTAAATGATTTTATATTTAAAACTGTTAATGAAAAAGGTGAAGTTTTAACAAATGCACCAGTATTAATTACGTCTGTAAATGGAGATATTGCACAAATAACAGCACTTGAAAGTGGTATATGTTATATACGAATTACACACCCAGAAGCACTGTATCCATTAGATATATTAGTAAGAGTTATAGAAAATGCTGAAATTGCATATATAGAACCAAGTGAAACGATGATAACAGTGAATGATAAAAAAACGGAATATATTTCACTTTCAGTATTAAATACAACGGAAGAAATAAACCCTTCTTTATTTACATGGCGATTTTCTGATTTTGCAAATCAATATATAGATTATACCATAGTAAATGGAAAAGATGAAAATACAGGAAATGGAATATATATAAAAGGAATTAAAACAGGTAGTGTAAAATTATATGTTTCGTATCCTGGATTAGAAGAGCGAACAATAGTCGTACTTGTTAGAGATATTGCAACAGAAGCAAAAGATGTAACTACATATATTACTACAAGTCAGAATTATATAAAATTAAAACCACAAGATGAAACAACAATTTCTATTATATTAAAAAATTGTAAAGCAAATGATATAAAAGATTTACATTGGGATATAATACAAGATCCCGAAATAGAAGGGAAAGAAGTCATTTCATGGATTAGTGGAAATGGCACTTCAAAGTCAACCTTTTTATCTCGTGCAATTATTAGTGATTATAATGAAAATGCAACTGGATTAATAAAAGCACTTTCTCCTGGTAAAGCATATATAGATGTAAGTCATCCAAAAGCTGTATATAAAACACGTATTACTATTACAGTAACAAATGAAATTACAACAATAGAAAAACCCTATCTTTCTCTTACAACAAGTCCTCTATATACAATTCAAAATGGTGAAACACAAACAGTATATGTATCATTAAATGGCATAAATGCACATGAATCTGATATTGTATGGTCTGTAGAAGAAGGACCTATAACACTATCTAGCAATGGTACTACGGCTGTAATTTCTGCACCACCACAAGAAAGTGGTGCTTCTAAAAATACTGTAAAAGCATCAATTGCTGATTCTTCTGTTTTCTTTTCAATACTAACGTATGATACTTTAGAAGAATTACAAGAAATGCAAAAACCATTTATATATACTTTAAATCCACNGTATACATTGTTNCCTAATGAACCTATTAATCTATATATANAAACAGAATTTATAGAAGATTTTTCATTTCTTTCATGGTCTGTTATTAAAGGAAATGATAATGTTTCTTTAGAAAATAATGAAAACAATAATTCTATTACAATTCACCCAATGGCTCTAGGAGAAGTACAAATTAAAGCTTCTTATCCTCAATGTGATGACGTTATTTTTACTATACTAATTGTAAATCCAGAAATAGAAAACCCTACAGAAAGTGTTTATTTATCTACAAATCAAAATGTACTTCATTTTGAAGAAGAAAATCAAAGTAATCCTATTTATATAACTGCATATAACCTTTCTCTTGCTTCTCAAAATGATATTCAATGGCATATTGACAATCCTCATTTTGATATAGCAGCTAATGGAGCAANCGCACTTATAACTTGTAATAAACTAAATGAAAATGCACTTTTAACAGTAACACACTCATTAAGTGAAAATGAATTAAAAATATATATTACAAGTGGTAGTCAATTCGTATATGAAAATGAAAATGTTGCAATTATTACTACAGATAAAGATATAATACAACTAAAAACAACCGATACCGATGCTACTTTGTATGCTTCTTTACACTATACTGAAAAAGATGAAGAGTATACAAAAAACTTCTCTTTTATATCTTCTGATGAATCAATTGCTTCTGTTTCTTTTGTAAACTATTCAAATTATTGTTATATTACTCCTAAAAATCCAGGAACATGCAAAATTGTAATTACTCATCCAGATTCTTTATTTGAGAAAGAAGTTATAATAACCGTACAAAGGAAAGGAGATGGTACACATATACCGTATATTACAACACAAAAAAACATTCTAACTATTGTACAAGGAGAATATGAAACTGCTACTGTTGAATTAAAAAATTCAGAACAATTTAATAACGCATTATGGAAATGGACAAGTAGTAATGAACGTATTGTTTCCATTGTTGCAAATAACGGATCATCTGCAATGCTTTCTGCAAACGGACCAGGAGTTGCAACACTTACTATTACACACGATGAATGTGAATATCCTCTTTCCATTGTAGTAACAGTATTAGATAAATCAATTATTACGCAAAAACCATATATAGAAGTAACTGATTCAATTATTACAATTAAGAAAGGAACAAGTGAAACAATAACTGCAAAAATGATGGGTACAAAAGATGAAAGTGATAATAATTTTTTTAGATTTTCATCTTCTTCTTCAAGCATTGCATTTGTAACCTCTTCATCTTCTTCTGCAAGTATTTATGGTAATCAAACAGGTATGACATATATAACCGTAACAAATACAAAACATAATGCTTCATATTCAAAAACAGTATTAGTTATTGTAGAAGATACTATAGTAGATGATGTATATATAAAACCTTCGACCAATATTATAAAAATTAACCCTAATGATTTAAAAACTTCTCAAATAAAAGCACAATTAATAGGTGGAAATGAAACTGATGGGAAAGATTTTATTTGGTGGGCTGATGATTATACACTTATTGGTATAAATGCTTTAGCTGATACTTGTGCTATTCAGGCAACAGGCAAAACAGGTATGACTAAAATACATATTAAACATGCAAAAGCAAAAAAAGAAGCAACCATTATTGTTTATATATCTCAATATGATACATTCTCCTTCTCTCAATCTTCACTTTCTCTTTCTTCTGAAAAACTCTATTTTATTCCTATGGAATTACCACCTATGGATGATAAGGTGAAAGTATCGTATGAATCTGATAATCCTGATATATGTATAATAGAAGGAAGTTCACAAGTGGCATGGCTTTGTGGACTTGATTTTGGCACTACTACTGTAAGAGCAAAATTGCTTTCTTCAGATGGTAGTATTATTGCAACTGATGAAATGCTTGTAACAGTAACTGTACCTGATATTACTTTACCTATTATTTCTCTTACTAATACTATTTTAAATGTTGAAATGGGAAGTAGTAAAACACTCACTGCTTTTATAAAAGGTAATAATATAGATGAAGATGAAAAATTTAATTTACAATGGAGTGTTAAAGGTGGTAAAAAAGGTCTTTCATTTTTAAATGAAACTCCTGACAAAAAAGCATACGGACCTGACTGTTATGTAANATTTAATGAAGCTGGTGAATATGTTATTACCGTAACGCATCCTGCAACAGGTGCTACTTCTGATATATATATAATAGTAGAAGATAAAGGAGAAGTATTAATTTCTCTTTCATCTTCACTTGAAACCGTATACTTAGATGATGGAAGTTTTACCCTTACTGCAATTTTAACAAATGCAAATAAAGAAGATTATAAAAATATAGAATGGTCAGCTATTAAAATTGGTGGGCAAAATGTCGTAAGTGTTAGCAAAACAAAAAGCGAAACGTGTACTGTTATGCCTATAACAACAGGACAAACTACAATTATTGCACGACTTCCTAATGGTAAATATGCAACCTGTATTGTNCTTGTAAAAGCAAGTGCAGAAATATTTCTTGATGTAGGAACTGTACATGTTATTCCAGGTTATACAGAAGTAATAAACTATAGAACAGTACCTGAAAATGCACATATAAATTGGTTTACACAAATGACACAAGATGGTGATATGACCAATCAAACAAACTTCTTTTCTATTGAAGATGATACAACACGAAAACAATTACGTATTACAGGTTTAATTGATTTTCCTGGAAAAGTTGCTGGTACTATTACTGCTATGATGACAGGTGTTGGTACTGCAAAAATGCCTAAAATTAATGTTGTTGTCGAATATAACGTATCTTTAGATATTGTAGATGAAAATTTAAATATTGTAACACAAATACAAAATGATAAACCTGATACAAAAAATACAAAAGAAGTATCTGTATTATATTATCCATCTGATTTACATATAGACTTTTCTTTTCAACCTAAAAACGGAAGCAAAAAACTTATTTCTTGCGTAAAAGACGGAGCTTTTGATCATAGTCAATCAAATGTTGACTTATTAAAAATAGGAACTGTTACAAAAAAAGTAATTATGCATGAAGGAGTTGAAAAAACACTTTTAACTGCTATTATAATACCATCTTCGGAAGGAGAAGGAACACTTTCAGTAAAAGGTACGCTTCCTAACGATACAAGTGGAAAATATGGCAAAGAGCAAAGCTTTTATTATACGTCTTATTATCAAGATTATGATGTAGAAATAGACTTTGATTTATTACCACAAGGTGCTTTTTCTGGGTATGATGAAAAAAATAAAACTATTATTTTAGGTGATGGAGAAGAAGTACCATTTACAGTACGTATTGCAAACGAAAACGCAAAAGGCACAATTAAAAGTGTAATATGGAGTCATGGTTCTCCAGATACTGAAATTATGGGTACAATACAACCAATATATGATAGAAAAACTGCTGCTTCAAATTTGTTTACAAATAAACCTGATGAATTAGCAAAATGGAGAGAAATTGGTAAAGGAGATGGTCAATATAAACCAAAAACATCATTTATATCTTTAGACAAAAAGGAAATTAATAATGGACAAACGCTTTGGACATTACGGCATAATTGGGATTATTATGTTGATGTACCTGAATTTGAAGGAGGAAGCTGGCAAGCACACTTTGAAAAAAACTATGAATTTATAGATGATCCCTTTGGGAAAATGAAAAGTGATGGCTTTGATACCTTTTTAGTCAACTATGAACCATATATAATAGAAGGTGGAAAAGAAAAATATTTTATTCCTCATACAGGAAAACAAACAGCAAAGGTTGATTGGAGTAGCTATGTAGATTCAATATATACATGTCATTATTCTGATACTGGATGGTTTGGAAGAACTATAACTCATACGCAACAACATACAAGAACTCATATACAAGCTAGATCTGAAGGAATTACTGTTTTAAAAATAACTTCACCAATTAATAAATATAGCTATGATGGACCTTCAAAAATATCTCTTAATTATAATTCAATTATTAAATATAAAAGAACAATTCCATATACTGTTTCAATAGATGAAATAAAACAAAATTCATATTTTACCCCAAATAGTCTTAAAAATATAATACCTAATTTTACAAACACTGGGAATACATGGTATATTTTCACAGGGGTAAAAGATAATAAATTTATATATAAAAAAGTATATAGCCCAGAATATTTTTTTACAACAAAATATAGGATTTCATATTCTATTCCTTTACATTACATTGAAGAAAGTTGGAATGATAGATGGCTCAAAAGTCAGCATGACTATGACCTTGATTATAATGTTAAAGTTAATGTTTCACGTGCTATTTTTAAAGATTCAAAAAACAATATGATACTTGTACCTACTACATCAAAGGACATAACACCTTTTGATACTAAAAAAACAGGGAATATTGTAATTTCATATACATTAGAAAATAATCCTAATGAAAAACAAAAGACAATTCCTGTTAAAATAAAGAAAAGAATGTGTGAAGCATATACAAATAATAATTGGAAAAATAAACCTGTAAATGGTTACTCTCGCTATACTATTTCAGATGATTTGTTTGATTCTTCTGTTATAACACAACCTATTCCAGGTGTTATGTTTGACGCACCTTCAAATATATATCAAGAAACTGTAGAACCTATTACAATACCATATAGTATTTACCCAAGTAGTAATTCAATTTTTATTACAATAAATAAAAATGCACCTCTTACAATTAACAATACACAAGTGTATTCAGAAACAAGCACAACTAAAACGCTAAAAATAAAAAACCATGAAAGTACTACAAATGGCGAAGCTTTTGGAACAATTGTTATAACACCGACAGATAACTGTGATGAAAATATACAACTTTCAAGTTCATACAATGATAAAACAACTTCTTTTAATCTTTCAGTTGATTTACCTATTTCCTTTATGGTAGAAAAAATTATTGCAACTCCTACTACAAACACAACAATACAAAGTACCCATTCTAAAATAAATGAAGAGCAAAAAATGATTATTATAGGAGATGGAGAAGAATTAAAAGGGAAAATACATATTACAAGTGA
>JGI24709J26583_10002409_pt1 | contig 15434 bp, 10 predicted proteins | sample BioPla2DNA1_FD_26583 | JGI IMG/M metagenome (IMG submission 26583) | reverse complement strand
ACCTTAGTGCGACAAAATTAGTATTTTCTAATCGTAATTTACTGATTTATAGTGACTTTATTTTAGGTGATTTAAAGAGCGGACAAGTCGGGACTAGAATCGTACTTGCAGCGCTCTTTCTGATAGGGATTACGCTGCTCTTTCTGGGAATAGGCCAAAACTGGTGGGGCTGGATGGCAAAACTCCAGTTCCTGCCGTCATGTCTGGCATTGAATTTCACGGTTATTATAGGCATTCTGCTGCTCACCGTACTGTTCTGGCGCGTCTATTGCTCGATTATCTGTCCTCTCGGCATATTCCAGGATGTTATCATTTGGATACGTCGTACTACAGGTAACCGACTGCAAAAACGTCAGATTGCCCAAATCAAACAACTAAAAGCAGAATGTTCGGATTTGAAACCTACGGTAAAACAATACACAAAAAGATTCAAATATCTCAATGAGCACAAGTGGGTAAGGTACAGCACATTGGTACTGTCGATTGTATCAATCTTCGTTAGCGGACAGATGCTCATCGCCCTGATTGCGCCTTACAGTGCATACGGACGCATGGTACGCACCATAGTTGCGATGGGCTCAGACTCCGTTACACTGCCGCTGATAATTACAGGGCTGCTTACCTTGATAATAATCTGCCTGTGTGCCTGGTTATGGGGACGCGAATACTGCAATACCGTCTGTCCGGTAGGTACCGCCCTAAGTCTGTTTAGCCGTTTTTCTCTGTTTCGTCCGGTTATAGACAAAGACAGATGCGTGGATTGCGGCAGGTGTACGTGTGGCTGCAAAGCAAACTGTATAAATTTCAAAAAACATACCATCGATTACAGTCGGTGTGTGGGCTGTTTTGACTGCATTAACATCTGCCGGGATGATGCACTCCACTACAAGTTTACAGGCCCGAAAAAGCGCGTTAAGGAAATCTCCGGTGCCGATGCCGATGTGGACAAAGGCCGTCGCGCATTCCTCGTAACAGGTGCCGTGGTTGCATCGGGTTTGGTGGCAAAAGCTCAAGACCGTTTGCATGGAGGTCTGGCCGAGGTGATTGAAAAAGAGGCTCCTGAGCGTGATACCCGTCTGGTGCCGTTCGGCGCCGGCAGCGTAAAATCATTCTATGATCGCTGCACCGCATGCCAACTGTGCGTCAGCGCCTGTCCCAATGGTGTGTTGCGTCCATCATCGGATGTGGAACATTTCCTGCAGCCCTATATGAGCTACGAGAAGGGTTACTGCCGTCCCGAATGTACAGAGTGCAGCCGGGTATGTCCTACCGGCGCCATCAAGCCGATCAGCGTAGAAGAGAAACTGACTATCAGGATTGGTACGGTTCATGTAAATTTGGACCTCTGTATAGCAGCCAAAGGGCAAGACAGTTGTGACAACTGCTCATACCACTGCCCGACGGGTGCCATCCATATGATTCGCCAGCAAGGTTCACAACACCGGATACCTACAGTTGCCGAAGAGCGCTGCATAGGCTGCGGCGCTTGTGAGAATCTCTGTCCGTCACGCCCCATAAGTGCCATTACAGTTAATGGAATATCTATCCACCACAACGCTTGATATTATGAAAAGAAGAGAATTTTTAAAATATATGGGATTGGGAACGGCTGCTGTTGCACTTGATTCCTGTACCCCGGAATCTGTCAAGAAAGAATCAACATCAAATAAAGAGCTGCGCGGAAAGATGTTGCAAAACTATCCCGGTGTCGGCATATTGGGCTATGGCTGCATGCGCTGGCCCCAAAAACGTAATGAACAGGGCCGTAATGTCGTAGATCAGGAAGAGGTAAACCGTCTGGTAGATTTTGCTCTTGAGCATGGAGTGAACTATTATGATACAGCGCCTTCCTATATAGGCGGTGAGTGTGAACGCATTACTTCCGAGGCACTGAATCGTCATCCGCGCGAAAGCTGGTTGCTGGCAACCAAACTGTCTGCCTTCGGTAATACCACATACGACGGTTGTGTGACAATGTACCGCCGTTCAATGGAGATTTTCAAAACGGACTATATTGACTATTACCTGCTCCACTCCGTCCCGAACGAAAATGATCTGAACAACCGTTTCGCCAGGATAGGAATTATGGATTTCCTTCTCAAAGAACGCGAATTGGGCCACATCCGAAATCTCGGATTCTCGTTTCACGGCAATAAAGAGGGTTTTGACGAACTGATGGTACTGCATGACAAATACAGATGGGATTTCGTGCAGATCCAGATGAACTACATTGACTGGGAAAATGCCGGCGGCCGAAATGCNCCTGCCAACTACCTATATGCCGANCTTGACAAGCGCGAGATACCTATTATCATTATGGAACCGCTTCGGGGCGGAGCATTAGCGGANATCCCCGCACAGGTAGCCGATCAGCTTAAAGAACGTGAGCCCGAACGCTCCATTGCCTCNTGGGCATTCCGTTTTGTGGGCAGTTTCCCGCGCGTAAAATGTGCCCTAAGCGGCATGACCTACATGGAGCACCTGCAGGACATTCTGGAGACATTTATGGACTTCCAAAAGTTGGACGAGGAAGAAAATAAACTGCTGCTCGACATTGCCGACCAGATGGTGAACTATCCGCTGGTAAACTGCACGACCTGCAACTACTGCATGCCCTGCCCTTACGGCATCAATATTCCCGGTATATTCGCGTTTTACAATGATAACGTGATTGCCGGTACATACGTCAGAAGCAAGGAGCAGAAGAATTACAACCGGGCGCGCCGTAAGTACCTGCTGGCCTACAACGAAGCCATTTCCACTGTACGCCAGGCCGACCACTGCATATCCTGCCGCCGGTGCGAAAGGGAGTGTCCGCAAAACATCCGTATTGCCGATGAATTGCGCCGTATTGACCGCTACATAGAGAGCCTCAAGCGCGAAACACTCGAATAATATTACAAAAAAACGGAGACTTTACTCCTTACTCTGTTCGGGACCTTATACATCCCGAAACTGACGTAAGAAAAGGATCAGCTTACAGACGTAACAGGTAATAAGTGTTTGACCCCCGAAGATTTTTCACAATCTTCGGGGGTCAAACACTTATCTATCAATTTCAGACAGAATAATTATCAACCGAAATCATCGAACATGATCGATGCAGGTTCCACACCCAGATTATCGAGCATCTCCTTGACAGCCTCTGACATGGGGCCGGGGCCGCACATGTAGTACTCAATATCCTCAGGCGCTTCATGGTCTTTCAGATAGGTTTCATACATCACTTTATGTACAAATCCCGGAGTGTACTTGACGCCGGCTGCATCGGCAGCGGGATCGGGACGGTCCAGAGCCAGATGGAAACGGAAGTTTTTGAACTCTTTCTCCAACTGCAGGAAGTCATCCAGATAGAAAACCTCGTTAAGGGCACGGGCACCATAGAAATAGTGCATTATGCGGTCAGTGGTTTTGAGTGTCTTGGTCATATGCATGATCTGTGCGCGCAGAGGAGCCATACCGGCGCCACCGCCTACCCATATCATCTCCTTATCGGAATCGTAAATCGGATGGAAATCACCATAAGGACCGGACATCATAACCTTATCGCCGGGCTTCAGGCTGAATATATATGACGATGCCACGCCTGTAGGAACATTCTGGAAACCCACCTCCGGTTTCGGCTTAAAGGGCGGGGTCGCAATACGTACGGTCAACATGATCAGATCACCTTCAGCCGGATAGTTGGCCATTGAATAGGCACGGACAGTAGGCTCGGTTACAACCGATTTAAGGTCAAAGAGACCGAATTTCTCCCAGGCGGGCAGATACTCCGGACCTATCAGTTCCTTATCTATATCCTTGTTATAGTCCATTGAGTGTACGGGAATCTTGATCTGGGCATAGCTTCCGGGAATGAAATCCATATGCTCTCCGGCAGGAAGTTTTACAATGAACTCCTTGATAAAGGTGGCCACGTTCTTGTTTGAGATAACTTCGCACTCCCACTCTTTCACACCCAATATACTCTCGGGAACCTTGATCGAGATATCGCCCTTGACCTTGAACTGGCAGCCCAAACGCCAATGATCCTTGATCTGCTTACGGGTAAAATGTCCTCTCTCGGAGTCCAGTATCTCACCGCCGCCTTCAACGACCTGGCATTTACACTGTGCGCATGAACCCTTGCCTCCGCATGCCGAAGGGAGATATACACCTTCCTGAGCCAATGTATTCAAAAGAGTATCGCCTGAATTGACCTCAAGTTCCTTCTCGCCGTTAATATTGATTTTGACCGTTCCCGATGCCACGAGATATCTCTTGGCTATCAGCAATATGACCACCAGCAACAGTATAACGGCCAGAAATACTACAATACTTGATATATAGAGATTATTCATAATGTACCTTTTTTAAATTGCCAAGCCTGAGAAACACATAAATGCCATAGACATCAGACCTACAGTAATGAATGCTATGCCTACGCCTTTCAAGGGCTTGGGTACGTCACTGTATTCCATCTTCTCACGGATAGCCGCCAGGCATACTATAGCAAGGGCCCAGCCTATACCCGAACCGAGAGCAAAAGAGATTGAATCCGCAAAAGAGGTTATAGCCTGTGTATTATCGGGCTCCATGCCTATACGCTGCTGCATAAAGAGAGAACCTCCCATGATAGCACAGTTAACGGCAATCAATGGCAAGAATATACCCAGTGAGTTGTAGAGTGCCGGAGAAAATTTCTCTACCACCATCTCTACAAGCTGCGTTATACCGGCTATTACTGCTATAAAGAGAATAAAACTCAGAAAACCCAGACCCATAGGATCAAGCACCTTGGTCTGGAGCAGATAGTTTATGGGAAGTGTTATGAGCTGCACAAATATGACAGCTATACCAAGTCCAAAAGCGGTCTTCACAGTCTTGGATACAGCAAGGTAAGAGCACATACCCAGGAAGAATGCGAATACCATATTATCGACAAATATCGATCTTACAAACAGGCTGAAAAAATGTTCCATAATTCTTGTTCTTACGCTTTGAGATTAGTTTTCCTGTAAATCCTTGTTCTTTGCACGATGGACCCAAATAATACAGCCTACCAAAATAAGAGCCATTGGAGGCATAATCATAAGTCCGTTGTTTAGATATCCATGCTCATACCAGTTCAAAGGTACAATCTGGTATCCGAAAAGCGTTCCGCTTCCGAACAGTTCACGAACAAAAGCCACTACAACAAGTATGGCAGCATAACCTATACCGTTTCCTATTCCGTCTAAAAACGAAGGCCAGGGACCGTTCTGCATGGCAAAAGCCTCAAGACGACCCATCAGGATACAATTAGTAATAATAAGCCCCACATATACCGACAGTTGTACACTTACATCGTATGCGAAGGCTTTCAGTATCTCACTTACTATAGTAACCAAAGCCGCCACCACAACCAACTGTATTATGATACGGATACGGTTGGGTATGGTATCACGCAACAGTGAAATTATAACATTCGATATTGCCACTATTATGGTAACCGAAAGGCCCATCACAATGGCAGGTTTCAGCTGACTGGTAACCGCAAGAGCTGAACATATACCCAGAATCTGGACTAAAATGGAGCTGTTTACCCATATTGGCTCTTTTAAAGCCTTGATATTCTTGTTTGCCATATTCCTTCAATCACTCATTTGATTCAACATTATTGTGCTTTTCGCAGTTACCACTGCCGTCACAATCCTCACAGCCCTCACAGCCGCCCTCTTTACAGCACTGTTTTGTAAGGAAGGGAATGTATTTGGAAAGCACCCTATTTATCATTTCATCTACGCCTGTCGATGTTATGGTGGCGCCGGAGACTCCATCAACTTCAAATTGTGAACTTTGAGCGGCCTTGCCGAACTTGACCACCTTAAGGCCTACCTGCTCATCGGCATTGATTACCGACTTGCCCAAGAAACGGCTCTGGAACTTAAGTTCGGCTATCTCATCACCCAGACCCGGAGTTTCCGACGAGTGTGAGAAATAGATACCGTAAACCGTTGAGCGGTCATCATCAAGAGCTATATAACCCCAAACGGTGCCCCATAAGCCAAATCCGTTCATGGGAATGATAAACTTACGTTCTCCATCTATCTCAGCCACAAACACGTGCAGGTTGCCATTGTCATACTCCGACTTATAGCCGGTGTTGAACTCGCCTTCATACTCGGCCAGCTTACCGTCGGCCTGCATAAGGGCATCGGCGATGATCACCTCGGCGTATGTACCGGCCACATCGGGCAAATCACGCAGGTTAAGAGCAGAGAGAATTTGCTGTTTAGTGTCGTTAATTACATTAGCCGTTTGACGCTCTTTCAGGGTCTCCGAAACAAAGACGAGCAGGAAAGCCACTATCACCACAATAACGGTAGCATAAAGAATAGTATAAATATTACTATTGGTGTCAATACCCTTCTTCTTTTTTTCCCCTCCATTCTCATCAGAGGTTATCTCTTCAAACTCACTGGAGGGAGCACCGCAAAGGGGACATTTTTCAGGAGCTTTATCTCCTACGTGGACATAACCACAAACCTTACATCTGAATTTTTTAGCAGCCATATCCTTATTTGTTATTTAAAATTCTATTAGCACGTTTTTTCACATTACGCTGTACCACACAGTAGTCAATGAGCGGAGCAAAACAGTTCAATAGCAGAATAGCGAGCATCATGCCTTCAGGATAACCCGGGTTCAAAACACGGATTATTATTGCCATTATACCGATAAGCAGACCGTATATCCACTTGCCTGTCTCAGTGCGGGCCGATGTAACAGGATCGGTAGCCATGAAGACGGCGCCGAAACAGAAACCGCCCAGACAGATATGCTCATACCAGGACATCTGAGCCATTGCATTATCCGGACCCCACCGGTTGAAGACAACGGCCATAAGTATGCCGCCCGCAAATACAGAGAACATTGTTTTCCAACTTGCTATTCCGGTGTAAAGGAGCAGTAAAGCACCCAAAGCTATAGCAATCACGCTGGTCTCNCCCACCGATCCGGGAATCAGACCCCACACCATATTCATATTGAATTCGGGAGCGGCTGCCGTTGTGGATGCGATACCGAGCGGAGTAGCTGCGGTAAGTCCGTCCATATCGGCGCCAAGTCCCAGTATAGAGTGGTCAACCACCCATACGGTTTCACCTGTGATAACTGTCGGGTAGGCAAAAAATATGAATGCCCGTGCAATAAGAGCCACATTGAGGAAATTCATTCCGGTGCCGCCGAACAGCTCCTTGGCAAAGATAACCGCGAAAGCCACAGCCAATGCAAGGATCCACAATGGACAGGTGGCCGGAATGATCAAGGGAATTATGAAACCTGTTACGAGGAATCCCTCATGAATCTCCTGTTTTTTCCATTGGGCTACAATAAACTCAATGGTAAGACCTACCGCATACGAGACTATCAGTCTTGGAAGAACGGCCAGGAAACCGAACAAAAACATATTCCATACCGAACCGTCAAGTCCGCTCAACATGTAGTGCTGATAGCCTACATTGTACGAACCGAACAGGAACGCCGGGAAAAGCGCTATGACGACCATAATCATCATACGCTTGCTGTCAAATGCGTCATGTATGTTCACACCGCTCTTTGAAGTGGTGTTGGGAACAAACAGGAAAGTTTCAAAACCATCAAAAACCGATCCGAAAGCCTGTAATTTACCGCCCTCTTCAAAATTCGGCTTTATCTTATCTATAAATTTTTTTAAACCCATAATTCTTCAGATTTTATGCCATTTCGGCGCGCAGGTTATCCAAGCCCTCGCGCACAATGCGCTGAAGCTCAAGTTTTGATGAATCTACAAACTCACAAAGGGCAAAATCCTCGGGAGCTACCTCGTAGATACCATATGCTTCCATCTTGTCAATATTACCTGTTATAATAGCTTTGATAAGGTATTCGGGATAGATATCCATCGGGAAGACCTTATCATACTCATTTGACATGATTATGTGACGAGTACCGCCCTTGATGCGGGCATCTATACTAAACCTCTTCTTAGAACAGGAGAGCCATGAGAAGAACGTACGGCTCACGCTGTATTGCTTGAAGCGCGGCGCGATCCAGCCCATAAACTCGTTTACGTCATCACCCTCGGGAATTACGGTAATCATATTTGCAAAAGAACCCAAATAGTCATCTTCCGATGCTTTTACCCCCGTAAGCACGTTGCCGTTGATTATACGGATATGATCCTTCCTCTTCAGACGGCCTTTAACTATGGTTGAGATCCGTGCTCCGGACATTATCCTGAGGTATGTAGGATTGACTATCTCTTCACCTGCAACTGCAATGATTCTGGTCAGGTCCACTATGCCTTTATTGAAAAGACGTCCTATGAAAATCACCGCCTCGGGAGCCATGGTCCATACCACCTCACCTTTGTTCACAGGTCTGATACGGTTGATCTGTACCCCGACGTTTCCTGCAGGATGCGGACCCTTGAAGACATATAGGTCAACATTATTGACCTGAGTCAGAGCCTGTGCAGTCTGAGAGGCACTGATGCTGAGCGTTGTGGGAGCGATCTTGGCCAAAGCGCTGAGACCGGTCTGAAAATCCAGTTCGTTACCTTTGAGCACTATCTCAAAGTCAGGCGCCAGCGGATTGGTGTCAAAAGCCGAGACAAATATTCCGCGGGGAGTATCGTCAGGATTGGCTATAATGTCATACGGACGCTGACGAAAGAACCCAAACAGTCCGGACTCCATCAGATGTGACTTAACCTCATCGCCTGAAAGAGACTGCACGCTCTTTGTCTTGAACTCGACATGTTTTTGTTTGGCATCGGGTTTGACCACAATGCTCAGAACCTTGCGATGCGCTCCACGGTTCACAGCCAAGACCTCACCGCTGACAGGTGAAACAAATTTTACCTCAGGGTGATTCTTGTCAATGAACAGAGCTTCGCCGGCCTTGACCATCTGCTGCTCCTTTACCGCAAGCTTGGGGGTAACACCTGTAAAATCGGGCGGACACAAAGCATATGTGTCCGATGATTCCGATTGTATAACCTCACAGGATGGGTTACCCAGCAACTTGATGTCCAGACCTTTTCGTAAACGAATAATTTCTGCCATTTGTTGTTAATATATTGTTATAGCTTAATCCTACAAATTGGCCACGAAGATAGCAATAATATAGGTAATAAAAGATAATAACGCTTATTATATTTTTTTTATTTTCAACCATAATGTATAAGCATTTTTTTTCCACGTATAGGCTTCAAACAGTGGCGTTTTTATAATTTTGATATGCCTGAATCGGGAATTATCAATAAATTTCATAATGATTGTCCCGGACAGTCTGTTTTTGATATATCTTTGCCAATAGAGTTGAATAATGCTATGAGAATATGAGGACCGGAAGAATCCTGCATATATTGATTACAGTGCTGCTGGCACTGTTCGTTACGGGCCACATCCTGCTGAACAACAAAAAAATTCAGCAGGAGACTGCACATCATGTGGTTCAGATAGCAAGTTCATTTCTGGGCACCGATGTCAATGCCGCCCGCGTACAACTAGTCTATCCCTTCGGCATAACTATTGACGGGCTTATCATCCATGACTTGACCGGCGACACTCTGGCATATATCGGTTCGGCTACACTGCGTTTAAAACCGATCGACCTCATATACGGCAATCTGCATGTGACCAGTGTGAGATTGAGAAGTCCTAAAATAAAACTCAGCAAAGACAGTGTTCAGGCTGAGGCCAACTACGCTTTTCTTATGGACCTGTTTGAGAACGGCGAAACCAAAACGAACAGTAATCTGGCATTTAAAGCCAATTCCATTCTCATAAGAAACGGTTCCATCAGATATGACCTGAAAACATCCCCGCAGACCCATGGAATATTTAATAAAGAACATATCAACGTAAGTGGTCTTAACGCCAATATTTCGCTGAAAAATTTGGAGAGCGATTCACTGGCTTTCGTGATAAGAAAGTTTGCTTTCACCGAACATTCGGGTTTCACTCTATCCAACCTCCACGGAGCTGTCAATATCGATGATAACTCTCTCTCCGTGAACGGACTGAAACTCTCCACTCCAAACAGTAAGTTCGATATAGATAATCTTATTGCCGGTTATGGCCTTAAAGGATTTTCCCGCAGTCCGATAAATCTGACAGCCAACCTGCAGGCATCAGTTACAGGAAGTGACTTCAAAGCTTTTGTACCTGAAGCCGCTGCCATGACCGAACCCATTGATCTTTTCCTGAACGGATACGGCAATAACCTCTCCTTCCTGCTCAATAATCTCAATGTCAGTTCCCGCACAAATCAGTTCGCACTGAAGGGAAAAGGACGGATTTCAACGGATGAATCACTGATTTTAAAGTCGGTCAGCAATTTCAGTCTGGAAATGGATATGGCCTCTACTATGAGAGCATGGGCCAATAATCAGTTGAGCGGATTCGGATTCAAACTGCCTGCCGTCCTGGGCAGGACCGGCAAGATGTCGGTTACCCTGAATGCCGACGGCGACATTTCTAAACCCGATGTAACCGCACTCATCGCAAGCGGCGCCGGAATAGCAACAGCTGCATTAAAAGGGGTCGGTGGGAAATACAATCTCTCAATAAGCGGGGACTCACTAAACCTGGGACGGCTGACAGGAGACCGTAATTGGGGAGTTTGCAATCTTGTGTTTTCGGCTGTAGGCGCCGAATCGGACGGAATTCTTTCCGGGACATTCGACGGTACCGTTAAAAATGTCGGATACAAAGAGTATATCTACCGTGATCTGGCAATAGGAGGAACATTCCTCGACAGATCGGTAAAAGCCCAAATAGGCTTCGACGACGTCAATGCATCAATATTAGCCGACATTGAAGCCGATTTCCGCAAGGCTGTTCCATCGGGGCGTTTAACCTTGAATGCAGAGTATATAAATCTGGACGCCCTTAACCTGTCAGAGATTGACGGAAGGTCTATCTCATTCAAATTGGCAGCCGAGGCATCGGGAAACGATCTTGACAATCTGGAAGCCCGGATGAAAATTGATACTCTCTTTTACTCGGACTATAGCGGCGACTGGCAAATGGATAATCTGACTGCCGCTATCGGGACTCTGGACAGCAAGTCCGGAAGCCGCTCCGTATCAATATTCAGCGACTTCTTCAACATGAGTCTTATAGGTGAATACAGCCTTGTCACGCTACCAGGTTCGCTGCTAAAGATATGCGGGAGTAACCTGCCTACATTCAGCAGTTTTGTTTCTGACAGAACCGGAATTAAATCCGTACCTGAGCCGGGAAAAGACTATTTTCACGCACAAGCCACAATCTACGATGTTTCACTGTTTCAGAAAGTGTTCCATATGCCCGTCAGTATTGACCGTCATGTCAGTATAACATGCTATATGGATGACAGAGAAGATGAATGTACCATCTATATTGATGTTCCCGAATTCAAATTTGAGAACAAATGGGTAAAATACGCAGACCTGACGCTTGATTCAAGAGAAGGCCGCTGTAACCTGCTCATATCCGGTACTTACGGCAACGACACCTCAAGTGTGAATGCTATGCAGGCGATTTTTGAGGCCTCCGATGATGTACTGAACAGCCGGTTGGCATGGAAAAATATCGAAGACGGAGCGTTTGAAGGTGTTCTGACAGCAATGACCCGTTTCATCGATTATGACCGAAAGAGCGGATGGCTGCACTCTTTAAATCGGATTGATTCAACGCAGATAATTGTCGGCAACTCCGTATGGGACTTTTCAACCACTGAAATAACCACCCAAAAGGGCCGTATAACGGTTTCAGGGCTCAACATAAACAACAACGACCAGTATCTGCTTGCCGATGGGGTTATATCGGCCGATTCCACCGACGTTATCAACCTGTCACTCAATCAAATTGACCTTGAAAAGACGCTGAATATGGTGGGGACCAACAAAATGGGATTGAAAGGAATAGCTTCAGGCACTATAGCAGCGGCAGGCATCCTGCATACTCCGCATTTTTCAGGTAATTTGGATATAGACGGTTTTGAATTTTTAGATTCTTACCACGGACATATGAGCAGTAATCTGAACTGGAATGACAGCGAAGGAAGAATCGAGATGGAAGGAACAATGGTTGACGGTGAAAGGTCATCGACACTATTAACAGGATATTTCGAACCAAAAAGAAAATTTATTGACCTTAATATAGGAGCCGACCATACCGACCTGCATTTCCTAAATTTATGGACAAAGAAAGTATTTAAAGAGGTAAGAGGACGGGCTATCGGCAACCTGCACATCTTTGGCACGCTAAAAGGAGGTCTTAACATGGAGGGTGAAGCCATACTTGAGGATGGGTATTTAGTTCAGGAGAGCATAAACACAACCTTCATAATAAAGAGGGACACATTATGGTTTGAACCTGACAAAATGCTGTTCAAAGACGTTGAAATATCTGATGAATTCGGGCATAACGGAATGATGACATGCATACTGAACCATAAAAATTTTTCAAACTGGACAGTTGACATGAAAGCCGATGTGGACGGTATGCAGGTCTACAACACATCCGACAATGGAATGAAAGGTATAAACGCATTAGTCTTTGCCAAAGGCTCAATGACACTGAATTTCAATAAGGAAGACGGACTGTCTATAAAAGCCGATGCAAGGACGGCTCCCGGTACAAGATTGGGATACAGTATGACATCCAATGTGGCGGACTACAATTTCCTGACCATTATTGACAGGAGAGAACTGAACATCAGTAAAGAGAGTGTAGAAGCCATACTGCCTGCATCAAACGGCAGGAAAAAGACCAATCTGAGCCTTGATTTAAATGTGGAATGCAGCGAAGATGCCATAATCGATATGGCCATAAGCTCACTTACCGGAACATTCCGTGGCCGAGGCAATATATCGGCAAAATTCCAAACCCAAGACGGCATAAAACTGAACGGGATCTACAACATTCGATACGGTCAATGTACCCTGTCGCTTGAGGACCTGATCCACAAGAATTTCTCCCTGCTGGACAACAGCTATGTAAGGTTTAACGGCGCCCCGTCGGACACGGAATTCGATATCCACACCTATCACAGTGTCAATTCGGTATCCATGTATAATTTGGATCCCAACATCAACAACAATGTGCGCGTTAGGTGTCTCATGGATATTACAGGTAACGTTTCAAATCCCAAGCTGTCATTTGACATCGATATGCCGTCGGCCACCGCCGAAGAGAGGGATATCCTTGCAAGCGTCACTTCGACAGAGGAGCAACGCAACCTTCAGTTCATGTATCTGCTTGCCATAGGCAAATTTTACACATACGACTATGCGGCACAGGACATGGTCGCAAGCGGACTGTCACCCAGCACTATGGAGTCTATAGTCAATTCAACGGTAAACGGACAGATAAACAATCTTCTGTCACAGGTTCTTGGTAACGAGATGATATCGTTCTCCAGCAACCTGAGTGCCAGCAGCTATCTCTCCAATGATGTCACAAGTCTTAACAACAAGGAGTTTGAAGGCATTCTAGAGGCACATCTGCTTGACAACCGACTGCTTGTGAACGGTAACTTCGGATACAGGGAGAATACTCTTACCAACACGGCAAACTTCATCGGTGATATTGAGGTACGCTATCTGCTGTTACCCAAACATGGCATAAGCCTGAAAGGATACAGCCGCAACAACGACCGCTATTTCTCAAAGGCCGTACTTACAACCCAGGGTATGGGTGTGGTCTTTGATAAAGATTTTGATAATTGGTTGCCAAAGAAAAAAGAGTAACTACTGATTAATAAGAGACACCCGCCTTGCAGCCGCCGCAAACTTCAGACTGCGGACTTCGAACCACGAACCACAAAATCCGGACTGCGGCAATGGCGCAGTTGTCAATATGAACGAGCAAACAGCACCCGTCCTGCAGAGGGCTTGCCGCTGTAAATGTCACTACCCTCTTCCTTTTTCATATCTAACGGCAGGCAGCGTATGGTAGCTTTGGTCTCCTCCTTGATCATGGCCTCAGTCTCGGCTGTGCCGTCCCAGTGAGCCAAAACAAAGAATCCCTGCTCTATCTTATCCTTAAAATCCTCATAGTCGTTCACCTCTACCATACGTGAGTCGCGCCATGCCTTGGCCTTCTCGAATATTGCGCTCTGCATATCGTCCAAAAGAGCAGGGATCAGATTATCAAGCCCATCGAACGGAACTGTCTCTTTCTTCAGAGTATCCCGGCGCATGATCTCAACCGTACCGGCCTCCAGGTCACGCATACCCATAGCAACACGCACGGGTACACCCTTCAGCTCATAATCGGCGAACTTGAATCCCGGACGTTTGTTGTCGGCATCATCGTACTTGACGCTTAAACCTTTGGCGCGCAGTGCATCCACGAGCACCTTTACCTTTGCGCTTATTTTTTTCAAATCCTCGGCATTCTTATAGATAGGAATCACAACCACCTGTATGGGAGCCAGTTTGGGAGGCAGGACAAGGCCGTTATCATCGGAGTGGGCCATTATAAGGGCGCCCATCAAACGGGTAGATACACCCCACGATGTAGCCCAGACATACTCCAATTGGTTATCCTTGTTGACAAACTGAACATCAAAAGCCTTGGCAAAATTCTGTCCCAGGAAATGCGAGGTTCCGCACTGCAGAGCCTTGCCATCCTGAGTCATTGACTCTATGGTATAGGTGTCGAGGGCACCTGCAAAACGCTCCGTCTCGGATTTCACGCCCGCTACCACAGGAACAGCCATATAGCCCTCCACGAAATCGGCATAGACCTGATGCATACGGCGTGCCTCCTCTTCGGCCTCCTCACGGGTGGCGTGTGCGGTATGGCCCTCCTGCCACAAAAACTCCGAGGTACGCAAAAACAGACGGGGGCGCATCTCCCAGCGCATAACGTTTGCCCACTGATTGCACAGTATGGGAAGGTCGCGGTATGATGTGATCCAGTTCTTATATGTTGCCCAAATAATAGTTTCCGATGTAGGACGGACAATCAGCTCCTCTTCCAGTTTGGCCGCGGGATCTACAACAACGCCGCTGCCGTCATCGGCATTCTTTAGGCGGTAATGCGTAACCACAGCGCACTCTTTGGCAAATCCTTCGACATGCTCGGCCTCCCGACTCAGATACGATTTGGGAATAAGCAACGGGAAATATGCGTTCTGATGGCCGGTCTCCTTGAATTTGTCATCAAGTATCCGCTGCATCTTCTCCCATATTGCGTATCCGTAAGGCTTGATTATCATACAGCCGCGTACGGGTGCCTGCTCTGCAAGGTCGGCCTTCACGACCAGTTCATTATACCACTGCGAGTAATTATCGCTTCTTTTTGTAAGGTCTTTAAGTTCTTTAGCCATAGCTGTCTTATTTCGGAGTGCAAAGATAACTCAAATGTGCAAACAAAGCGGGCTTTGTTTATACCAAATGCTGTTTATCCCGGATTTCGGATAGCAAAATTACA
>JGI24709J26583_10002400_pt1 | contig 15476 bp, 8 predicted proteins | sample BioPla2DNA1_FD_26583 | JGI IMG/M metagenome (IMG submission 26583) | reverse complement strand
TTTTAAAGCTTAATGTTCTTTAATAATGATGCAAGACTGGTGGTTACCTCCTCGCCGGATTGATAGGACGAAGGGGTATCTTCAACATCTACGACCATATCATCCTTGTCTTCGACTGCCTTCATGCTTAGGCTTATTTTACCGTCTTTGATATCAAGGATTTTAACGGTTACGGTTTCCCCTTCCTTAATAATCTCATTCGGAGACTTGATCCTTTTCTCGCTGATTTGAGATATATGGAGCAGACCGGACAGACCCTCACCAATATTTACAAAGGCGCCATATGGCATAATTTTATCAACAGTTCCCGTCGTTACCAGCCCACGGGTTAACTTTGATATCCTGCTTTCCCTTTTTTTATTGGCATTTTCCAACTCTACTTCTTTTCCGGACAAAATAAGTCTACGTTCTTCCTGTGAGGCGGTTATTACGATTGCTTCTATCTCTTTTCCCACCCAGGTTTCCAGGTCCTCAACATAATCTATGGACAGTTGAGATGCGGGAATGAAAGCCCGGATACCGTATAGATAAGCTACAACACCACCCTTTACGGCTTGAGCTATTCTTACCTTTACCTTAGTCTTGGATTCCATATCCTCGGACAGCTTTTCCCAGGAAAGGACGTCGTCCGCCTGCTTCTTTGATAACAGAATACGGCCCTCTCCGTCATCCTTGCTAAGAACGACAGCGGATATAACTTCACCCATAATGACATCTGTCTTAATCGAGAAGTTGGGGTCGTTGCTTAGTTCCTCCAGCTTGATTACACCCTCAGTATAATATCCCAAATCCAAATTAACCTCGGTATCTGCAATACCGATTACTGTGCCCTTTAGGATATCACCCTCGACGATTTTTTTAAAGGAATTGTCGATTTGATCTTTAAATTCATCCATTGAGGGTAAGGCCTCTAAGCTTTTGTTGTCGTTTGTGGTTGTTGAATTTTCTGTACTCATGGTTGTGTAGAAGGGGTTATTATCATAACCCCCATACCTCCTTTATTATTTACTTATATTTTTTTCTGGCGTAAAGATAAGCTCGTCCTTTCTTCCCGATTCTTGTAATACAGCCTATATGATTAAGGATGTTTACCGCTATGTTTGAAGCGCCCATAGACAGACCGGAGGCTTTCTTATAATCCTTCGAGGTAAATTCGTCCCCCAAGGCTTCCGGTATAAGAAGGGAATAATCCTCAGGACAGGTTATATGTATTTCCTGAATTAAATCTATGGGAATACGATCACATCGGGAGGAGCCTTTTTTCTTGTCCTTGCTCCATCCATCTAAGAATCGATATTCCTCCATATTAAGCATAACAATCTTTAGTCTGAGGTTTGGTATTAACAGATAATTCTTTATCTTGTAAAGCTCAGGAAAGATAGAATAAGGAGTCCCCTTTTTCGGTGATTTCCTGGGTGGAGTTATTTCACCTGTCTGTGGGTCTACCCAACGAATCCATTTTATATATGGAATCGGATAGACTATTGTTACAGGATAACGATCCAGGAATACGGGCAGTTTTTTTCGTAAACGATCAAAGCTTCGTGTCTGTATTTCTATTATTTCATTTCCGTTACATATGTCTGCAATAAAGCCGTCTATCTTAATTTCGTGATTATTATCATTGGTATCGTAATAGTTTTTTAGGACGGAGTGCACAGTCTTTTCGCCCAAGGTACCCACACCCATTAAACCCGGCTGTTGTCCAATGACATCATCACATACCTTATGAAATAACTGCTGATTCATACACTATCCTCCCATGTATAAGGATACATTATAATGTACCTATTAATCAAGGCTAAAATAGTATCAGCAATTATTCTTTGTATAATACTATATTTTAAGATGCACTAAGATATTTTTAACTTAATTTTTATCTGAAAAATTTCTGTGTGATATAGGTTTTGTATATACTGTCTTCCTGATATGTAAACCCAACTCCTAAGCTTCTGTAGTCTTTATTCAGTATGTTTTCTCTGTGCTCTGGTGAGTTAAACCATGCATGGCTGGAGAAAATTGCAGTTCCATATCCTGCAATGATATTCTCTCCTATTGATTGATAATGAATGCCTTCCTCTTTAAGTCTATCCCCCGGGGATTTATTATATGATCCATAGTGATCAAAAAAACGGTTTTCAGCCATATCAATAGAATGCTTTCTTGAAGCCTTGGCAGCAGACGAGGACCAGGATAATAACGGAATATTATTTCTTCTTCGGATAGAATTGGTCAGATCATAAACCATAAGCTCAACATCTCTAATAACTTCAGAGGTATATTCAGCCTCGTTCACGTCTGCTCCTAAGAGAAATATTCCCGTAACCCCTTGTGTTCCGATTTCGTCCAATAGTATATATATGGTATAGGTATCAGTGGTGTGTGTTAAAACACTATTCATATCGTAATCCATTTCGAGTATTCGGTTTACTTCATCCAGACTGCATCCGGATGTAATACCAAGATAATCAAAATCAATGGAGTCGGTATAGAAACCCACAACCTGATTGTCCCCTATCGCAATAAACAAAAGCTTGCTATAATTATTGTTATATATGTAATAACTGAAATCCATCTCAGTCTTGGCAATACGGCTTGGGCTGCCAAGCTTGTTTATAATGCTCTCGGTACTTTCTCCGAGAGATATATTCGTGCCAAGCACATTTATTACTTTTTCACCATGTAATAATGGCGGGATGGTTATTAAGGAAGATTCCGTAATAGTATCTTGACTCTGTTGTATAGTTGGATTATCTGACTTNTTCTGAGTCGGAAAATAAGCCTTAACAAAGCCATATGAACTGATACTTAATAAAAGAATGCTTATAAGAAGGGCATACCGGAAGGAAAATAATTTTCCCATGGTATACTTCCTTTCAACATATTAAGTTCATCGGATTAGACTCTTATATTATAGCACATTTATATGTNGGATTAACATGTTATAAAGTGGGAATTNGGTAAAAAATATTGTTATTTATCAAACTTGTTATATAATGGTAACAGAGTCATGATGTGAGAAGGCCACTAACAATATATTAGAAAATCTGTGGATTGAGCATAATAAAGGAGGAACAAATAATGAAGATATTGGTAACAGGCGGAGCGGGATTTATAGCAAGCCATACGGACCTGGAGTTATTAAATGCAGGATATGATGTTGTGGTTGTGGATAATTTANGCAACTCATGTATAGAAGCCATTAAAAGGGTAGAAATGCTTTCAGGAAAGAAAATCACCTTTTATGAGAATGATATTCGTGATAAAGAAGCATTGGAAAGAATATTTAAAAAAGAAGATATAGATGCGGTTATTCATTTTGCCGGTCTTAAGGCTGTAGGTGAATCCTGTAAGATGCCTTTACAGTATTATGATAACAATGTAATCGGAACTGTTACTTTGCTTGAGGTCATGGAGCAGTATGATGTGAAGAAGCTCGTCTTTTCATCCTCCGCGACAGTATACGGAGATCCNCAGACGGTGCCAATAACCGAAGAATTCCCGTTGTCTNCTGTTAATCCATACGGACGGACTAAGCTTATGATAGAGGATATCCTTAGGGATTTGTATGCGGCAGATAAAAGCTGGAACATTGCCATATTAAGATATTTTAACCCGATAGGTGCCCATGAAAGCGGAGAAATCGGGGAGGATCCTGATGGAATTCCCAACAATCTTGTGCCTTATATAGCAAAGGTGGCATTGGGCAAGCTGGAGAAAGTCAATGTGTTTGGGGATGATTATGATACACCGGACGGAACCGGGGTAAGAGATTATATTCATGTGGTAGACCTGGCCATAGGACATATCAAGGCAATCGAGAAGCTGGAGGAAAAGCCAGGACTGGTTACGTATAATCTCGGTACCGGCAGAGGCTACAGCGTACTTGAGGTCATTCGTAATTATGAGAAAGCCTGCAACAAGAAGATTCCATATGTGATAACAGACAGAAGACCGGGTGATATCGCCACATCCTATGCAGACCCGTCAAAGGCCAATAAGGAGCTTGGATGGAGGGCGAAAAGAGATATCGAGCAGATGTGCAGAGATTCATATAACTGGCAAAGCAAAAACCCTACCGGGTACCATACTGGGTACCAGGTACAAAAATAGGCGGTACCAGGTACGGTACCTGGTACCTTTTTTATGCAATATGTTAATAAAATTACGATAATCCTAAAAAGTATTGACATTTTCGATAAGTTTTGTTAATCTAGAATAGGTTGGTACTGGAGAAGGTATGAGCCAGAGGAATGAGGCTGGGGGAGCGAGAGGGTAGATAAATAAAGATAAGATTGGTTAAAACGTGCAACCTATACGGGGGCACCTTTTTAGCCAATCTTATCCTTTTTTGTACCAGGTACCGTCCGATTCGGTACCAGGTACGGTACCTGGTACCGAATTATTTATACCAGGCACCGAGCACTTTTTTGGCGGTACGTAGGGTTTCTTCATATGAGAAATCTCCCTCCGTGGCAATATCCGACACACCGTGCCTGTCTCCCATCTCAGATGTATATTCTGATAGCTTGTAAATACCGTAATTATAATCAGCAGGGCCATGTTCATAATGGGTCACTATAGGTGTTATAGCGGCATCGCTTATGTAAGTGCCGGTTTGATCCTTTGTTATGGTTACATGGGCAATCCCGCCAAGCATACGGGCAGGTTCTTTTTGATATGAAAGAAAGTTACCAAGTGAATAATACACCAGCATATTATGGCTTGAATCTGATGTGATCCACTCCACCGGCTGAATAACATGGGGATGTGTACCTATCACCAAGTCAACTCCAAGCTCATAATAAAAATCCACAAGCTCTCTTTGAGTTCTTATGGGTTCATAGACATATTCCGTTCCCCAATGAGGAAAGACTATTATAAAATCTGCGACCTCGCGGGCTTTTTTTATGTCCTCCTCCATTTGATCGCGATCCAGCATATTTACCAGATAAGGCTTGTCCTTTGGAACCTTGTAGCCGTTTAAACCATATGTATAATTTAGCATGGCTAATTTTATACCGTTTTTTTCAACTATAGGAACCTTATTACGGTCCTCTTCGGTTTTATTTATACCCAATACGGTTATATCGGGATGTTTATCCCAATGCTCGAAGGTGTTTATTACACCCTGTAATCCCTTGTCCATGGTATGGTTAGTCGCATGAAGAACAACATCAAAGCCGGCTTCCGCTATGGCATCTCCAATTTCTGTTGGAGAATTAAAAGCAGGATAACCGGAATATTTCAGATCCTTACCTCCCAAAATGGTTTCCTGATTTATTACAGCGATATCTGCAGCCGAAATCACGTCTTTAATCTCATCATATAAATGACTATAGCTATAGGTACCGTCCTCCTGCTGACCGCTTTGCACCACCTCGATGTGAATAAGATTGTCACCTACAGCCAGAAGCGTTACCTGATTAACCTGGTCTGAATCACCGATATGAGTAGACATTGTAGGTATACTCACCTTTGCCCACTGCGAAAGGTCAAAATCTGTCCATCGTCTTAGGGAATCCTCATTGAATGTCCATGAAGGAGTTACGATTGGAAAAGTCATTTCTTCTTCATAATACCAGGGATCTTCAGGATGCAAAGGATTCGTAAGAACATGAAAATCCTGTGCAGGCATATATCCCTGCGCCAACAGATAGCACCTGGCACCGCTCTCATTAACAGCCATATCGACTACCAGTACGCAATGACCGGGGCTTCCACCCTGTAGGAGCATATCACCGGGCATTAAATCATCCAAGGATATCGGTTTGCTTTCAGAGGCCAGAGAAAGGGTTCCTGCGTATGCGAACACCATTTCCAAATACTTTCTGAAGGTCTCGTAGGAGTCATCATAGGAAGCAGATTTGGTCCAGGTTACATTATTGTTGTCTACCCGTATACGATATCCGTCCCGCCATTTGGAATAATTCATATAAAATCCATTGGTCAGGTGAAATGCTATTTTGTCATATTCTTCGAGTGACCAAAAATACTCGGCATATACTCGCATGATTGAATCGGCACATTGCTGTAAATCCCTTTGCCCGACGTCTATATCAAATACCGCCACATGATTATCCTGATTGCCTATGGGGTTTCCGTCATATTTCAGAACGTCACTGCCATGCTCCTTTAGCGGGATGGTTCTTATGAATCCGGTAAGCTCATCTGCCGAAGAGTCAACACGGCTATATCCCTCAGGAACCGATATTCGGGTATCTAAGTATGTGCCTTCGGCATTAATAAAGTTAGGGGGTTGCGGATTATTGATGCTTCCCGTATTTACTGCTGCCTCATCCGAAGCGTCATCATCAGCAGGCTTATCCGTAATAATATCCTTTGTATTGTCTTTACTGTCTGAGACAGTGACAATTGGGGTTACGTTTGTATCGGATTTATCGGAAATGCCGTTGCTTTTCTTGTCACAGCCAATAGGGACAAGTATTATGGCAAATACTATAATCATAAGCATAATACCTTTAGGCAGTGATTTTTTATATAAGCGGTTATTGTTTATCATAACGACTCCTTCTCACCAATAAGATTAAATTGTAGCAATAAAGCTACTTTTCAAAGTATATCATACTCATATAATTTTTGCATTATTACTTGTTTGACAAAGAGATAAATACGTGCTATACTTTGTGATAATCATAACGAAAAAAGCTATGAAGAGAAGAGTAATCAGTGGAACAGTCGACAGAGAACCCCGGTAGCTGAGAAGGGGAGATTTGCAGAAGCTGACGAAGATGGTCTTGGAGCGGCATACCGAGGAATTAATTCTTAGGCTATGACGGCGGCATCCGTTATCATGCTTGGCTGTATTTGCAGCGACTGAGGCTTATGATCGCAAGACATAAGTAAATTAAAGTGGTACCACGGGAAGTTCTCTCGTCTTTAAATATTAAAGACGGGAGTTTTTTATTGAACAGAAAAGTTCGTCCTGTTCAGTAAAAACTTTATACGGAAAATCAAAAAATTACAAGCAGAATAAATGAAGAGTTTAGATCCAATAAGACGGAAAGGAAGATGAACATGAGTAAAAAACCATATTATATTACAACAGCCATAGTATATACATCAGGCAAGCCACACATCGGTAACACCTATGAAATTATATTGGCTGACAGTATTGCCAGATTCAGAAGATGGGAAGGCTATGATGTATTTCTGCAGACCGGAACTGACGAACACGGGCAGAAGATTGAGCTTGCAGCCAAGGAAGCCGGGATCAGTCCGAAGGAATATGTGGATAATATTGCCGGATTAATCAAGGATATTTGGGATATGATGAATACCTCATATGATAAATTTATCAGAACGACAGATCCGGACCATGAGAAGCAGATTCAGAAGATATTTAAGAAACTGTATGACCAGGGCGATATTTACAAAGGTTATTATGAAGGAATGTATTGTACTCCCTGTGAATCCTTCTTTACAACATCACAGCTTAAGGATGGAAAATGTCCGGATTGCGGCAGAGAGGTACAATATGCCAAGGAGGATGCATACTTTTTCAAAATGAGCAAATATGCAGACAGACTAATGGCGCATATTCAGGAGAATCCGGAGTTCATTCAACCGGAGTCCAGGAAAAATGAGATGGTCAATAACTTCTTAAAGCCGGGTCTGCAGGATTTATGTGTTTCAAGAACCTCATTTAAATGGGGTATCCCGGTAGATTTCGATAACAAACATGTGGTGTATGTATGGATAGATGCCTTATGTAATTATATTACCGGAATCGGGTATGATGCTGACGGTAACAGCAGCGAGCAGTTTAATAAATATTGGCCGGCAGATTTGCACCTTATCGGTAAGGACATACTTAGATTTCATACTATTTATTGGCCGATTATTCTTATGGCGCTTGATATCCCTCTTCCAAAGCAGGTATTTGGACATCCATGGCTTTTACAGGGAGGCTCAGGGGATAAAATGAGTAAATCCAGAGGAAATGTCTTATATGCAGACGATTTAGTGAAGCTGTTTGGCGTGGATGCCGTAAGATATTTTGTTCTCCATGAGATGCCCTATGATAATGACGGAATCATCACCTGGGAGCTTTTAGTCGAAAGAATCAATTCAGAGCTGGCAAATACTCTCGGTAATCTTGTAAACCGTACCATATCAATGTCAAATAAATATTTTGACGGTATAGTTAAAGACGGCAAGGTATATGAGCCCGTTGATGATGAGTTAAAGAAGCTTGTCCTGGACACACCGAACAGGGTTATTGCCAAGATGGAAAAACTAAGAGTTGCCGATGCACTAACCGAAATATTTAATCTGTTTAAGAGATGCAATAAATATATTGATGAGACAATGCCTTGGATACTGGCAAAGGAAGAGGACAAAAAGGACCGCCTTGCAACAGTATTATATAATCTTGTGGAAAGCATATGTATCGGAGCAAGTCTGTTAAAACCCTTTATGCCGGAAACAGCAGATAAGATCTTCATACAGCTGTCAGGAAAAGAAAGAACAGCCGAAGAGATTAAGACATTTGGTCTGTATCCGTCAGGAACAAAGGTAACAGATAAGCCGGAGATATTATTTGCCAGACTGGATATAAAGGAAGTGTTAGAGAAGGTGGAGGCTTCCGAAGAGGCCGATAAGAATCAGGATCAAGAGACTGAAGCTGCAATTGATATAGAGGCTAAGCCTGAAATTACCTATGATGATTTTGCAAAGCTGCAGTTTCAGGTAGGAGAAATCATTGCCTGTGAGGAAGTTAAAAAATCCAAGAAACTTTTATGCTCTCAGGTTAAAATCGGATCTCAGGTAAAGCAGATCGTATCAGGAATTAAAGGCCATTACACCCCCGAGGAAATGGTTGGAAAGAAGGTTATGGTCGTGGTTAACTTAAAGCCTGCGACATTGGCAGGACTTTTGTCAGAGGGAATGCTTCTTTGTGCAGAGGATGCGGAGGGTAATCTGGCATTAATGGTACCGGAAAAGGATATGCCTGCAGGTGCTGAAATCAGTTAATAATTGATTAAGAAGCCATATTAAAATAAGATTCAGGAGTGGGTATATCAAGCTGATATGCCCACTCCTATTCGTTTTTTGAAACAATTATTAAAGCATTATTTTCCCTGGACTTATTTTGTGTTTATTAATCTGATGCATTATTCTGAACCAAGTTGTCGCTATTTAGCCAGGATTCCATACGGTCCTTTATAACGAAAAATTGGGCCGGACCTATATCCAGTAGAAATTTATGAAATTCCTTTATATCAAAATCATCACCCTTTGCTTTCATGGCCATATTTCTTAATTCCATTATTTCAAGATATCCAACAGCATACGGAAGATATATTGCAGGCTCCTCCAGTAGGGTATCATATATTTTAAGTGCTATGTCTTCGTCACCGACCAGTTGCCCTATATAGGAAAGCGCCTTAGTCTTATCCCAGCCCTCATAATGAATGCCGATGTCTGCCCGGGCATACATCAGAAGAACTATTTCGTTATTCGATACTAACAGGTTTGCCAAATCCTCATCTATTCCCGAGAGTTGATAGGAATAAAACTCCACATATGTAGCCCATCCCTCATCATATCCGGTAAAGGTAAGAAGGCTTCTTATGGGAGCAGGTTCCTTGCTCCTGAAATAAACATTTTGATATAAATGACCCGGATAGCCCTCGTGGGCAACGGTAGTATATATTCTGGATAAGGTTTCAAGATCATTTCCGTTTATGTAGATATTGTTTTCTGTATAATTATCGATGGCAGGTATCAAATACAGGGCAGGGCTAAGATAATCGGACAGAGATTCATGGACATATTTAATCTCATAATTTACATCTATGGGCTCAGGAAAATCGTCCAGTATTTCCTTCTTCAAATCCTCTATAATTTCAACCGGATCTGTCAGAGGAAAGGATGTAAAGGACTCAAATTTTTCAAATATCATAGGATTGGAAAGGGTCTGCTTTGTTAAGCTGAATATTCCGTCTCCGATGGCTGTTTCAAGCATATTGGCTATATTCTTCATACTCTTATCAGAGCCTGTTTTTATCCTAAAAAGACATTCATAATAAGCCTGCCCTTCGGGATAGTAATACAGACCGGCTTCATTTGTTCCGGTTCCTTTAAGCTCGCTTAGCACTTCGATTAATCCCTCATAGGCGGGTATAATATAGGAAAGAACACGTTTTCTGTTCTCCTCCCTGTACTCTTTCTTCTCTGAATCGGAGAGCCCTTCGAAGTGATTTATTTTCTCGTCAAAATATTCTATTAATAGGTTCTCATCAGGATTTTCTATAAAGGCTTCACATTGCTCTATAATCCTATCTACCACCGCATCGGTCATAAATAAGCCACGCTTCGATTTTTCTCTTTCAAATTCACCCACATCTTCAAAATAATCCTTTACACAGACCAGCAGATCCAAATATCGGTCAATATCGCCTTTTTCGTAGAAATTGTACTCTGCAAGAAGAATCGGTAACTGGGCTTGTAGCCCGGTGGTAGGTTTCAGGCTATCTATATAATAAAGATATTTACCCAATTCCAGCTCAGACTCCAGGTAATTCATAAGAATATCATATATAAGTTGTTGATCGGCAGTCAGCTCATTATAATCGAATTGTTTCAGTTCATTAAGGTGCATCTCGGAAGTCATCAGCTGTTCTTTCATATAATTTATGGTGTATTCTCCCAAAGTGGCTTCGGTATGTACGATGCCATATTTCTCAGGATGTGCAATGGTATAATTCAATGATAATGTATCTGATTGAACTTCTTCTACGAAGAGCTCGATAATAAAATTATCAAATAAATTCTGCTGAGATTCCCGAATCGATGGCTGGTCACATCCACCGCACAAGGAAATAATTAACGAGATCACGCCTAGAATAATAAATTGCTTTATTTTTCTGCTTAACATTGCTACCTCCAAAATGAAAATATAATATGTGCTAATTTAAGTCTATTCGTATCCTGACGTCATAAGAAGATAAAGTTTTACCTTATTTACGCCGAAATATATTTCATAACAGATATAAATAATACTATAGCAGATATTACAGAATATAACATTAAAAAGATATTAGAATTACCCAGGAAGGATTGAACATATACATGAGAAGTATTAACACAGATAACGGACTGGACATTATATTAGAAATACTTCGACAGTCTCAAGCAATTAAAGATAATATGAAAAGCAATGAAAGTAAGACAGCTCTTGGCAGAGAGGAATTTATGGTTAACCCTTACCATAATCCGAGAGCATCATTGAGGAGCCCTGATACAGACGGCGATATTATGCTGTCCAGGAAAGGGCAAAATATTCACCAGCGTAATAAGGATAAATCGTATAATATTATAAAATCCCGGATAGAGAGTATCTTAAACAGTATGACGGCACAGGATTATCAGAGGCTTAGTGAAGAAGGCGTTCAGGTAGAGAGTTTGACTATTGAATCACTTGTCTTTGCCGTACAGTTAATCAAGGATTACAACTATGATACCAAAGCTTCCATAGAGAGAGCTTCGGATAAAAAGGAAGCTGTTACAAAGAAACCGAAAAATATATCAGAGAAGGATATTATTAATAGAATGGATGCTGAGAATCTTCCAGTTTCTAAGGAGTCAGTCGAACGGATTAAGGTGGCCTTAAAGCTGAGTGATGATATTCCTCAAATTAGCAGAAGGGATATCTTATTTATTCTTAGGAAAGAGCTTAAACCATCCGTTGAGAATCTATATAAGGCAAGATACAGCAAACAGAATGATATAAACATAAAAAAGCTTTCAGATTCTGAATGGAATAAGCTTTCGACTCAGGTAAGTGAGATTGTGGACAAGGCCGGCCTTAAGGCAGACAATGAGGTTCTCGAAGGGGCAAGATGGTTAATAGAAAATAATATACCCCTGACGGAGGATAATATCAGCTTATTAATAGGCCTTGAGGAATTGGCAAAGAATTATAGTAAGGATAAGGTATTCGACAGTATCATTGACGGTATGAAGCAGGGAGAACTCCCGGGAGATGCCCTCCTTATAGATAAGGAAAGAATTGCGAAGAAAAGACTGTTTAATTCAATAACCGCAAGAAGACAGCTGGAGGAAATCCGTCTTCAAATGACTAAGGAAGCCGTCCAACGCTTGGGAAATAAGGGTTTTGACATCGACACGGAGGCATTGGAAAAAATAGTAGAAAAGCTGCGTATTGCGGAAGGAATCTACTATAAAGAGCTCTTTAATCAATATGAAATGGAGCCGGACGAAGCCTCTATAAGACTATTACATATGACCAAGGAAACCGTAGATGAGTTAAAGACAATGCCGGTACAGGTATTAGGTATGACCCTGAGTGACAGAAGGATTCAGACGGTTTCAGGCTTGTTGGAAGCAGGCAGGAGTATTTTTACCAAGCTTGAGAAGGCAAAGAAGTCATACGAAGCTTTATTTACTAAGCCTAATGCTGAGTATGGAGACAGTATAAAGAAAGCATTTGCCAATATGGGCTCTCTTATGGAGGAAATGGGAATTGAGGACACTTCATTTAACCAAAGAGCCATCAGAATTCTGGGCTATAACAATATGGAGATAACCAAGGAGTCCATAGAACAGGTTAAGGCATATGATTTAAGCGTTAATTATCTTCTGGAGAATTTGAATCCGGAGATAACGCTGCAAATAATCAGAGACGGGATGAATCCGATGGAGCTTCCCATAGACCAGCTGAACAGCCATATAGACAGGCTAAAAAATCAGGGCTACTCATCGCTGGAAAAATACAGCTCATTTCTTTATAAGCTGGAAAAAGAGGATGATATTTCAGAATCCGAAAGAAAAGCTTATATAGGAATATATAGATTATTGTATCAGATAGAAAAGTCAGACGGTGCAGCCTTGGGGGCCTTAATTAAAGCTGAACAGGAGGTAACCTTAAGCCATTTACTGACGGCCCTTCGCACAAATAAGAAGGGTGAAATGAACTATGCAATCGATGATGAGTTTGGAGTCCTACAGGAAGCTATTGCCATAAAGGAATCCATAACCGACCAGTTGGGAGCCGTATTTAAGAATGATCCCATCATATTAGATAACTCCGGGCAAATGACACAAAACGAAATTCAGAATGCCATTATAAAGGAGCTTCTTGAAAGCCTGACACCGAATAAGCTGCATCAGCTTTATAGTGAACATGGGTGGGAGACAATAGCCAATATGTCTACTGAGAAGCTATTGGATCAGTTNAAAAATATGCAGAATTATCCATCAGAAGATCAGGCATATTATAATGAAAAATTTAAGGAGCTTCAGAATATACTCAGCAAAAGCGATCAGGCCATACGCTTTCTAAATGATTTTCAACTGCCTTGCACTACAGCTAATTTGGTGATGGCAGGACATATTTTAAATAATAGCGGAGCGGGATTTAAAAAACTCTTCGGTATTCTAGAGGAAAAAAACAAGAAAAAGGATGAAAGTACCGAAAAATNNAGGAATAGACTTAAGAAAAAGACAGAACTTGTCGATACATTAATCGATAAGGAAACTATGGCAGAGGCATATGAACAACTGGATCAGGAAGTAAAGGCTGCTATAGAGGAAGAGGCGGCCGATAAGCAAATGGATTTTAACCGTCTTACTCAGCTTAAGACCATTGGAATGCAGATGCATTTTCTTAAAAACCTGGCTAAACGGGAGTTCTATCATATACCGCTTGAGACCTCAGGAAAAATCACTAATGTAAACCTAACCATTATTCGAGGGAAGTCAGCGGGTGGAAAGGTTACTGTCACGCTGTTATCGGATAAATTAGGAAGCATTAGAGCAGAGGCCTCAATAAAGGATAGAATACTAAAGGGATATATTTCGTCTGATTATATAGAAAGTCTTAAAATACTTGAGGCTCAGACAGATAAATTGAAAGCAGATCTGTCAGATGAGGGTATCGGAATCAATCAGATGAATTTCTGCTTACACCAGGCAAGAGATATTGGATATACATATCAGGACTTAAATGACCCGGAAGAAATAAAGGGTCCGGAGACGGAGAGACTCTTATACCGCGTAGCGAAAGCGTTTATTAATATGATTCGTTCTGCAGAAGAATCAGATATCGCGGTGGCATAACAATATGATCAATTCGGCCACATGGAGGTTGCTGAAATAAATATATAAAAAAAGTATTATGCTGTCCATCGTTCAAGGAGGGGTATGGCAGCCCAAAAGAAAGGAATGTGAACGATAATGAGAATTAACCATAATATTTCAGCATTAAAAGCTAATAATCAGCTTTCCAGAACCAACAAATTGTTAGATGCCAGCCTAGAGAGATTGTCCTCGGGCTACCGTATCAACAGCGCGGCTGATGATTCGGCAGGACTTGCAATTTCAGAGAAAATGAGAACACAGATATCCGGCTTGGAGCAGGCATCAAGAAATGCATCCGATGGAATATCTGTCATACAGACCGCTGAAGGAGCTCTTATCGAAGTGGAATCAATGCTTCAAAGAATGAGAGAGCTATCCGTTCAGTCCGCCAATGGTATATATACCACTGAAGACAGAATTGCAATTCAGGCTGAAATCGATCAGTTAAACGAAGAAATCACAAGAATATCAGAGACAACAGAGTTTAACACCATGACATTACTGGACGGTAATATAGACAGAAAATCATTTTCCAGTAATAACAGTGTCAGTCTTATATCGTTATCAGACACGGTAGAGGTTGGAGATTATTCAATTGAGATTACCCAAGATGCCAGACAGGCTGTTATTGTAGGTAATGCGGTTGTTCTGGGAGTCGAAGAAACCACCGCAACAAGAAAAATTGGCGAAGATGAGGCGGGATCGATTAATATTAACGGCGAGACCGTAAAGGTTAATGTAGGAGATACCGTCGATGAAGTATTCCAAAAGATAAGAGATGCCTGTGATAATGTCAATGTCAATGTGTTTGCAGTTGATACCACCTTGATAGATGACGAAACCTATCCTGTGACCGACGAGAATCTTGAGATGGCAGGATATAGCAGTAAGCAGATGGAAAACGGAGACAGTCTGGTATTCGTTACCAGAGATTACGGCTCTGATCAGAAAATAGATATACACTGTGATAAGCCCGGATTGTGTGAATTACTTGGATTAACCGTATCCGGTGCACAGGCCTATGGAACGGATGCAAAGGCCAATGTTGTATTCGGTTCGGATTCCTTATTCGAGAATACAGCCACCGTATCAATTCGAGGCAACAAAGTCACGGTATCGGACCGCAATAATTTTAAGATGGTATTCGAGGTTGATCCCGGAACAGTCGGTACTNAATTTGAAGACGCCAGGATCACAGACGCCNCCTCAGATCCTACTGATGGTTCAATAACCGGAACAGNTACTGNNGAGGAAATTACGGTATCTGTACTGGATGCAGGCCCAATGGACCTTCAGATTGGTGCCAATGAGGGTCAGATTATGTCTGTAAGAATACCGAAGGTGACACC
>JGI24709J26583_10002397_pt1 | contig 15483 bp, 14 predicted proteins | sample BioPla2DNA1_FD_26583 | JGI IMG/M metagenome (IMG submission 26583) | reverse complement strand
AATTGCTAATAGTACTAAACCAACAGCGGATGCATATCCCAGTTGATTTTTCTCTATGCCTCGGCGATATAAGTAACCAACAATTGTCAAGCCAATATTATTTGGTGATGCATTACCATTCCATAACATAAAACTTTCAAGGAACATTGCAAGTCCAGCATAAATACTGATTGTCAATACATAGATGGTTGTTGGCTTTAATAGTGGAAGCTGAATATAAAGGAATTTTTTTAATCCACTAGCCCCATCAATCTCAGCCGATTCATACAACGAATTATCAATATTCTTTAATCCTGATAAGTAATATAACATATTTACTCCGGTCCATCTCCAACATGCTACGAGTAGCAAGGCGAACATACCGGTATATTTTCCTTTTAACCACTTAATCGGTCCAAAGCCTAACCATTGAACGATCTGGTTCATCTGTGACGTTTCCATCTCTGCAAACATCAAGCGAAACATGGTACCAGCCACAACTACGGAAGTCAGAGCCGGTAAATATAGTAAAGCCTTAAATAATCCCTTCGCTTTTACTAACTTCCCATCCATGATACAAGCATAAATCATAGGGAATGGGATTAAAAGAACTAAAGTCCAAAACATATAAGTAAAGCTGTTTTTAATAGCCAAATGAAAAACTCTATCTTTTAATAGTTTCTGATAATTTTCTAAACCGATCCATTCTACTTGACCTGGAAGAATGGACTGAAAACTCATTTTAACAGTACTAAATAATGGGTAAATCCAAAAAAACATGAAACTCAGCAAAAAAGGAAGAACAAATACATACGGTGCTGCTTTCTGGGAATATAATACCTTTTTTAGACTCTTCATTACACCCTACTTTCCTTTCTTTATAGAATAGGAACTGCCCAAAAGCGTTACTTTTAGGCAATTCCTTCTATTAACTTACTAGCCGGCTACGGCCATCATTTTAATAATCTTCTAATTCAAGTTGCTCTTGAGCCATCTTGAGTTCTTCATCAATATCAGCACCATTTTCAAACACATTGTTTAAAATAGTTAAGTTAAATTGTTCGCTGATAGCAGGGTTGATCTTACCAACTTTAATCACACCAATTTCATCTTTGATTTCATTCAAAGCATCAAATGGATTGTTTACAAAGTAAGCAATGTATTGGTTAGAGGTATCACTGGTGATTTCAGGATCAGACCAGATTTCTGTATTACATGTATCAAATCCTAAAACTTCCCAAATCTTAACGTTACCTTCATAGGATAATTTAGCAAAAGTAATAAATTCAGCTGCTAAATCAGCATTTTTAGACTGTAAGGATACAACAGTACCTGTACCGCCAATACCTACAGAACGAGGTTGACCTTCTTCAAATACAGGACATGGAGCAATTGCCCACTTACCAGCCATTTCAGGTAAGTAATTTAAGAATCTGGACATAAACCACATTGCCTTAGGGAAGGATGCAATTTTGCCATCACCAAGGTTAGCAAAACCTTCTTCAAGGTCAACATGGCCACCTGGGGAAACAATTGCTAGACCTTCATCTAACCAGCCTTTTTGCATATTTANCATATTCTTAATGGATTGAAGTTCAATGTTAGGAGCACCTTCGTCTGTTGTATAGTCTTCGCCATACTCAGCCATAGCAACCCATAACCAGTCAGTACCACCAGTATCAACTGAAGTCATGTAAACTTCGCCATTGCTGCCTTCTGCAACTTTTCTTGCAGCATCTGTATAATCATCCCAAGTTTTGATGGTTGTATAGTCAACACCGTATTTTTCTAAGATTTCTGTGTTGTAGAACATAACGGTTGCACCAACGTGTGTAGGAGCACCATATTCTTTTCCGTCTTTGCTGTAGATTTCAAGACGTGCAGGAACAATATCATCTCTGTACTTATCAACGAATTCATTAAGTTCACGGAATTGAACTTCACCTTGCATAAAGTTCGGAAACTGTGAAATTTCAATATCACATAGATCTGGTGCACCAGTACCTGCCTGGTTAGACATTAACAATTTGTTATGCATATCACCATATGGATATGTTGTAAATGTAATTTGAATTTGCTTGTCAGGATTTTGCTCATTCCATAGGTTTAACATTTCAGCATAAAACTGACTGTGTAATTCTACGAAAGTCCACATCTCCATCTTTGTACCACTGTCAGGACCAACTGTAGTAATGGCAGTTGCTTCGCCCTCTTCGTCGCCAGCGTCATCATTACCTTCATCGGTTCCTTCATCATTCCCCTGTTGAGTACCAGGTTCTTTGTTATCAGCGTCGTCTTTTTTACCGCAAGCTGCAAATAAGGATGCAAGCATTACGATACAGAGCAACATGCTTAATAACTTCTTTTTCATTGTAAATTCCTCCCTTTAACTTAAAATTTTTGTTTAGAAATACTAAACATATATAAAAGAATCAATACAGTTCGATTGCAATTAAAATTGCTCATAAATGCAATTTGACTATATCTCTTCTTTTATCTCCTCTCTTTTTTTGTAACTTTATTTTTCCAATACCTTTCTTCCAAATATTACATCTTTATTTATAGCTTGTTCATTATTACTTTTCCCTTTGTTAACTATTTTATTCCTAGAATTTAACGTCTTGAATTTTTACAGAGTCAAAAAAACCTTTCATACATTTTGTTCATTAATTCCTTAAAATATCGTATGAAAGGCTCTACTAANACTCATTTATTTATCTAATCGCTTATCCCCCAAAATAATTCGGTCTAGGACTGCTTTATAGATCAATACGATCTGAGCATCGATATAGCAGAATTTATTGACTATAAATTCATAGGTTTTATAGATGAAGGATAAACTCATTAAAAGTAAACCTATTAAGGTGAATTGAGGGGGGACAGAACTTGCTACTAAATATATTGATGCTGCTAAAAAAAAGAGAAAGGCAAAATAATAATTTTTACTAATTTTAAATGCCAATAGCATTGTTTCGTTTAAACGATCATACATTTTTGTGATTGCTTTTATATCCCTATATTTTAACTTTTCATACATATCATTAAAAAGTATTTGATTATCATTCTTCTTATAAACCATGCTTTTTTTAATAAAGGAAGAGTAACGATGGTAATTCAATTCTCCCATCTCTTTACTTATTAATTTTTTAAATACATTAGCCATAATACCACCTGCTCCTCAAAAAGTACCGGGTTTTTATGTTACTTAATTCTATAATGTAGTATTTTAAGAACGTGTTTTAAGGTATTTTATCATTTTTTTGATGAAATAATCTTATTATACCATAAACTTTTCTTCAAAAATTATTATCCTATAACACTATTATTCACAAGGGACACGAAATAAAACTCTGCAATTACTGTCATGATTGCCTTGGAAAATAATAGTTATTAAATTTATATTTTAAAGAAAGTATCGTTAGATTATTAACAATTTGTTCACAATAAATCCATATGAACAACACAAATCTACATTATAATCATTATTAGAAACAAAGTTAAACAACATTCTTATTTAAAAGATTATGCTTCTTTATTCTTTTTGCTAATTAGTAAATTTTTTTCATAAAATAAAGCCCGGCAGCTACCCTCCCCCCTCTACCGGGCTTCTCCTCTTTTTATTCACATTTTTGAATTTTTATTTAAATTCTTGAAAAGAAGTAATTTATTTATATAAAAGATAATAGATAATAGATAATAGAAGTAGGATTTCTTATTTAAGAAAAATCATAAACTTAACTATCTAGACGAAAAAGTCTGTCCAAAAGTAATGGACAGACTTTTTATTTTAGTTTTAATATTATCCATAAAAAGATAAATCATCTGCAAAATTATGGATATTATCTGCAAGAAAACTTATAAATTGTTACAGATTCGAATACCTCTCCTGCTTTAAAAACGCAAGAAGGGAAGGATGGATTATTTACTGAGTCGGGGAAGAATTGGGTTTCAAAGCAAATACCATATCTCTTTTCGTATACAGCCCCATCCTTACTATTGGCTACTGGAGTCATAAAATTACCAGAATACAATTGAATACCAGGACGATCGGTAAACACTTCCATGACTCTTCCGCTCTTTTCTTCTACTAATTCAGCTACTTTTTCTACTTGATCTCCACTAATATCAAGAGCGTAATTATGATCGTAACCACCAGCAATGTTTAACTGCTCAAAATCGGCATCAATGTCTTGGCCAACTCTCTTAAGGATTCTAAAATCCATAGGTGTTCCTGCTACATCAAGGATTTCACCAGTTGGAATGAGATCTTCTCTAGTCGGTGTATACTTATTTGATTTCAGCCAAACCTTATGATCTAATATGCTTCCTGAATTATGTCCCGCCAAATTAAAATAGCAATGATTAGTTAGATTAATTACCGTAGCCTGATCTGGAACCGCATGATACTCAATCATTAATTCATTACCTTCCGTTAGACTATAGGTCACGCTAACATCCAGATTGCCTGGGAACCCTTGCTCCATATGAGGACTAAGTCTTGAAAATTCTATGCTAATCATCTCTTCTTCTTCAAAAATCTCAGTCTCATACATAAATTTGTTGTAGCCAACAAAACCACTATGCAAATTGTTATCTGCTTCATTTTTCTCTAATTCGTATTCTTTTCCATCTATGGTAAATTTAGCACCACCGATACGATTGGCATGCCTTCCAATCAGGGATCCCAATCCTAGTGTATTCTCTTCATACCCTTGGATATTATCAAAACCTAGGCAAATATCTGTAAAGTTACCCTTAGAATCTGGTACAATGATACTGACTATATTGGCACCATAATTAGTAAATGATACCGTCATACCACTGCTATTTTGAATTGTAAATAGGGTAGCCTCTTCTCCCTTACTAGTTACTCCAAAAGATTTCTGCGTTATTTTCATTCTACATGCTCCTTGTATCATATTATATTTCAAGTGTACATATTTCCAGATAAATTATAACATAACAGAATAAAATAGCAATCTTTTCTTGGTCTCGAATCCGAATTGTCTACTCTTGACACCACCATAAATCAATGCTATACTAGTCCCACATAAAAATAACGGTTTTAAGTGGTTGGATATCGAATAATCTTTAAATTCATCTTAATTATTTGAATTAAGATTGGATGATTCGAATTTAGATTTGATGATTTGAATTAAGATTTTTGGATATCTGACATAATAGGGAAACAGGTTAAAAGCCTGTACGGTCTCGCCGCTGTAGCCGGGGAGCTTAATTCGACAAGGTTTCCTTGAAAATCACTGGGTATATCCTACCTGGGAAGATTTCGTTTTAAGCAATGATCCGGGAGTCAGAATACCTGCTTAAAACTGTACCATAGTTCCACGAGGATTGGGACAAGGTACAATAGGAAACTGTAATTTGCATTTATGCTTTCACATCAGTATCGTATTGTCCTTTTCCATTTGTGGTAAAAGGATTTTTTTATGAGAAAATAATAAAGGAGAGTACCATGGATAAGAAATTAAGTAACAAAAAAATAATCGCTTCTGCTAGTGTCCTAATTGTAATATTACTAGCTTTATTCTTTGTCTATCATAATTTTTTCCCGAAAGGAACCGAGGGTGAAAAAAACATTACTGTAACAGTCATAACTCCAGATCATGACCCTACAGAAATTAAGATAAAGACCAATGCAGAATTCCTACGCCAGGCTTTGGATGAAAAGAATTTGGTTCAGGGTACCATGTATGGAGATTTCTTAATGGTGGAGGAGGTTAATGGAATTAAAGCAGAGGAAGGCTGGTGGTGGAGTTTAACAAAAGAGGGCCTCATGTTGGAAACCGGCGTGGATTCTACTCCAATCTTAGATGGGGANCATTATGAATTTACCTTGACCGAAATTAATTAATTCGGTCTACTCTAGGGAGCTTTTTATGAAAGTTAAAGATATGGCAGTCATTGCTATGATGGGAGCAATACTAGTTACCCTACAGGTAGCTTTCGCATTCCTCCCCAATGTCGAACTGGTATCATTACTAGTGATCCTATCTACATTGATTTTTAAAAGAAAAACCATATTTATTTTAGCCATCTTCATATGTCTTGAAGGCTTTATCTACGGCTTAGGACTATGGTGGATCAATTACCTGTATATATGGTATGTTTTATATTTTATATGCACCCTATTTAAGAACGAGCGATCTTCATGGTTCTGGGCAATGATTTCCGGTATTTATGGACTTGTATATGGCCTTTTATGTTCTATTCCCAACATTTTTATCGGAGGATTTGGTGCAGCCTTTGCTTATTGGGTAGTTGGTATCCCCTTTGATATCACCCATGGGATAGCAAATTTTATCATAACCCTGATACTGTTCAAACCCTTATACCATATCTTAAATAGATTAAACAAATAACTGTTTAAAATAGCTGTAAGCCATGACTAAGAAATCAAAAGAAAAATCATTTTTTACAAGGAATCGAAAAAAAGGTTATCCTTTCGGCTCTCACCGAAAGGATAACCTTTAATCAATTTCGTTTAAAACAATATAGCCATTTCTTTATAAACTTTTATACAAATTTATATATAGAAAAAGGTACACTGTAAACCAAAATGATTATATTCTTGTTACATTAGTTGCTTGAGGACCTTTAGCTCCCTGAATTACTTCAAACTCTACTTCTTGGCCTTCTTCTAAAGACTTGAAGCCTTCCATGTTAAGTCCAGAGTAATGTACGAATACATCGTTACCCTGCTCGTCAGAGATAAATCCAAATCCCTTTTGGTTATTAAACCATTTTACTGTACCTTTGTTCATGTATTAATTCCTCCAAAAAAAATAAATATTAGTCATCGTTTTCCGATAACAAGTTCATCATAGCATTATTTAGATACTATGTCAAACATTATTTGTCGACACAATTATTAATTTCATAAGCTTCTTTGGCAGTACACACTTCATAACCAGCGGTATCTAATACCTTTAATGCCTGGTCTAAATCTGATAATTTCATGATTACGGAAGTGTTTTTACCCTTAGTAGCTAAGGTATACATATATTCTACACTTAAACCAGCTTCAAATAATAGTTTTAGAACCTCATGAAGTGTTCCAGGCTTCTGGGCAATTTTTACTGCTATAACATTAGTTAACTTTGCAGAAAAACCCATATCTTTTAAAATTTTCTTCGCTTTTTCTGGATCTGATACAATCATTCGAAGCAAGCCAAATTCTGAAGTATCTGCCAGGCTAAAAGAAGCAATATTAATATCCTCTTTACATAAAGCCTGGGTAACACTTTCGAGTCGTCCTTCTTTGTTTTCAAGAAAAACGGATAATTGCTTTATTACCATAATCCCCCTCCTCAAATTCAATCATTCATCTTAATACATCCAGTGGCCTCTTAAATTAATTTTCTCCGATCAATTACCCGTGTCGCTTTTCCTTGGCTTCTTTGTATGGTTTTTGGCTCAACCAAAGTAACTTTAACCGACAAGCCCAATGCATCCTGTAAAACACGGCTAATCTTTTTCGTTAGTTTCTCTAACTCTTTAATCTCATCTGAGAAGAAATGTTCTTCTACCTCCACCTGTACTTCTAATATATCAAGATTATTGATTCGATCAACAATAAGAAGATAGTGGGGTCTGGTCTCTCCCATTTCTAATAAGGCTGCTTCTACCTGTGAAGGGAATACATTGACACCACGAATAATTAACATATCATCGGAACGACCTTTAAATCTGGAAATGCGAGCTATGGTTCTTCCACACTGGCACTTCTCATAGCTAATACTAGTTAAATCCTTGGTTCGATAACGGAATAATGGCATTGCTTCTTTGGTAAGGGTCGTGATTACCAGTTCACCAACTTCCCCTTCCTTACAAGGTTGCAAGGTATTGGGATCTATGATTTCAGGCAGAAAATGATCTTCATATACATGGAGACCATTATGATATTCACAGTCAGCTGCAACACCAGGTCCAATAATCTCGCTCAATCCATAGATATCAAAAGCCTTTAAATTCAGCTTTGTCTCTATCTCTTTTCTCATGTTTTCTGTCCATGGTTCTGCTCCACAAATAGCCGCTTTTAAATTAATCTTATTGATTTTTCCGCTTTCTTCTAAAGTTTCCGCTATATGTAGAAGATAGGAGGGAGTACAGGCGATTGCGGTTGCTTGGAAATCTTCCATCATGGTAATCAGTTTCTGAGTATTTCCCGTTGACATGGGAATTACCGTTGCCCCTAGATTTTCGGCACCATAATGAAGGCCAAGACCTCCAGTAAATAATCCATAACCATATGCTACCTGAATTTTATCCATAGACCCAATGCCAGCCATGGCAAGAACTCTTGCCACACACTCTTGCCAGATATCAATGTCCTTCCTGGTATAACCGACCACGGTTGCTTTCCCGGTGGTACCTGAGGAGGCATGAAGCCGAACAATTTGCGATTCGGGAACAGCAAATAAACCAAAAGGATAATTATCCCTTAAGTCTGTCTTTGTAGTAAAGGGTAATTTATGAAGATCCTCTATTCCATTAATATCACCAGGCTCAAGATTTAACTCCTGCATTTTTTTACGATAAAACTCAACATTATGATAGACTCGTTTTACAAGTTTTTTCAACCTAGCACTTTGAAGATTATGGATTTCATCCCGACTCATACATTCCTTGGTTTCATTCCATATCATGATTATAGATCCTCCTGATCCGCTACTAAATAGCCATTTTCTCTTAAAACGGTTACGGTTTTTTCTAAATTATCGGTATTCACTATGATCAACGGTGCTTTTTTATGACGGATTACAATGGAATAAATATAATTGATTCCTAAATTTGCTTCTGCTATCACCGTTAACATACCATTTAATGTTCCGGGTACATCCTCTAGTTCTACCGCTACCGCTTCTGTGATTTTTACAGCATAACCATTTTCAGCCAACAATACTTTCGCCTTATCTGGCTGATCCACCACAATTCGTAAAATGGCAAACTCCGGTGTATCAAAAGAAGCAATGGCTTTTAGATTAATATTATTCTCCTTTAAAATACTAGTGACACCTGCCAGACTTCCCACTTCATTTTGTACAAATACAGAAAGCTGTTTGATCATAGTCATCCTCCTTATCAATCTTTTTTTTTATAGATTGTAACCAACCTTATCAAACTTTATGTCTATAGGATATGGTCTATGAATGAAGATTGTAACCAAGCTCAAATGCCTTTTTGTTAATTTCAATTGTCTTAGGGGGCACTGTATTTTCTATGACAGTCAACCAATCTTCCTTACTAAAGCCCATATGCTGAGCTGCTACTCCAAGCACGATTACATTAAACACTCTACTGTTCCCAAGTTTCTTTGCCTCTTCCATAGCATCTAACTGATATACTCGGTACTTTTTCCCTAAATCCTCGATGATATTTTCAGGATATTTTGCTGCACCTATTACCACAGGCATGGGATCAATTCTTTGATCATTAATAACAATTGCACCATCNTTTTTAAGAAAATGTGCATACCGTAATGCTTCTAACTTTTCAAAAGCAATTAATACATCTGCTTGNCCTTCCTCAACAATTGGCTCATATACTTTTTNCCCATANCGAACAAAAGTAACTACACTACCGCCTCTTTGAGCCATTCCGTGTACTTCCGATAGCTTAACATCATATCCTGCTTGAATAGCCAGNCCACCTAATATTCTGCTAGTAAGTAGGGTACCCTGGCCACCGACACCNACTATCATTATATTTTTCGTTTCCATGGTATCCTCCCTTATTTTAACTTNACTTCNTCTATGGCATTAAATTTACACAAACTCTCACATAACCCACAGCCATTGCACATGGTATCATTGATATGGATGGATCCATCTTCCTTCTTTGTTATGGCCGGGCAACCCGGTTTCATACACATACCACATCTTTTACATACTTCATCCAAAATACGATACTGCTTTGTAACTGGAGCCTTATCTAGGAGAGCACAAGGAGCCTTGGCAATAATAACAGCAATCTCATCCATCTGGGTTGCTTCTTTTATTACAGTTTCAAGCTTATCTGTGTCAAATGCATTCACTACATAAACATTAGACACCCCGATTGCCCTACATAAGGCTTCCATATCTATGGAATAGGTGGAATCCCCCTTTAAGGTCTTACCAGTTGCAGCATGATCTTGATGTCCGGTCATTCCTGTTGTGGAGTTATCCAAGATCATAACTGTTCCAGTTGATTTATTATAAACCATATTAATTAGGGAATTAATTCCGGTATGCATAAATGTAGAATCTCCAATTACAGCAACCCAATTCTTAATATAATCTTTCCCTTTTGCCTTTTCCATGCCATGGAGTGTAGAAATACTAGCACCCATACAGATGGTAGTATCAATTACACTTAAGGGCGCTACCGCTCCTAAGGTATAACATCCGATATCCCCTGCTGCATGGATTTTTAGACGATTCAATACGGAAAANACACTCCGATGAGGACAACCAGGACATAAGATTGGAGGTCGATTGACTACCGAAACTGCAGATGATATAAAGGGGTTCTCTCCTTTGATTGCCTTACGCAAAAGATTGGCTGAATATTCTCCTTGAACCGTTAGTATTTCTTTTCCAACTGCCTGAATTCCCCAGGATTTCACCTGTTCCTCTATGATTGGATCCAATTCCTCAACGATATAAAGAGTCTCTACCTTGGAAGCAAACTCTTCAATTAATTTTCTTGGCAAGGGATTTACCATACCTAGTTTCAGTACCGATGCTTCTGGAAGTGCTTCCTTTACATATTGATAAGGAATTCCAGAAGTAATAACACCAATTTTCTTATCCTTATACTCCACTTGATTGATAGGAAAATCACAACCATCCTTCATTAAGGCCAATTCCCTGCTTTCCACCACCAGATGGCGTCCTTTTGCATTGCCTGGCATCATGACATACTTGGCGATATCTCTTACATAGGTTTTATCTTCTATTTCCATCCTATCATTCAGTTCTACCATTCCCTGAGAATGAGAAAGCCTTGTGGTAGTTCTGATAATTACTGGTGTATCATATTTTTCACTTAATTCATAAGCAAATTTTACAAATTCCTTTGCTTCACTACTATCGGATGGCTCCAGCACTGGAATTTTGGCGGCTCTTGCCACAGCTCTGGTATCCTGCTCATTCTGCGAACTATAAAGTCCAGGATCATCCGCAACAATGATAACCAAACCACCATTTACCCCCGAGTATGATACGGTAAATAATGGATCCGCAGCCACATTTAGTCCCACATGCTTCATGGAGGCAAGAGCTCTGACTCCACTAATGGAGGCACCTATAGCAACCTCTAAGGCCACTTTTTCATTGGGTGACCATTCTGAATATATTTCATCATATTTTACTATGTTTTCGCTAATTTCTGTACTCGGTGTTCCCGGATAAGCCGCTGAAACCTTACATCCTGCTTCATAAGCCCCTCGGGCAAAAGCTTCATTACCGAGCATAATTACTTTTTCTGACACTGATGTCTACCCCTTTCGTTTCTGTAACTTCTTGATATCTATGTCTCTATATACGGATTTATCTATAATTTTTTTATCCTACTACAACATATTTGTCCTTAAATCCGTAACTCTTCTAGCTTTTCCTTCAAAACGCTTTAAACTCCTTGGAGCAACTAGCTTTATACTTGCATCGATTCCAAGGATTACTCGTATCTTCGATTTGATCCTATGCTCTAATTCCCCAAGCTTTGCATAGGAATCTAGCAAGGATTCATCGGCCAACTCTACTTTAATTTCCATGGTATCGAGATGATCCTTACGATCTACTATGATCTCATAATGAGCACCTATCTCTGGCACCTTTAAAAGAACCTCCTCGATTTGGCTAGGAAATACATTGACCCCTCGGATAATCAACATATCATCGGACCGCCCAGATAGATTTTCCATCCTCACAGTTGTCCTACCACATTTGCATGGCTCATACATCAATCTGGTAATATCTCTGGTTCGATAGCGAATCAGTGGAAGGGCTTCCTTGGTAATACAGGAAATAACCAGTTCTCCCTTCTCACCTGGTGGTAACACTTCTTCGGTTTCAGGATCTATGATTTCTGCAATAAAATGATCCTCATTGATATGCATGCCACAAAGCTCTAGACATTCCCCAGATACTCCTGGCCCTATTAACTCACTCATACCATAGTTTTGTGTCACTTTCATATCCTGACCCCAGAGTTTATACATTTCCTGGCGCATTGCTTCGGTCATTCCTTCTCCACCGAACAAACCAATCTTCACCTTCAAATCCTTAGCCGGATCAAATCCCATCTGTCTAGCCACTTCCCCAATATGTAAGGCATAAGAAGGTGTGGCAACTAAAAGGGTTGTGCCAAAATCCTTCATATACATGATCTGCTTTTGCGTATTCCCCGATGAAGTTGGACAAACGCTAGCACCAATATTCTCTAAGCCATAATGAAGACCCAGGGCACCAGTAAACATACCATAGCCAAAACAAATCTGAGCTACATCATCATCGGTAGTTCCACCCATAGCAGCGATTCTGGATACACATTCCGTCCAAATCTTCATATCATTCCTAGTATACCCTACCACCGTAGGTTTTCCTGTTGTCCCCGAGGAAGCATGGATGCGCACCAGTTCCTTCTTGGAAACCGTAAATAATCCAAAGGGATAATTGTCCCTTAAATCCTGTTTGGTAGTGAAGGGCATATTCTTTAAATCCGAAAGACTTTTCACATGATCCGGTTTTATCCCCTGCTGATCCATTTTTTTACGATATGCTGGTACCTTTTCATATATCCTCCTTACCACTTCCTGCAGTCTGGATAGCTGAATTTCTTCTATCTCATTTCTTGAAAGTGTTTCTTCCTTAGCCCAAATCATAGTATTATCCTCCCTTTCCTATGGGTTTCATTTCTAAGTATTAATAATTCATTTATTAATATCAATATCTATTCCTGAAGTGATTTTTTCTTATGTACTACCACGGTTTCATCATAGCAAGAAAATATTGCATTGACTTCATCCTTGGAAAGCTTTGGTGTTAGCAGGCTAACCACTGGTACAACGATAAGACCGGCTATCATAGCAAGAGCACCTGCATTAATCGGGGATGCTATGAACTTAAATTGTAAATTTCCTACCGTAATACCAACACCTACTATAAAGCTAGCCCAAACTGCTGCCCTAGTAACGCCCTTCCAATAAAGTCCATATAAAAATGGGGCAAGGAATGCGCCTGCCAAAGCTCCCCAGGAGATGCCCATAAGTTGAGCAATGAATACTGGAGGATTTAAGGCCAGAACAACAGACACCAATATGAAGAATACAATAAATATTCTCATGGTGAGCAGCTGCTTTTTATCACTCATGTTTTTAACAATATTTCCTTTAATAAAATCCAATGTCAAGGTAGAACTAGAAGTTAATACTAAAGCAGAAAGCGTTGACATGGATGCGGATAATACTAAGACGATTACGATCGCTATTAATACATCTGGAAGTGTCGATAACATATTAGGTACAATGGAATCATATAAAATTCCACCATCTGCAGCCCGTTCAATACTATTACTATACAATCTTCCAAAACCGCCCATAAAATAACTTCCGCCAGCAATGATCAATGCAAATATGGTTGATATTATGGTTCCTGCTTTTATGGATTTCTCGTTATCAATTGCATAGAATTTATGTACCATTTGAGGAAGCCCCCAAGTTCCCAGGGATGTGAGTATCACTACACCCAGTAAATTCATGGGATCTGGACCAAAAAAGGAGGCAAAGGCACCCGGCTGTCCTAGGGTTACTGGTACATCGCTTTCCAATTGAGCTAATTGATTGATTGCATTTATAAAGCCACCATTATTATTCAAAACTGCTATTATGACAGCTGCAATCCCTACAAGCATGATAATTCCTTGGATAAAATCATTGATGGCTGTAGCCATATATCCACCCATGATAACATATACACCAGTTAAGATAGCCATGGTCCACACACAAACCGAATATGGAACATCAAAAGCCATACCAAAAAGTCTTGATAAGCCGTTATAAACGGATGCTGTATAAGGGATTAAAAATATAAATGCAATCCCTGAAGCAGCGATTTTCAAAGGTTTACTATGGTATCGACTACCAAAAAAATCCGGCATGGTCGCAGATCTTAAGTGATTGGTCATTACTCGGGTTCTTCGACCCAAAATTCCCCAAGCCAAAAGACTTCCAATCAAGGCATTTCCAAGCCCGATCCAGGTTGAAGAAAGTCCGTACTTCCAACCGAATTGCCCTGCATAACCTACGAAAACCACAGCCGAAAAATATGAGGTGCCATAGGCAAAGGCAGTTAACCAAGGACCAACNGATCTGCCTCCTAAGACAAAATCTCCGACATTGGATGCATGTTTTCTAGCATAGATCCCAACGGATAACATAATGGCAAAGAAAATAATTAAAAATATAATTTTTATTATCATGTTTTTACCCTCTCTTTTATGCTTTAACGCTTTAAAGCGTCGGAACTTTAAAGCAATAGTAACAAAATTACGATACTTTGTCAACTAGATAACAAGATTTCTTTCGTCTTTTTTTGTTGTTTTTTTAACATAAAAGAGCAGATTTAGATTGACTTTTCATGCAATAAAACGAATAAGCCATACAATCAAGGAATGGATTATGTATGCTAACTAGTGGTTCATGCCATAGTAAATTAAAATGATAGAAAGGATTGCAGATAAGGGCAAAAGAATAAAGAATTTAGGATGTTTCGTTTTATGAGAAAATAGAATCATCCCTAAGAAAGAACCTGTCCCCCCTCCCATGAAAGCAATCAAAAGAAGGGTACGCTCTGAAATGCGCCACCCCTTCTTAATTGCTCGGTATTTATCAATTCCCATAGTTACCAATCCTACCCCATTCATCACGAAGAGATAGGAGGCAACCAGGGATAATATGATTTCTTTCATAAATACCTCCCTGTTGCCAACCTATTTCAGAAAATTTCAATTAAACTCCTACTTAAGATTTAATAGATTTCAATTTAGACTTAAGTTTTTCCAACTAAAGCTTCAAATAAGTTTCGACTTAAATCTCAAATAGCTTTCAACTTATCTTTCAGTAGGTTCCAACTAAAACCTCAAATAAGTTACAACTTAAATCTCAAATAGCTTTCAACTTATCTTTCAGTAGGTTCCAACTTAATCTTCTATATTTTTACGATCAATCGCAATACTTAATTCTTCTAATTGCTTATCATCCACGATATTAGGAGCATCGGTCATCAAACAGGAAGCATCTTTAACTTTGGGAAAGGCAATGACATCACGAATACTATCCACCTTAGCCATAAGCATAACTAAGCGATCCAGTCCGTAAGCCAATCCCGCATGAGGTGGTACTCCATATTTAAAGGCATTTAAGAGGAAGCCAAAACGCTCGTATGCTACTTCTTTGCTAAATCCAAGAACTTCAAACATTTTCTCTTGAACCTCGCTCTGGTA
>JGI24709J26583_10002392_pt1 | contig 15498 bp, 10 predicted proteins | sample BioPla2DNA1_FD_26583 | JGI IMG/M metagenome (IMG submission 26583) | reverse complement strand
AAAAACATCAATGAAAAGCTAAAACTTCAAAAAAAGAAAAAGAGCAAGACCAATATTCCTACCAGTCATGCTCTTGAATTGGAATTAAACGAATGTCCCTAATTTAATACCCCCCTAAACGGGATATTGAAGGTCATTAATCAAGGTCCCAACACGGTTCCCTCTTTGGGTACTACAAGCGGTGCCACATTATTTTCAGCACCCGGGTAGCCAATATTCTGATTAATGATGCCTTTGATATTCGTGTTAATGGCATTCGCGGGAACAGGCCATAAAACATGGTGCACGCTCATCTTGTATTCTGCCCACTTATGCTTTACACCCTTATTATAAAAGTTAGACTGTTTCATGATCCAGTCATAATAAAAATTGATGCCCTCCTGTTTAATATTGGAGTTCGTGCCGCCAGGTCCTGAAAAATTATCGAGTTTATACACCCTATTACCAAACACCTCACAGGGTTTACCGGTTTTTGCGAAGGTGTAAGATATCCTTGTCAGTTCGGTTTTTCTAGCCTCTTCGTAGTACAACTCCCTGGCCCTCTCATTTAATATTTCACCGATGGTAATATCACTGGCCACGAGGGGGTCGGCTCCCGCACGCGCTCTAACCACGTTCAACGCATCAGCAGCCTGTCCCAACTGGTTTTTCCAGTAATAACATTCGGCCATCATCAGGTAAACCTCTGCAGAGCGATAAACATACCAGGGCGTTTCTCCCCCGTCCCACCGTGTTTGGAGGGCATCGGGAACGAACAACTTGTAGTGAGGCCATGAAAACCAACAGCGAATGGTATCTTCTACCGACATGGCAACCGGCTTGACAAGGTTCTTACCATACCATGGGTTGTTTGTATTTTTTAGCGTAGGATGGTTGTATTGCAAATCTTCAGGACTTCGCCAACTATCCCGGTTGTAAATACCGCGCAGGTCATTCTTCTCCTTACTGGTCCATATTTTATTGGTGTAGTAACTCGTGGGGCGGAGGCGTCCAATACCCCGACCATAACTTTTATTCAAATCCATCCAAGGATCTGTTTCGGTTGCATGAATGCTGATACTGGTACCTGCTTTTCCATCGGGTGTTTTCACGTTCCCACTATTCCAGAAAGGCACACCATTACGCATCGTTTGAATTCTAGCGGAGCCGTCAATTTCAGGGTAGGCTACCACGTACATCAACCCCTCGGTATTAGACCCATCGAGCTTGGCCTCAACGCTGTGCAGGTCATGCATCAAATTGGTCCTCGGCTTGGTTTGATTTGCCGTGAATCGCTCGGTCATCAACGGGTTCTTGGCAACGATTTCGTTACCCACCTCTATCGCGCGATCAAATTCACCCAAAGCCATACACACCTTCATCAACAGTACGCCGCATGCCGCTTTTGAGGTTCTTCCGCGGTCAACCTTCTCAGGAACCCATTGGTACGCGAATTCAAGTTCAGGCAACATCTTTTCCAGGATAGACCAACGGTCATACGAATAGAAGTCATATTTGGGTTCTACGATCTCCCAATCCAGGTAGGGTACATCCCCAAATTGATGGGTAAGCTTATAATAACGATACGCCCTATGGAAATAGGCCGATCCCAACACCGCATTTCTCTCGGCTTCATCCCTATATTCTGCATCATCGATCCTCGCGATCACAACGTTCGCGTACTTGATCCCCTTATACCCTTCGTACCAATACCATCCAACCCTGGTCCTGTCCGTGCTATTGAGATTCTCATCGGGAAGCAACGCGACATCCAAATCCATTTGCGGCCCTGCCTTATCGGTCGTACCCTCCACGGCCATATCCGAGAGGATGAATTCCGTGAGGATAGGCGACCCATCTCCAAAGTACTCGTGCCTCATATTTCGTTCGCACGTGGTTATCGCGGCGTAGAAGCCTGCCGCGTCCACGTAGGTATTCTCAGGGGTATAAAAAGATAACGGCTTTGGTTCTAACCAACTTTCGTCGCAACGAGTCAAAACTATTGCAACCATGAATAGCGTAAGTACAATTGCCATATACCGTTTCAGGGAATTTATCTTTTTCATAATTTGCATGCATTAAAGTGTGAAATTTAAACTAACGTTATAGGTGCGGGGTGAAGGTTGGCTTACTTCAGGATCCCAAAAATCCCAATTCGGGGAGAAGACCGCCACGTTTCTAATCGATAGAGACAAACGCATGTCTTGCACATGCACCCTCTGTATCAAATCTTTAGGAACATCATACGATAGCGTGATATTCTCGAAGCGAATAAAAGATTTCTCTTTATATATGGTTCCGCTATTTTTTGAACCTATCCTCGCGTAGTCGTTAATCCTGTTTTCCGGGGTCCAATAGGGTTGAACGTACTCGGTACATCTATCGGGAAAGTTTGAAACGTTGGCCGCGCGGTTAAACGAACCATATTGCCCCCAGTTAGAATAGAGCATGGTAGAGAGAGTGAGGTTGTTGAAGAAAACAAACTCATTGCGGAGAGTCCACCGGAAACGCGGGGTAGTATACCCTTGGAAAATTCGGTCGGCATCGGTCATCACCCCATCCCCATTTTGGTCCTTATACTTGAAATCACCCGGCTGCAATCCAAACTTCGCGGCCTCTTCCGCTTCTTCCACTTGCCAAACACCTATATGCTCATAATTCCAAATACGATCGGGATCTTCCCCGATAAACCATCTGTTCTTGATATCATCGGCCTCTTTTTGCCCGATAACGTTACCGTTGTCATCCAGAACATCCACCATATCACCGTATAGGCTCACTATCTTCCTTCTGTTCATTGAAAAGTTCGCCGACGCATTCCACGCGAATTTCGGTGTAGAGATAATTTTCGCGTTCACCGTTGCTTCGAACCCTTTATTTTCAAGCTGTCCTAAATTAGCGGCAACGCTATTGTAACCGATAATTTCCGGCAGTGCCCTATCAACCAGCAAATCGTTGGTGGTTGCTTTATAGGCTTCCAGCGCACCGCTAATCTTGTTGTCCAGGAAAGAGAAATCAAGACCGATGTTCATGGATGCGGTTCGCTCCCATTTAAGGTTGACATTGGACATCCTGTTCACGTACATTTGCGAGGTGATATAGACGTTGCCATTTTGGTCGATATAAGGGTGTGGCCCGGAAACCATATCCGACAGGGCTTCATATTGACCGATATCCCTGTTACCATTTTCACCCCATGACAAACGCAACTTACCGTAGTCAAACCAATCGGTGATGGGTTCTGCAAACCTCTCGGAGGTAAAGATCCAACCAACCGCTACGGCCGGGAATACGGCCCGCGGGTTTCTCTGTCCAAAAGCGGAATACCCATCGCGACGAACGGACGTTGTTATCATGTACTTCTCTCTAAACGAGTAGAAGAGCCTTCCCATGAGCGCATCACCCGTTCGGTACGTGTCATTGCTCTCGTTCAATGGCACGGTTCCCGCTTGTATTCGGTGATAACCCAAAATATCGTTTGGTGAAAATTGCGTGGAGGTCATCTTTTGACTCCAATACTTCCTTTGCTCCGCGTTGACTAGGAAAGTAGCTTCAAAATTATGGATCTTATTAAACTGCCTCTTCCATCTCAGCAGGTTGTCTACTTGCCAGGAATAGATCTTGTACGTAGTACGCTCCGAACTCCCCCCTTTTGCCGCCCAGTCGAAGTTCTTGGCAGAGTCGTGATTATAATATTCCCGCCATTCAACGTAAGGTACGTAGTTAAACTGGTATTCAAACCCGAAGGGCAATGTAAGAATAGCATACATATTGGCATTTAAGGAATTGTACCTGTCTTTCCTATCTCGATACAGGTTATCGAAAAAGGGATTCACCGGCGTAATATCTGAAGTTGGATATTTCCAAATGAACTCGTCCACTTCCATGTTGCCAATCTCATCAGCCCCATAAGGAGAGATACGAGTCATCTGTTCCCAATCAGCCTGTAAATAACCCTCATTCCTTGAAGCAAAACCGGAGTTTAACCCGATCTTCAAAAACGACGTTATGGTAGATTCAAGGTTCAAACGGGTCCGAAAAGTTGAAAAACGGTTCCCTACAATGATTCCCTCTCTATCGGCATACCCTAGGGACCAGTAATAATTAACATCATTGGTTCTATTAGAGATACTAACCTGATAGTCCTGCTGCAATCCATTATGAAATACCTTATCTGCCCAATCGGTCGTTCTGTTATTTATGAAGTTCTCTATCTCCGGGGCTTTCAACTCCAATCTAGTTGCCCATGTTCTTAGCAGGTCTTCTTCTGTGAAATTGTCTACCGGTACTTGCTTATCGTAATTAAACCAGTCATATTGACTTACCCCTTGAAGTTTACGCGGGTCCTCAAAGATTTGGGGATACTTTTGATGAAATGCTTCATTGTTTTTCCCGATTTCATAAATCTTCCTATACTGCAGGAAGCCCTCGGCATCCAATATTTCGGGTTGATTCGCCGAAGCAACCACCCCGACGGAAGTATTAAACGACACCAATGGCTTACCCGCCCTGCCCCCTTTCTGGGTTAGAAGAACAATGACTCCACTGGCCGCTTTGGCACCATACACGGCGGCGGAACTCGCGTCTTTCAAAATGTCGATGGTGGCCACGTCCATCGGGTTAATATCGCTTAAGGCTCCTTCATAAATAACGCCATCCAACACAATGAGTGGCTCAGAACCTGCCTTTAACGTGTTTACCCCCCTCACCTGCAACCCCGCGCTTCCCTTTGCCGAGTTAGCGAAGCCAATGCTTAACCCGGCCGAGTTACCCCTGAGCAAATCCTGAACGGAACGGGGACTTTCTGACTTGAGGGTCTCCGCTTTTATGGTCGAGATGGCACCCGTGAGGTCTTTTTGCCGCATGGTACCATACCCCACCACCACCACTTCATCCAGGTAGCTGACCTCTTGATCCAGGACAACGTTGATTACCGATCTGTCACCAACGTTAATCACCTGAGAGGTAAAGCCGATATAGGAGACATTCAGCACAGGGTTCGCGGATGTCAGCCTTAATGAATAGTACCCATCACCATCCGTAACCGTCCCATGGGTTGTACCTCCTTCCACCACATTTACCCCAACCAATGGTTCTCCCATGGCATCGGTAATGCGTCCGGTTACGGTTCTATCTCCTTGCTCTATCTCTAGTAAACCTGTCACCCCACTTTCTAAAGCAAAGGCGCTCGTTGAAAAGAGATGAAACGCGATGGACAAAAAGCATATAAGAAAGAGCGTTGAGCCCCTGCTTTCTATAGCTTGTTTAAACAATAACAAAAGATTCTTTTTCACCTTCATAGCAATAATGTATTAAATGATTAAGAAGTGACCTATCTATTCTCTCGAGCCATCTCCAACGCGGTTGTCGTAACGTAATACTTTGCCAACGTGTTCGATATCTCCCATAGCGGCATATCCCGATTGATTAAAAAGCCGAAATATTTTTGAGCCACCATGCCAAAGTAATCTTCATGTCCCTTTCTAAATTCAACGGGAACCACGATTTGATACCGCCCGGAGGAAACTTCCCTGGTAGACAGGTAGGGATAAGATTTCTGTAGCTCTGTAACTGCTTCGTTTAATTTATCCTCAAATACGCGTGCGTCTACACCCGGCTTTTTCACGATAAACAGCTGCTTGATATAATCCACGGAACCATCCTGCACGATCTCGACAGACGCGTTAGTACCCTTGATAAGACCATTGTAGGTGTCTCCCCCGCCCGGTGGCGCCTCGAAATTCCAGAGGACGGCAACCGATACATGCTGCCCCTTCACCTGGTAATTGATCTTACCGTTCCCGAAAACTTCCAGTTTGGAATCATTGAGATAACGCTGTAAGAAGTCAGGAAACGCGTTCAACCGGGTGGAACGTGAAAAATCATCCAGCGTCAACACCGTGGGCCAGTGACTAGCCGAAGTGATCGCTATATCGCTTTCGTAATCGATGATTTCATCCGGGAAACATTGCCAGTTCACCAGGTCGACCAGGTGCGTGGCCACATCAACCATACCTTCACCCTGCTGCTCAACGTCATAGAACCATGCCGGGCGAACCAACACATTCCCTGAGACCTCCTTAAAGTAGTGATGAACACTCTGCAGGGTAATAGCCGGCTCATCCGCTGTTCCCATCTCCTGGTCACCAAAAAGTTCCTTGTTGTTTACCAACTCACGGGTAAGGGTGTTGATGATATCGTAGCGTTCGGTCATCACGTCGTAGAGGTAAATATCCCGCACGCGTGCACTATCGTAAGTTGCTTTCAACAATTCAAATCCCTCCCGGTTAATCGCCATCGGTTTATCCGAAAGAACGTTGTAGCCTGCGCAGATAGATTGGTGAATATACCGGGTCTTCTTCCCATTATTGCCGGCCAGAATCACCACGTTCCCCTTTTTATCCCCGATCATTTTTTCGAGGTAGTCTTCCCCACGGTATAGCTCCACATGCCAATGGGTGGGGTTTTCTGCCCGTTGGTTATAGTCCTCAATGCTAGCCATGTACTGGTCGAGTTCATCGCCTTGTGGCGCGTAGACGTGAACCGTATCGTTCACCAGCTTCTGTGGGAATTTTTGCAAGAGGCTGGCGTGAAAGTGACCGGGATCGAGTACCACCAGCTCTACCTCCCCCTCTTTTCCGGTAAAGATGTGTTGGCGTTCAGCCTCGCTTTTATTCTGGCGAGCGTTACAGGAAAACAACAGCAGTAAACCAAGCATCGAGAGCGGGTATAATAGTTTATACATGGCTTACAATCCTTTGATATAATTGGTCCCATAAGGATAACGCTGCGGTCTCTTGAGCATGGAGTTCGCGTAATCGCTATTCTTGAATTTCTCGTACCGCGGGTCCCACTCTAATTTGCCGGGTATTTTCATGGCGATGTGGCTTATCAGGCAAATGGTGCAAGCACGGTGACCGATCTCAACGGGTGAGATCGGCTCTTCACGTGACCGAATGCAATCCAGCCAATTCCCATGTTGGTTGTCACTTCTATACAGATGAATCTCGTTCTCTCCAATTTCAGAGGTTAAGATCTTGGGATCGCTTGCATCCAATGCTCTCGCGTTTCGCTCTTGCGCTACCGGGTCGCTCGAGGATGCGACGTAATTTCCGCGGGAAACAAATATCCATCCCTCGGTGCCCTCATACCTGATCCCGTTGGGATAGCCGCCACTCGTGTACATGGTAATGCCGTTCTCATACTCCGCTTTTACCATGAAGTCACCGTGTACATCCCAAAGCCCCGATTTAGGAAACTCAGCCACCGCTTCCACCGAGATGGGACCCGTGTACTCGGTATCCATCCCCCATGCGGCAGACTCGAAATGGTGTTGCCCCCATCCCGTGATCATACCCGAGCCGAACTGTTCGCAACGCAACCACCCCGGACGTCCATAATTGTTCTGCGGATGCACCCTCATTTCGGTGTAATAGACCTCGGGGGTTGAGCCTAACCACATATCGTAGTTGAGGTTGGGCGGTATAGGCATCTCAGGTGCCTCGGGGCCCGAAGGATCACCCGGCAATCCAATCTTCACGGTATGTAATCGGCCAATCCTCCCGTTTCTAACCAGTTCGGCAGCGATCCTGAACTGGGGGGAAGAACGTTGTTGTGTGCCTATCTGCATCACCACTTTCTGCCTACGAACAACATCGCTTAACAAGCGCCCCTCCTCCACGGTTAACGAGGTGGGTTTTTGAAGGTAAATATCCTTCTTTGCCAGTGCCGCGCGGATAGCAAGATCCGCGTGCTGGTGATCGGGCGTGCTGATAATCACGGCGTCAACTTCGCTATTAGATAATAGCTCCTGATAATCTTCGTATATCTTCACGTCGGAATAGGAGCTTTTCCCTGTCTTTTCCGCGTAATAGCCGTCGATATGTTTTTTCCCGTCAGCTAACCGCTTGCTATCCACGTCGCATACGGCGACAAACTGCGCCTGATCATACTTAATCGTCTCAGCCACGTCGTGATCACGCGCGATCCTTCCAAAACCAATTTGCCCGATCTGTATCTTGTTACTCGGCGCATCTTTCCCAAAAAGGGACGCGGGTACAATCGTGGGGATAGATATAGCCCCCACGGTTGATATGGCCGCCTTTTTAATAAATGATCTTCGTTCCATCCTATTCATTTTTTAGTTGAGCTGTAATTTTCGAAATGGCCGGCAATGTCGGCCTCTATATGATCTCCCGAATGTACCAACACACGGTATCTTAACTCGATCTTTTCACCTTTTAAAAACTGGATCTGCTCCCCATTTTCCGGCCAATACATGGGAGTGGGCGAGAAAAACCCGTAATCCCTCGTAAACCAAGGCGCGGGATACCCATCGCTTGAAGGATGCTGCATGATCGCGATCCCTTCGCTCTTCCCCATCCTTTCACCGTAATAATCCATCCAGGGAGAACGTTTCCCAAACGTGGCCTCCTCACCCTGATCCCCTTCTGCATTGATCATGGTACCCCCTCCCATAACCGTCAGGTCTGGTGCCAGCCGTGCACTGAACAACGAGTGATTCGTTTTTAGAATGACCACATCTTCAAGCATCTCCATCGTTATATCAAAATCGATCTGATAAATCGAGGACGAGGGAGCCGAGATGGTAATCCTCCTCTTATCTTTCACGGGCGAATCGGCACCGGGGCGCCACCATATGCATTCATTCTCGATAACAGCAGCATCACCTCCCGACTCAATGATATCGGCCCGTATGGAGATAATCTGCCCCCTTTCCAACCCCTCCTGCCAGTAGTTACCGCCGTTCAATCTGTCACACCCAAAGAAAAGAGAGCTATGATGCGGGTAGTTGGCATTTCTCATCGATGTAACGGAAGCGTTTGAAGGACCGTTTACCGGGTAGAAAAACGGGTACTTTTCGTAGTCCGATAAAATGTAATGGGTGAAAAGGTTGCCATTGATATAGCACGCTATCTTATCGCCCTCTTTTATAGCGGTTACCTGCGCCTGCGCGAAGAGGGGTAAAGCGATCAGCGTCATCACCGCGAACAGAATAGCGCTGGTGGTAAATTTTTTCAGCATAACAGTTGTGTTTATTTATTGATTTCGACCTTCGGTTGTGTAGCAAAGCTATACCAGTATCGTTCGGCCATCTCCGGTTTCATTTCACCATCGAAAACCACCATACGATACCGCAAAGCATATTTTTTAAACGGGTGCAACTCCCAATCCTCATACCTGATAGGGGTAAACTCAAAAAAAAGATCTCCCCTACCCCCGTTAGCGTCAAGCGGCCAAACGCGCATCGGTTCCGGATGCATCCGGTTAGCGGGATGACTTAAGAACAAGATCCCCGATCTGCCCTGAGCCACGTTGGTTTCCCCTTCCACCAAACACCACCGCGCCCTGCTCCCATCTGCATCGAGTCGGCTCTTCCCTTCCGATGTCAACACCGTGGAGTTATCCCTGGTCCATTTTTCGAGGGCCCTGAACCCAATTCCCCCCCCGTAGCGATACGCCTCCAACAACACGCCATCATCCAGGGTGGTAGTCATCGTGGAGGTATAATCGATGATCCACACGTTGTCGCCCGTGTTCCAAACCCGAATATCCAATACTTCATTGATCGCGGTTTGGTCAAAGCCTTTGGCACCAAAATCGATGTGCTCCTGAAGAGCCTGGAAACCCGCGTACACAGGACCTGAGACCTCCGATAAAAACTTGGAAAAGATAACGGTTCCCTCCCCGGAGGCAAGGTTCCAGAAATCCACCTTTCTACCCTCTACCCGAGTCATGGTCCAAGGCGCCCAGATACCGTAATGGTGATAGTGATCGGGCGGTTGAATCCGGGTCAGCACTTCGCCACCCGGCGACCATAGTGGATGAACAAACCCGGAGCGCTTAAATAACGGGGTCACCCCCTCCGGCGGATAAGTTTCCCCGTACCTATATTTCAGAACCGGTGATATACCCTGTTTGATCATAAGGTCTTTCTCGTCCTTCTCGATCGTCAAAGCTGCCGGGGGTACCTTTGTTTCGTCGCCCTGGTATTTTAACACAAAAGTGCGGGACAACTGCTCAGAAGGGCTGGGGATAAACCAAACACGGGGATGGTAACCCGCTTCGACCTGGCTAGGTACAAACAGCTCTTCTGACCCCGTTACCTCAAACAGGGCTATATTGCCCATATCGGTATTATAGGTGAATGGGTCGAGGGAAATGGCAACCGGTGTATCCTTATGCATCGCTTCCAGTTGAATAGTAAATCTCCCTATTTCGTCTGCCCTCACAGGAGAGAGCAGGGGGAGCAAAAAAAGTAAAAAAAACAGCCGTGATTTCATACGATTATTTTTTAAAAAGTTGGCTACCTACATTGAGTAGCCTTAAGTTAAAACAAAATTGTTAACAGTTCTACAAAACCAAAGCGGGGCAATGTTTAACAAAGGCAGTGGATTTATATAAACATGCAGCTGTTTTGCGGAATTATACACATGGGTGTTCAAACCCCGCTATAGCAACTGAACCCCCCATCTACCGGTATGATAGCACCCGTGATAAAGCTTGCAGCGGGTGAGCAGAGAAACTGCACTACCCCATCGAGCTCCGTGATATCACCGAATCGCTTCATCGGCGTTTTCGCGATTACTTTCCGGCTTCGCTCGGTCAATGACCCATCGGGGTTAATAAGGACAGCCCGGTTTTGATTCCCGATAAAGAAGCCAGGGGCAATCGCGTTGACCCTGATTTTATCGCTGAATTTTTGTGCCACCTCCATCGCCATCCATTGGGTGAAATTCCCAACCGCCGCTTTCGCTGCCGAGTAACCAGGTACACGGGTTATCGCTGAATACGCGGCCATGGAGGTCACATTAATGATTACACCCTCGTTTTGCTGTCCCATCACCTCGCCAAAAACAAGCGACGGGTAAACCGTACCGTTAAGGTTCAACCGAACAACCTCATCCCAGTCGTCAAACTGCATGTCGAACACGGTTTTCTCATCAGGCAAGGTACCACCGGACGTGTTGCCCCCCGCGCAGTTAATCAGGATATCAATCCTGCCCCATCGCTCTAGAATCTCTTCGCGCGCTTCACGCAAGGCATCAATCTCCAACACGTTGCAGGTAACCCCCATAACGTCAGGATGGATCTCTTTTAGCTCTATCAAACGCTCTTCGACTTTACTCTTGGTTCGCCCCAGTGCCACCACTTTCACACCCGCCTTCATAAGCGACCGGGCAATGCTGCCTCCCAACACCCCACTTGCACCGGTTACCACCGCTACCTTTCCTGCTACATCAAACATGCTTTTGCTCATTTTTTTCATCTTGACATTTTTTACCTATCATCAGCTATCCTTCACGGCTCACGCTTTCCAAGCATACGGTTAATCGCCGTTTGCACTCCATGGATCTCAGACAACCCCTTTAGCCTGCCGGCAAGGGGGTAGCCGGGATTGGCTTTCCGTTGAAAATCGTCCATCATTTTTTTCCCGTGATCGGGTCTAAACGGGATCCTCGCGTCATTTCGTCCCTCTGCTACTCTCCGGTTTTGCTCTTTTAAAAGCGCTTCGACAACCCGGCAGATATCTATATCCCCATCCAGGTGGCCCGATTCATAAAAGCGGTTGTCGTCCAAATGCCGAAGGTTTCTAAGGTGCGCGAAATGGATGCGCTCCCCGAACGCTTCAACGAACCGGACCAGATCGTTGTCTCGCCTGGCAGCTAACGAACCGGTGCAGAGGGCGAGACCGTTCGCCAGGGAGTCGTTTCGCGAAAAAATCCACTGGAAGTCGTCAAGGGTACTGGCAATCCGTGGCAATCCCAATACCGGGAATGGGGGATCATCGGGATGTATACAGAGGCGAACACCCTGTTCTTCCGCAACCGGTACCACTTCATCCAAAAAGTAACGCAAGTTTTCCCTGTAGGTTGCCGCATCCATCCCTCTATACTGCTCAAGGGAGCGACGAAACCGCTCCATGTAGTCGCCGGATTCTTCAACAGCGCTGTTAATAAATCCTTGGGTTACAATGACAAGGGTATGAGCGAGCCGCTCCCTCTCGCGTTCGCTCATCGAATCAAACTGCATTTGCGCCGCTTGACGAATAGAGTCGGGGTAATCATCCGCCGCATCCTCCCTCTTCAGCAAAAACAGATCAAACACCGCGAAAGTTGTGTGATCATACAGCATCGTTTCGGTACCATCGGTATCTATGTAAGCGAGGTTGGTCCTCACCCAATCCAGCACCGGCATGAAGTTATAACAAATGGTCGTAACGCCACACTCAGCCAGGCTAACAATCGATTGCTTGTAATTTTCTATATGGGCAGCACGTTTCTCGTTGCCTAACTTAATATCTTCCGAAACGGGTAAGCTCTCCACCACGCTCCATCGCAGGCCCTCTCTCTCTATCTCGTCCCTAACCTCCTTGATCTCGTCGATTGGCCATGTCACACCAGGCTTCAGGTGATGCAAAGAGGTAACCACCCCCTCGACACCCATCTGTTTCAGGAAAGAGAGACATACTGTATCCTTCTTACCAAACCACCTCCACGTCCTTTCCAGCAACATGATCAAATCATCTTTTAAAGTCGGCAATCACGACTTTTTTGTTTATTACAAAGTTATTTGCAATTTTTCATGGTTGTCAAGTCAATTATTTACAATTAATGATACTATATTTGCAATAAAGAAGGAGGAGTCATGGCAAAGATCATGCATGAAAAACTGAACTTGAGTAGCGGGTCGCCCATTAAGATCAAGTGGTGCGATTACGACTATTTCAAATTCCCCTGGCATTTTCACGAAGAGTACGAGATCGTGTACGTTCTGAAGAGTACCGGCACCCGTTTCGTGGGTAACAATATAGAGTCGTTCTCTGATGGCGACCTGGTGCTATTGGGTAGCAGCGTCCCCCACATGTACCGAAACGACATTCAATATTATCAAAACGACCCGGATAAGCGGGTTCATGCCGTTACGCTCCAATTCTCCAAAGATTTTTTCCACTACTCGCTGCATCAATACCCCGAATTTTCACACATCAAGAGACTCCTTGAAGAGGCTCAATATGGGGTCTACTTTTATAAAAACGCGAATAGCCTTATTCGGGGAAAAATAACCAAAGCGCTACGTTTGAAGGGGTTAGACCTACTTTTGGAGACCATTGTCATTCTTTCCCTGATGAGCAAGTCAAGGGACAGGAGGCTGTTAAGCGACGAAAGCGAAGAGAATCTGGATACCTTCCGTGACAACGACCCTCGCGAAGTGAAGGTCAAGGCTTTCCTGCATCGGGAATACACGCGCAATATATCGCTGAAAGAGGTCGCCGATATCGCCGGTATGAACCAAAGCGCGTTCTGCCGCTACTTTTTGGAGAAAACCAGTAAAACCTGCTTTCAATACATCAACGAGTTACGCATCACTTACGCGTGCAAATTGTTACTGGAGAGGAAGTTAACAATATCTCAAATTTGCCACGAGGTGGGGTACAACAACATCTCGAATTTTAACCGCCAGTTCAAGAAGGTAACAGGATACACTCCCACCGAGTATAGGTTCGAATTCTACAAATCGTTCTAAAATCATTCCCTGAGGACTATTTGGTCGCGATAATCGGCGGGTGAATGTCCCGTTATTTTCTTAAAGTAGAGGTAAAAGTTGCTTCGAGTGACAAAACCCACCTCTTGAGCTATTTGGTTGAGTGAAGTTTCGGGGTAATCGGCAATAAGTTCTTGGGCTTTACGGATACGCAATTCATTACGCCAGGTACGAAAATCAGACGGCATATGGTCCCGGAAATAGCTGCGAAAAAATGATAGATCGGTACCCAACAACTTGGCTACCTCCTCGGTACTGATGTCTCCTCTCATATATCCTCCATTCAGGACCCATTGTTCAAGCGAATTCTTTAATTTCACCTCTTTGGTGGGATCATTTTCGGCGGGACTTTCAGGTGGAAGTTGTTTCGGCTCTCGGGCTGTTGTGACAATTTGTTCCGGTTTGCTGGTTGTTGCAGAAAGATAGAAGTCGATTTTTGTCACATGATTGGAGAAGCGAATTACAAACCAGGTATAAAAAACGAGGTATGAGATCACGAACCAGTAATCTATCCAAATTGGGAAATAGGTGGAGATGGAAGCTATTATGCCTATCGAAAGGGCAGCAAAAAAACTGGTTTTCACCCAACTGAGTCGTCCCTGCTCATCCTCGTCGTAATAATCCTCCAATTGCCTGATACTCAGCTTATACTTCTTAACGAAAAGACGGGTATAAAAAAAGAGCAGCCCTAAATAAGAGAGTACACCAAAGTGCACCACTAAGTGGTAATTTTCTGCAGTAAATGCTGTTGCTAAATAGAGTGTAATCGCCCCGGCTATAATCGTTGTATGCCATAGGATTTGTCGGCGGGTCACATAGGTAGGTTGTAGGATAGAAAGCAGCGTATAGGCAAAGAACATCGATTGAAGGGCTGATACAGCAGGAGTAATAATTTCAATATGCTTTGGATCACTGTTCTCCGCGTAAAAGAATGATAGAAAAAGGGAGATTGCCAGCATGAAATAAGCCCCTGCAATAAATCCTCTTGCAAGACGCAAATTAAAGGTTCTCTCCTCCACCCTGATGCGGAAGCCAATTAGCACAATGCCCAATATGGTGAGCACTATAGCCGCGATAAAATATACTGATGCAAATAAATCAGGCCACATAAAGAGTAACGGTAATGAAATGATACAGACCGAGCAAAACAGTCCAATATGAACCTGTCATCAACACCAGTTGACCAACAAAATTAGTAAAATAATCCTGATATACCAATGCTTGTGCATTTTAAAATAACGAATTCCCAAGATTTTTTTCATTTTTTACAAATAGTGTAATTACTGGTCTATTTCGTACAACATCCAAAATAGACCACCGCCAATTGGTCTATTTCACGCAAACGCCTTAAATAGACCAGCAACCCTCTTTTTTCTTTTCCCCAAACATGGTAATTTTGTTGAAAATCTAAAAACGCATTGTTAATCCTATTTCTTCCATCTCCATGAAACAAGATACTTTCAGGTGGAAAATTCCATGCACTGAAAAGTATAAACAAAACCATCGTATGAAAAAAATGAGAAATAATAGCAGAGAAAAGTTTTTAGAAGTATTCACTTTGTTTTCATTTAAAGCAGGGTTTCCTTTGAAGCGGGCTCTCCTGTTTCCTATACTCTCGTCTGTTTTACTGGTAACCTCGCAGGTATCTTGTCAACAACATCTTCATCAAGAGCCCGCGTACACCCGGGTAGAAAAGAAACTCGTGGATAGTATCGTTTTCTCGAACCGCACCATCGATTCTCTCGAGCAGATCTTAAACAGGTTCCTGGCCGAAGAAAACCGGCTGGGGGCTATCATCTCTCAAAGGGAACTGAGCAGGTTGTACCGCCAAGATGCCCGCTTCGATGAAGCCATCAAGGTAGGGATCGAAGGCCTTAAAACCGCCCTTGAAATAGAGGATACCGTGGAGATAATCCGGGCGCTTAATAATATCGGTACAAACTTTAGACGGAT
>JGI24709J26583_10002388_pt1 | contig 15519 bp, 16 predicted proteins | sample BioPla2DNA1_FD_26583 | JGI IMG/M metagenome (IMG submission 26583) | reverse complement strand
AAGACCTATTACAAGTAACAAAAAGAAAGCTAAAAGAGCATAAATTAAACCTGATAACACAATTCCCTTTCTATTCAAAATAGCACCACCTTAATATTTAATGATTTTTTTATCTTTTATATTAACATTAATATTTGCTTCATCTAATACAACTATCGTATTTTTATCCCCATCTGAAATATAGCGACTTTTTTCAAGATTATCAAAAGTCATTTGAATATCATGTTCTACACCATCATTATCGTAAGCTCTAATACGTTTAACAAATGTTTTATTAAAGCTTTTGTGAAAAGGAGAATAATCGTAAGTCCAACCAACTCTCAATGTCCCTTCAGTTTCATAGTTATAACCTTCACTACTTCCTTTTAAAATATATGAAAAATTAGGATGATCACTTTTATAAGGAGAACCAAATGGTAAAGCTATAACCTTTATATATTTATCTGGTATAATTTCATCTAATGTTTTATACATATAAGCAATTTCAGCTTGAGTTCTAACTTCATCAACATTACTAAAATCAACATGGTTCTTAGTATGGTTTCCAATATCATAACCATTTTCTACAAGCCACTTTAATATTTGATTATTATATTTAGATTGTCCAAATAATCCACTGTTTAAAAAGAAAGTTGCAGTAACATTAAAATCTTTATATTTCTTTTTATATTCTTCTAAAATCCCAACAGCACAATTAGGATCAATTATTAAATTTCCTTCATCATCTAATCCATTAACTTTAAAATTATTAACATTACCATCATCAAAGGTTAACACAATAGGACTCTTGCCTAATTCCGTATCAATATTACCATTCATATAATCAATTAACCTAATCATTCTATAACCTTTTTGATAATACATCTCTAAATCATTTCTAAAAGCTTCAGATGTACGATTATAACCATCCCTATCAACATTCCCACCAGTATAAGAAGTATCAACATTTTTCTTATCTATAATACCATGATACATCATAATAGGTACATTACCAAGTTCATTTACTTTATATTCCTTATATAAAGTAATAGGTGTTTTACCTAAAGATATTACAACCTTTAAACTATCATTTTCTTTTATAACAGTTCCACTTTCTATACTTTGATTAATTACTTTATCTTTTAAAATAGAATCGTGATATGTAGTTTCTATCTCTAATTTTAAATTATTTAAAGTTGCATATTCTTTTATTTCTTCAATATTCATATTTGATAAATCAATCATTTCGTTATTTTTGTTAATTGGAAGACAACCATTAAGCAAAAAAACAATAATTATTATATAAAATGCCTTCTTCATATTATCACCTACAATAATTATATCACTTATAGCAACACGATTCAATTCAAATATCATGCTTGTTTCACTTATAAACCATACCCTTTTATAATCTTTCGCATATTTTATAATAGGTGATTATTATGTGGAATTTCAAAAACTTCTTACCACCAAAAAAAGGACTATGGATTATCACAGCCCTTGTTCTTATGATCATAATAATCTACCAAACAATTATAACTATATTCTTACCTCTTAGAATTAATGTTGTCATTCTTCTTGGCGAAATATTATTATTCTTTTTTGTCCTCTATCGTATAATATGGTGTTAATAATATCTCTGTTTTAAATATATAATCTAATAGCCTTCTTGCTTTTCTACAATTTTCTATTTCACTATTATCCAAAGTTATTACATCTGGAATCGACATTAAAACAAATAATAATTTTTTTTCTTCAGATAGTAGTTTATATTTACTTTCATATGTTTTAAATAGTTCAGTAAAATCAAATTCAAGTGCATACCTCTTATAAAAATCTAACAAATCATAAATAGGTATATCTTGTTTTGATTTTTCCCAACTAAGTAAATATAAGTTTTGATTTTCTATTAAATGATCTATATCAAGATTATTGTGGAGTGTAACTACTCTTTTTTTATGCTTGGATTTAACTATATCGTACCAACTATCAATTTCCCTCCTGCAAAAAACTATTGTTTGAAATATTTTAGAAATATTCCTTGCTATTAAATATTCTGATGGACTCATATAAATCTTACTTTCAATTACAGCAATCAAATCATTATAATAATTATATATATAATCTATTTTATTTAATACATCTTCATACATAGCTTTTATTTCATCTTCATCAATATCTTTATAATAAGTTGTTTTATAATGAAGAATCGAAATAACATACATCATATCTAACGCTCTTTGTTCCCTTGGAAGATTTACATCTTCTATATATTCATATATATCGTAACGTTCATCATTATTAATAAGGTTTGGAAAATAAGGAAAACTACGTGATTCTAAATATTTAAATAAGTCATATAATTTATCATCATGGTTCTTTTTTTTAAATACAAAATGCCCNTCATCAGTATCGATGATAGTGGCATTTTTCTTTATGGTATAGCGGTTTGATTCTAGTTCATACTTACTTATTATATCTTTTATATTATTCATCGATAGTTGCAGGAATAATTATTTTATCTCCTAATTTAAATTCTTCAATATTATTATAAGCACTTATCTCTTCTTTAGTAGTGTTGTACTTAGTAATAATTGATTCAATAGTATCACTTTCTCGCACTATATGAACATGATAAGTTGTAAAAGACTCATTACTATCATCAAATGAATCAAATAATGATTTAATTTTTTCCCCACTCATTACATTAGGTCCAACAGCAACATCTATTGCAGGTTCTTCAATTTCCTGAAATAAATCCATTATTTCCCTATCTTCATCAGAAAACTCTTCTTCTTGTACTTCTTCACTTACCTCTAATTTCTCACTTTCCCTTTCATCTGATGCAATTTCATCTTCAACTTCCTTAACCTCAACTATTCTATCATCCATTTTAGGCTCCTCCTTTTTAAAAATAAGATCATCTATCACTTCTATACCATCAACTAAAACATCTATATTTACTTTCATTAATTGATCATTTTCAATTTCATAATAAAAATCATCTATATCAACCTTAGCATTCCCAATATTATATTTTATATCTAATGCTATATCAAAAGGCAAATTAAAAGAAAATGGTTCACTATTAATGCTAGAATCCGTTATTTTATAATCCCCACTTACTATAAACTCACCACTGATTAAGTCTTGTTCTACTAACTTTAAATTATGCTCCAAAGAAATACTTGTTATCTCACTTATTTTTGTATTAAAAGGGATGTCTTTCTTAAATGATATTATTTGTTTCATAAAAATCTCCTTTCATTCAATAAAATATATGACTTAAACAAAACTGATATGCATAAAAAAAGCACTATTTTATTAGTGCCTTAACATGTTCATTATATTTTATTGATTCACGTATCATTTTATCCTCTAATAATATGTCCTCAAAAAAATCATTCTCATCATTACTCATAACATCGTTTTCCATATAAATGTTTGGTTTATATTTATTAATTAATGAATGTATTACTATAAGAAATGCTGTAATTCCAGCTGATGCGCATGCTAGTTTATTATTGTTAGAACCAAAACTATATATACATGTCATAAAGCCAGCAGTTGTTAAACCTTTAAACATAAAATTAGTACCTTTATTTTTATTTTCTTCATCATACAAATATAGATTATAATATTTTAAATACTTAATTTGCTTATCAATTGGCACATTATTCTTATTTAAATAATTTATTATATTATTATAAATAACTTCCTCTTGTGTTTTCTCATCACCATTAATAATTATTTTATGTTTAGCGTAACTTTCTAATTCCAATCTTTTACAATCTTTTAAAGTTTTTTTATTTAGTTCAGGTAAATATGACATATTAATCCCCCTCAAATAAGATTGATTGTTATCATACCACTATAATTATTGTTGGTCAATTTAATTTTTTTCGGTAACTTTCTTCTTCGTATACCTCACTAATTACTTCTGCTAAATATCTAAGTTTTTGTGTTGGATTTTTGTTTTCTTTTAAGCATTCCCTTAAGATTTCTAAACGGAGAATATACTCTTTAGTTGTTAATACTGTTTCCCTAGGATCTAATACACCTACCGAATGTAAAAGAACTCTATTACCAGTATATATTAAATTATTCTCAAAAGCCTTTTTTAAAGAAAGTGATACATATAATTCATTTAATAGTTTTTGATATTCAATACCAAAACGATCCACTTTTTCACCTTCAAAGTATAAGTAACCATCGCATCTCCAATCATTAGAAAAAGCTGCCGAACCAAATGCATAGGCATCTCTTCCATAATGTTTAAAAGATTCCTTTTGTAAAAGAATATCTTTAAACTTAAAACCTTGTAAAACGCCTTCTACACTTCGTACATGATGATGTCTAAAATAGAAATCATGAGGAAAAAAATTAGATAATGTGCAAGAAACCCTGTTTAAAGGATGAATTAATGTAGAGTTATATGATATATCAATAAATTCATTACTAGTATATATTTTTTTACCTTCATTATCTCTTATATATACTTTAATTCCATCTACATTATAATATTGTCGTTTACCTTCGTTAAATAGTTCAACCATTTTATCACTGCCTTTTATCCATACTTAGAACTGTTAAAAATGCCTCTTGAGGTATTTCAACACTTCCTATACGTTTCATTCTCTTTTTACCTTCTTTTTGCTTTTCTAGAAGTTTTCGTTTTCTTGAAACATCCCCACCATAACATTTAGCTAAAACGTTTTTACGCATAGCTTTAATATCAGATCTTGCAATAGCTTTAGAACCTATAAAAGCTTGAATAGGAACTTCAAATTGTTGTCTTGGAATAAGTTCTTTTAAATTGTCAACGATTATTTTACCACGCTTATAAGCAAAATCTTTATGCACAATAGTAGATAATGCATCAACTATTTCACCATTAATCATGATATCCATCTTTATTAATTCAGAAGGCTTATAACCAATTACTTCGTAATCAAAAGAAGCATATCCTTTCGTACTTGATTTTAATTTATCAAAGAAATCATATACAATTTCTGATAAAGGTATTTCATAATGAATATTTACTCTATCACCATTTATATATTCCATTCCAATATAATTACCGCGTTTTTCTTGGCAAAGTTCCATAACAGGACCTATATAGTCTGATGGTGTAAATATATTAGATCTAATATATGGTTCCTTTATTACTTCTATCTTCTGTCTATCTGGTAGTTTATTTGGACTTTGAACCATCATAAGGCTTCCATCAGTAAGCGTTACCTCATATACTACACTTGGACTAGTTGCTATTAAATCTATTTTAAATTCTCGCTCAATTCTCTCTTCAATTATATCCATGTGAAGAAGACCTAAAAAACCACATCTAAAACCAAATCCTAAAGAAACAGATGTTTCTGGTTCAAAAGTAAGAGATGCATCATTTAATTTAAGTTTTTCTAAAGCTTCTCTTAAGTCAATATATTTAGCTGAATCAATTGGATATAATCCACAAAAAACCATCGGTTTCATTGGCTTATAACCTTGTAATGGTTCCAAGCAAGGATCATTTTCTAAAGTAATTGTATCTCCTACATTAACATCTTCAATATTTTTAATACTAGCTCCAAGCCATCCTACTTCCCCTGCTTCAAGTTTATCTTTTTTGACTTCTTTTGGATTATTTATACCTAGTTCAACAACTTCATAAGAAGCTCCTGTTGACATCATCTTAATAGTATCTCCAACTTTAATTGAACCATTAACTATACGCACTAAAGTAATAACACCACGATATGAATCAAAGACACTGTCAAATATTAGGGCTTGTAACTTTTCATCTCTACCACCCTTGGGTGGTTCAATTCTTTTAACAATGGCATCTAATAATTCAGTAATACCAACACCTGTTTTAGCACTAGTTAAAATTATCTCATCCTCAGTGAAACCTAAGATTTCATTAATCTCTTTTTTAACTTTTTCTACATCAGCATTTGGTAAATCAATCTTATTTATAACAGGAATTATTGTTAAGTTGTGTTCCATGGCTAAATATATATTAGCTAAAGTTTGAGCTTCAACACCTTGAGCAGCATCTATAACTAATATTGCACCCTCACAAGCCGCAAGAGATCTAGACACTTCATATGTGAAATCAACATGCCCTGGAGTATCAATTAAATGTAGGCGATAATCCTCACCATCTAATTTATAATTCAATGCTACCGCATTAAGCTTAATAGTTATACCACGTTCACGTTCTAAATCCATATTATCTAAAAGTTGCATTTTCATCTCGCGTTTGTCAATCGCCCCAGTTTCCTCAAGTATACGATCTGCTAATGTACTTTTACCATGATCAATATGCGCTATAATACANAAATTTCTAATGTTGTTAATATTCATCAATATCACCTTGTTTTATTATACCATATTAAATATCATTTTTTTGTACAACCACTTTAAGATAATAAAAAAATTAAATTGCAATAATCATAACAATTTAATTTTATAATCAATAATTATTTAAATCTCTTATCATATTTAACCAATACTGACTTAACCTCTTGATCAATAACTTGATATGGCACATTATTATCTATCATATTTTCTATATTTTGACTAATTAAATTTCTAAAACTTACAAGTTGTTTTTTTATTTCTTTTGCCCTCTTAGTCATATCATTATTAATTACCAAATCAAAATCTAAATACACATCAGTCTTTCCTGTTATGGAAACAAAACATATTGAGTGCATTTGGTTATATCCAATTTTATAATAATTATCTCTATATTTGATTACCACATACTCATAAGCAATCCAAGTACTTTCTCTATCAAGACATAAGTCAATATAATTCCTTTTAGCATGATTTTCTACAACATTATAAAACAAATCTAACTTATTAATCATTTCCTTGTCATACTCACTAATGGTAGCTGCATCTTCATTAAAATATTCCGTACTAAAATTAGGATACTTTATAGTGAAATTTTCTAACCAATCGATATAATCAGTACTTTTACAAAAATTTTTTTCTTCTTCAAAAGAAGCAATTAAATTATCCATATATTGATTCCACTCTTCTTTAAAATTTTTATTTTCTTCTAGTTTCGTATCTTCCATAATATCTCCTCTTTATATATATTATACTACTACCCTGCTTTTTTTCATAGTATACATTATTTAATCTCCAAGTAATAAAGAAAAAAAAGATAATGTTCCATCAATACCAGTTCTTACATATTTCTTAATACTACTAGATAACTTTAATCCTGCTTTAGAAGCGCTATTGTTATAATCTATATTTACATTTTCCAAATAATCTTTTATATCTATTTCTTTCCCATCTTTAATATCCTGTTCAAACTCTGCAATTTTTTCACTTGTTAGTTCTACTTTTTTATACTGCTCATAATCATAATAACCAATAGCTTGAGATATATATAAAGTTAAGAAGATCGCAAATAAAATAGACATCACTATCCAGAATCCTTTCATGATTCACCTTTTATATGTTCAAAAAGTATCTTTGAAAATGCTTCAATCGTATTCATTACTTCCTCAATACTATTTTCGTATCCTCCAACTTCAAGCAGCATCGACTTAGGTGAAATGTCTTGGTTATATACCCCATCTACTCCCTTACCTTGTTTTTTAATAACTCCTCTGCTAAGGCCTGGATATAATTTGTTAATCTTAGCATGAAGTGTATTAGCTAATTCAAGATTAGATTTATAATTAGGGTTTTCAAGTCCTACTACAAATAAAGTCCTAGCATAATCTTTATTATTAATTTTTATAGTCCCAGCATCATGTTTAATAGCGTCCCTATGAATGTCGATATAATATTCTAGCGTATTATATTTATTTTTAGCATCTAGAGTAAATATTCTAGAAGCCTTATATGAATCCCCATGTTGCCAATTATTAATACGAATAAATTCAGCAAGATTAAATTCATTTACAATAGCCCCTATTCCAAGGTCATTTAATTTTTCCTTTAACATATAAGATGCCATCATAACATTAGGTGTAATATTATATATTTCTAAATTTTTATCGTTATAGTTTTCAAGTTGATGAGAGTTATAAATATATACTCTTGGGTTATCAACTTTAGCTGGATTGGGATCTTTTATATAGGTTGTTAGTTTTTCTTGTTTATTAAGGTCATAATTATCAACATGATCACCTTCTAATAAAGATGCAGCAAGTACAGTATTACTTTTATTATTGAAATTTAATAAACTTATTGGATTATTAATATCTACATTAGATAAAAAAGATAATGTTTTACTAATTATTCTTTTAGGTTTATAAGTAGATACGAAATGATGATTACTATTAGATAAAGCCATCATTAAATATTCACTATTCCTAAGATCTGCTTTTTTATTTAATAAATAACCATATGTTGTATCAAATGACAAATAAATAATTCCTAAAAAAAGAAGATAACGAAACTTTATTAAACGTTTTCTTTTCTTCTTTGCTTTAAATATCTTTTTCATGACTTATATCCCCTCTTTATAATTTATGTTTATTATAAGAGGATATGAGAAATTATTTTGTCGATAGATGATTGATATTACATATCTGTAACTTCTTTATGTAATGCATTATTTATACCCCCAGAAATTATATCGCTTAATTTTTCAATTACAAAATCTACTTCTTTAGGGGTAACCATCAAATTATACCCAACTGGCGATAAGACTTCATAGATCAATTGCCTTCTTTCATCTTCACTTAAAGTGCCCACAATACCCATTAAATTGGATTTATCCTCTAAAGATAAATCACTATTATCTTTTGTGTAATCACATGTATTTGGATTTACAAGACGATTTATAGGGTTATTCATATTATTTTTATTATAAGCCATTTTTTTATGCATAAAATTTATTGTATCACTAACAATTGTAACTGCATCTACTACGGTTGGAACACCAATTGCAATAACAGGAATACCTAATAGTTCCCTACTTATCTCCTTTCTTGCATTACCAACTCCACTACCAGGATGTATACCCGTATCAGTCATTTGAATGGTTTTATTAATCCTAGCTATAGAAGAAGATGCAAGAGCATCAATTACAAGCACAAAATCAGGTTTTATTCTCTTTACAATACCAAAGATAATTTCGCTTGTTTCAATTCCTGTTTGACCCATAACCCCTGGTGATATTGCACTAACACTTCTAAAACCATCACTTACTGTTCCAAGATCAAACAAATGCTTGGTAACTATAACATTATCAACAACAGCAGGACCTAAAGCATCTGGAGTCGACTTATCGTTTCCTAAACCAATTAACAAACAACTAGAATCTTTGGCAATTTTTAAATGAGATAACAAACCCTTAAGTTCATCACTAAAGACTTTTTTAACATCTTCCTTTTCGTTTGTATCAGTTATATCATCAAATTCTATTGTAATATATCTTCCTTTTTTCTTATTAATCAAATCTATAACATCACCAATTATATCAACTCTTGTTATTTTAACACCACGCACTGTCTCTTCTTCTGTTTTAAAGTCATCCCCTACCTTTGTTACTTCTAATGCTTCAATTGCTAAGTCAGTACGTATAGCATATTTACTCATATCAACTTTACCCACGTGATCACTCCTCATTATATTATGAGAAAAGAAAAAATTTAATATGCATAAGTTTTAAGTATGTTGTTGCAATTTCCTTCTTTATTTGCTAAAATACTTATGACTTAAAGATATTGGAGGTGAAATTATGCCAAATATTAAAGGTGCTAAGAAGCGCGTTAAAACAAGTAACAAAAGAAGAGAATCAAATGTTGCTGTTAAAGGTGCAATGAAAACAGCTATTAAAAAAGTTAACAAAACTGGTGAAGTAGCCGATTTAAACAATAGTATTAAAAAAATTGATAAAGCTCTAAAAAAAGGAATTATCAAGAAAAATACAGCTGCTCGTAAAAAATCTCAAATAATGAAAAATCAAAATCAAGCGAAATAAATTAGTTAGTAAAATAATTATATCAAGTTAATTCTTGGTATTTTTTATTTTATTAATATTTAAGTAATTATTCGAAATGTAAATAGTAGAAATTTGAAGGTAATAAAGATGTGTTTTTATGATAAAATAATAATGGTGATTAAATGATAAAACGACTGATAGCTCTGATTGTTATTTTTATGGGATTATACTATATATATGATAACGATCATTTCGGCTCTAGACAATTTGTAAGAGACTTAAAAAAAGAAATACATATTCCTTCTACTAATACATATGTAAAAAGAGATATCAAAAGTAGTTTTGTAAAATATACTGATAATTTTAAACCTACTAACAAACAAGAACTATTAGATATCTATTATACAGTCGTTAATTCTGGATGGGATAAATTTACATTCTATTGCAATTATGAAGAATGTATTGAAGATGTAAATGACATTTCAGTTAATAGTTCCCTACTATCGAACATTAATAGTTTTGTTAGTACTTATAATCAATATGATACAATCAGTACTTATACAACACCTTATTTAAATGCTAAAGTAACACTTGTTTTAAAAAGGACATATGATGATTATACTATTGAAAAAATAAACAAGCGCATTGATGAAATTTACGAGGAACTTGAACTTGAAGGTAAAGAAACAGAAGAACAAATTCTAATTGTACATGATTATATTGTTGATAATGTTAGATATGATAAATATAAAATAGATAATATTCAAGATAATACTTACTTTTCAAATACAGCTTACGGGCCATTATTTCAAGGATACGCTGTATGTAGTGGATATACTGATGTAATGGCATTATTTCTAGATAAACTGAATGTAACAAACATTAAAGTAGCAAGTGCAACACATATTTGGAATTTAGTTTATTTAGATGATAAATGGTACCACTTAGATTTAACTTGGGATGATCCATATACTGATAGTGGTATGGATATAATGAATCATAATTTCTTTTTAATCGATTTTGAAAAGATAGAAGCTTGGAATACAGGCGAACATGTATTTGATAGAAATATATATAAAGAAGCATTATAAAAGCTTATGAATTGTCATAAGCTTTTTCTATGTAATCAATTACTTCTTCAACAGTCCTATCAAAATTATTAAAGTTCACATCAAACCAAGTTATATTCATTTGATTATTAAACCAAGTATATTGTCTTTTAGCATAATGCCTAGAATTTTTCTTTATTAAATCAATTGCTTCTTCGAGTGAAATCTCATCATCAAAATATTTATATAATTCTTTATAACCAATCCCAGTCATCATAGACTTACTTCTAATATCTTTTTGATATATTGCTTTAACTTCATCAATTAAACCATCAGATATCATTTTATCTACACGTTTATTAATAATATCATATAATTTTTTTCTATCTGTTGTAAGACCTATAAATATCACATCATATAGTAATTTGTCACCACTCTTGTCAGTTTCACTTTGATTATTTAAATAAATATTTAAACGACGTTCTAGTCGCTTACGATTATTAATGTGAATATCAACATTAGAATTATATTTTTTAATTTCATCAAGCAATTCCTTATTAGTAAGATGGGATAAATCGTACTTCTCTTCATTGTTATAAAATTCATAATCATATAATAATGCTTTTATATAAAGTCCTGTACCACCTACAATTATAGGTGTCTTATCTTCACTAAAATTATCTAGAATCTCTCTACCATCTCTTTGATAGTCATATACAGAATAATCTTCATCCACTTCTTTTATATCAAATAAGTGATGCTCTATCCCTTCTTTTTCCTCATCAGATATTTTTGCTGTACCAATATTTAAATCTTTATAAATTTGCATACTATCAGCATTAATTACTTCACCATCAAAATGCTTTGCAAGTTCAATTGATAGTTTTGTCTTACCAACACCAGTTGGACCTGTTATTACAATTATCTTCTTCATATTATCACCAATAAAATTATAACATATAAAAAGGATTATAAATTCTTATAACCCTCTTTTGACATATTGATTTACTTTTTTCATGCGTTCTTGTTCTTTTATTCTATTGTTAGCTATTCTTCTTAAAATGGCTTCCTCATTTGGCACATATTTTTCGTCTCCAAAATGTTTTGCCTTAAGCTCTGCAACAGCTATATCCCACTCATGTAAAAAATTTGATCTTTCCATACTCTTTTCTAATGAAGATAAATCTTTACTAAGTTGTTTTAATCCTTCTAAATTTGCATTAAGCTTTCTAAATACATAGATATTTTCATTAAAGTCTCTTAACTTATAAACTAAGCTTTGTGCTAAGTCATTTGACAATGCCATATTTATTCCCCCTTTTTGGTAAAATGTGCCTTTACTATATTCAAAATTAACTTTTTGTCAAGTGTATTGTTTTTTCTTATAAACATATGCCGCATCTACAAAACTAAGCAACAACTGTCAATTACATAGCTCTTTTAAACAACTTCTCTAATTCATAGTTTGAATAAAATATTATCGTAGGTCTACCATGAGGACATGTATAAGGGTTTTTACAAGTTCTCAGCGAATCAATTAGTTTTTCCATCTCATTATGGCTTATATTTTCATTAGCCTTAATAGCTAATTTACAACTCATCATAATAGCTACCTTCTCATTAAACTTCTCCACACTAAAATCCTTTTCCTTAATTGCAATTAGATCACAAATTTTTCTTATAGCTTCCTCTTCATAACCTTCTGGTAACCATATCGGATGAGCTCTAAAAAGTAATGTATTCATTCCTATTTCCTCTACCTCAAAATTCATATTATTAAGAATATCAATGTTTTCTTTAATAATTAAAAACTCATTATATGGGAATTCAATAGTAATTGGAAATAACATATCAGTCATATTATTCTTAGGATTACCTAACATTTTTAAGTAATATTCATAATTAACTCGTTCTTTAGCAGCATGTTGATCAATCATATACATACCAAGTTCATTTTGACAAATTATATATGTTCCTTTAACTAGTCCTACTGGATACATCTCAGGTATCATTTCATTTTGTTCATCAATCTTAACTGGCGCTTCATATTCATCTTTATTTAAAACAACACTTTCACTGTAATCTTCAATACTATCTTCTATTTTTAAGGAAGGAGTCTCAACACCCCTTGATAGATCAAGACTTTGCTCTTGATAAAGAGGTTTTATATTATTTTTTATTTCTTCTTTAGATTCAACTCTTGGTATTAATCTAGTAGCATTAAGTTTGTTTTTAATCTCATTACTAATAAGTTCTTTTAAAGTATCAAACTTACTAAATTTAATATCCATTTTAGTAGGATGAATATTTACATCTATTAAGGTTGGATCAACATCAATATTAATTACTACAATTGGATACTTATCTACTGGTTTATATGTATGATAAGCATCGTTGATTACTCTGTTAAGTTCAGTATTACGTACTACTCTACCGTTAACTAAAGTTATTAAATGATTACGATTTGATTTAGTAACTTCTGGCATTGAAATATAACCATTTATACTATAATCGTCATTAGAAGAATCTATTTTAATCATCTTTTTAGTTACATCCAACCCATATATCTCTTTAATTACTTTTAATTGATTACCACTACCATCTGTTTCAAACAATGTCTTACCATCATTTATTAAAGTAAAAGAAATATCATCATGTGATAACGCTATCTTATGAATATAATCTGTTATATTAGCAAGTTCATAGTATAAACTTCCTAAATGTTTTAATCTAGCTGGTGTATTATAAAATAAATTATTTACAGTTACTGTTGTACCACGTCTTGCATCTCCTGCTTCAACCTTTAAAACAGTACCACCTTTTATATGGACAATCGTTCCAACCTCACCAGTACTAGTCTTTAGTGTAACTTCACTGATAGACGCAATAGAAGGCAGAGCCTCACCCCTAAAACCAAGTGAGGTTATGTGAAATAAATCACTTTCACTAATAAGTTTACTTGTTGCATGAGGTAGAAAAGCTGTCTTAGCGTCTTCACTAGTCATACCCGTCCCATCATCAGTTACTTTCATTTCCCTTAGTCCGCATTCGATAAGTTCAACTTTAATTTGCTTACTTCCTGCATCAATACTATTTTCTACTAATTCTTTTATAACAGAAACGCATTTTTCAACAACTTCTCCAGCTGCTATTTTATTAGATAAAACTTCACTCATTACTTTAATCTTGTTCATATAATCACATCCTAAAACTATATTTATTATAACATGTATATTAAAAGGTACAAATAGTTAAAAGCTATCTATATTTTTTCACTATAACTGCTTGTTATTTTTTGATTAATAATAATCAAATCGAAGGTTTCAAGATGTAAAAAATAAATATTAAAAGAAGAGTTATAACCAGATTATCCACACCTAAAATAACGGATGTATTTTTTTGTCTATAAACCCACCCTACTTTATTATTCGGGATGGATATTATTCATTTAAAATAAAAAAACTGGTTATCCCAGTTTGTCTTCCTAGACCGAAGTCTAGAAGTTGTGTGATTATAAACCACACTCGTACCCCATTAATTGCTAGATAATAAAACCTAGCTCTTCTAGATACAACATAATAATACCATAAAATTATCAACAATGCAACATATTAAATGTAAACTATATATTTTGTAGTTCTTCTTCTAAACTCACCGCTGTAACATTAGACTCAAACGTCTCACCAGAAATAATATTAATAGCATTCGTTTTTTGAATCTTGAATTCCTCTTCCATAGCTTTTATTCCTATAACTGCATTATTACAAATATAATTTACAAACATCTTATAATTATCTGCGATTTGTTCTAGTGTTTTACTAGACACAATAATTTGTTCGCCATTACTATCTAACAAGGGTTTTAGTATTCTTTCCTTTGCAATAGTTCTAGTGTGTTTGAACAAACATGTTGATCCATCTTCCGGTATAAGAAATTTAAACTTTTCGTTTTTAACTTTACTAGTTGTAGGAATAGCTAAAAAAAGTCCTTTATCATACGTTTTTAAAATTACACAATAATGCGGCGAAGAAAACTCCGGACTATATGTTCTTCCCATATTTACTAAATATAAACCGCCAGTTCTAATTTTAAATTTCAAGAAAGTACCTCCTCTCATTAGTTTAAGAGACGATACTGCTGTCCCACAAATTAATTATAGTTAAAAAAAAGACATATTGCAATAAAAAAATAACCTAAGCTAGTTCCAAATTATAAATAAGAGCATTCATTTTTATTACTGTTTGATGTAAATATAAAGGTGTTTTTTTACTTTTTCTACGTATTTTTTTGTTACCTCCTATTTTGCCTGCAAAGCGTAAGGGATTTGTAAAAGCATCACTTTAACCTACTGCCCTTCACTGGACCCCACTAAAACAAGGGTTTTATCATTACCAACAAATTTAAACCGCTCACCAATTATATTTTTTAGTATGTAATCCTGTTTTTCAATAATAAAACCCTTATATTATAAGGGTTAATTTCATAATGGCGGAGCAGGAGGGATTTGAACCCTCGCACCAGTATTCCCGGTCTACACCCTTAGCAGGGGCGCCTCTTCAGCCTCTTGAGTACTGC
>JGI24709J26583_10002384_pt1 | contig 15524 bp, 14 predicted proteins | sample BioPla2DNA1_FD_26583 | JGI IMG/M metagenome (IMG submission 26583) | reverse complement strand
GAAGAAGCATCGGAAAAAGGCCTGGAGCTTATTGGCATGACCGATCATGGCCCCGCCATGTTAGGCGGGCCACATATTTATCATTTTGATAATTTAAAGGTGATACCGGATAACCTGCACGGAGTTGAGATACTTAAAGGAATTGAAGCTAATATTATAGGGTATGATGGAACAATTGATGTAGAGGACGAAAAGCTGGAAGCGCTGAATCTGGATATAGTTATTTCAAGTTTTCACAGCCCGTGCCTGAGGCCATCATCAATAAAAGATAATACTGCAGCTGTTATAAAGAGCATGGAAAATCGCTGTGTAAATATTATTGGCCATCCGGATGATTCACGGATTGGGCTGGATTACACAGAACTGGCTAAGGCAGCCGCTGACAGCGGTGTTATGATTGAGGTGAACAATTCCTCTTTAAGGGCTACTTCTTACAGATTAAATGCAAGGGAAAATTATGAAATACTCCTGAATGAGTGTTACAAATATAATGTTTATATTATTATAAACAGCGATGCTCATTTCCATATCGATATCGGAGAAAATTACGAGGCATTTGAGCTTGTAAAAAATCTTGGTTATCCAAAAGAATTGATAGCCAACACAAACATAGTAAAGCTAAGACAAAGACTTGAAATAAGGAGAAGGTAAAAACCACATGTTTGAGAGACTGGAAGCCATAGAGAATCGTTATGAAGAACTAAATATGAGGCTGGCTGATCCTTCGGTAGTGAATGATCAGGAACAGTACCTGAAACTTATGAAAGAGCATTCAGAATTGACAGAAATAGTGGAGAAATTCCGGGAGCACAAGAAGTATAAAGAAGCATTGGAAGATGCAAAACTGATGCTTGATGAGAAGCCGGATAAAGAGCTGGCTGAAATGATTGAGGCCGAGATTGACGATGCCAGGGAAGGTATTGCACGAACCGAAAGGGAGCTGAAAATTCTTTTGATGCCCAAGGACCCAAACGATGAAAAGGATGTTATTGTTGAAATACGGGCAGGAGCCGGGGGAGAAGAAGCAGCTCTGTTTGCGGCTGTACTTTTTAGAATGTATTCCCATTACGCTGAAAGTAAGGGATGGCAAACGAGTGTTATTGATTCCAACCCTACAGAAATCGGAGGATTTAAGGAAATCGTATTTGAGATTGAAGGTAAAGGTGCATACAGCCGCCTGAAATATGAAAGTGGTGTGCATAGGGTACAAAGGGTGCCAACAACCGAATCCAGCGGCAGAATACATACCTCTACGGCAACGGTAGCGGTTCTGCCCGAAGCAGAGGATGTAGGGGATGTTGAGATTAATCCCAATGATATAGAAGTTGACACCTACAGAGCTTCCGGCGCGGGAGGACAGCATGTTAATAAGACCTCTTCTGCCATTCGCATTACCCATATACCATCGGGTATTGTGGTAACCTGCCAGGACCAGCGTTCTCAGCATAAAAACAGGGAAAAGGCCATGAAGGTGTTAAAGGCCAAACTTTATGAGATAGAGCGGCAAAAGCACGACTCAGAGCTGGCCGAAAACAGGAAAAGTCAGGTTGGTACCGGCGACAGAAGCGAGAGAATCAGAACTTATAATTTTCCCCAAAGAAGGGTTACCGATCATAGGATAGGGTTTACTCTTTACCAGATTGAGCAGTTTATAAATGGTGATATGGATGAGATGATTGACGCATTGATAACCACAGATCAGGCAAATAAGCTGACCAACGGTGAAGATCTTTAATTTAATTTGCAGGGGGTATTTTAATGAATTATAATGTTGTAGCCGCTATCGGGCTTTCAATTTTTGCAGGTCTTGCAACAGGTATCGGCGGATTGATACTTCTGCTCTTTAAAAAGGTTAACATTAAGCTATTATCCGTTGCCCTGGGATTTTCGGCCGGCGTAATGATTTATGTATCCTTCGTCGAAATTCTGCCTGAGGCAAAAAACTTTTTAACAAACGCATATGGAGGCACAAAAGGTGATTGGGTCACTTTTATTGCGTTTTTTGCCGGTGTGTTTTTAATAGGAATTATAGATAAGCTGGTTCCGGATGCAGATAATCCTCATGAGCTACAAAGTATGGAACAGCTTGATGTCTGTGGCCTTGGCCAGAATTCACAAAAACTTATTAAGACAGGAAAGATGGCAGCCCTTGCCATTACTATTCATAATTTCCCTGAAGGGCTTGCCACCTTTGTTTCAGGTATGAATGATATCTCTTTAGGTATAGCAATAGCAATAGCTGTCGCTATTCATAATATTCCTGAGGGTATATCAGTGGCTTTACCCATATACTGTGCCACAGGTAACAAAAAGGAAGCATTTTTCAAGTCACTTATATCCGGTTTAGCCGAACCTGTGGGGGCAATAGTGGCCTTCTTATTCTTAGGGCCGTTTTTAAATGATGTTATGTTCGGCTTAATATACGCATCAATTGCAGGAATCATGGTATATATATCCTTTGACGAGCTGTTACCCTCAGCAAGAGAGTATGGCGAGCATCACCTGTCCATATATGGACTGGTAGGAGGCATGATAGTAATGGGCATAAGCCTGTTGCTGTTAGGATGAGTATTTGCTGCTACATTCCTATTTTCTTTTCTCTTGCATAATAGAAAAGATATTGCTGGGCAAACCCTGCCAGAGCTCCGAATTTCTCTGCGGCAAACCTGCTTACCTCTTCATTGCTGGCTTCATAGCCAAGGTATAATTCGGCCATTACTCGCCGTACCCATCTGTCTACAGGGAAAATATCATATCTTATTCCGCTGAATAAAAGTATGCAGTCAGCAACCTTTTCTCCAACTCCGAAAAGTTTTTTCATTTCAGCTCTGCTTTGGGAAGGATCACCGTTTTTTAAAATATCCATGTCTATCTCCCCTGAGCATATTTGTTGTGCAGCTTTTTGTATGTATTTGTCTCTGTATCCCGCCCGGACGATTCTTAATTCTTCAAGACTGGTGGCGGCAAGCCTTTCACAGGTGGGAAATGTTCTTATATCAGGTTTCCCACAGCTAATTGGCTCACCAAATTGTTGTGCCAGGCTTTCTACGATTTTTTGTATCCGGGGTATTCCGTTGTTCTGAGAAATTATAAAAGATATAACAGTCTCTTGAAAATCCTGCCGGAGAAGCCGGATACCATGCCCAAAACTTATGGCTTCTTTCATAACAGGATCGTCCTTTTGAAGCTGATTTTTAATTTCCCCGTAATCCCTGTCCAGGTCAAAATAGGAATACCATACTCTTAAAAAATCATCTTTTTTTGTATCATGAAAAATCAAATCTTTGCCGTTCCATTCCAGATTAACAGCTAAGTCTTTTACTATTCCCAACCAGTTATTATCTTCGATTTGTGTCCATCTGAAACATTGGCCGCATTCAAAGGTATGAATTGGATCAAAATGTTTAATATCTTTCAAGATTATGTTATTTTTCTCACATTTCCACTTATTCATTTTAAATTTCCTTCCGATATATAAAGTGTTACAGTTATTTTCTTATAAAGAATTTAAAGGTCTTATATTTGTATTATATATTATCTTGTTGGAGCTTGAGGCACCAAATAATTACATTATCACAGTTTTTAGAGATTTGTAATAAGATATCTCGTTAAAAGACGGGATATGGTGGAAAATACTAATTAGCAATAGGGGGGTGGCTTGTTAGTAATGACCTTACTCTACAAAAACGACTATATAGAAATACTGAGAGAAAAAGGAAAGTTTTATATTAAGTCAGTCAGCAGGGGATTTTCATTGGAAATGTTCAATGAATTATTAAAGGCTTTTCCAATGATAAAAATCACCAGCTTTATGACCTTGAGAAATGTCATTTGCAATGCTCCAAAAGGTCCGGAAGTCTTTGGGGAGGAACGGGGAAGAGTACAGCTGAGAGTTTCTGAAGATGGTCTTAAAGCTTACATGACTTTATATGTTTATAATGAAGAGCTTACAGCAGAGAATAGATTAGGACTTGTAAAAGAGATTTTTAATGCCCTTAATAAAGAAGGCATTGTGTTTGGCATTAATACTAAGGTTTTGGCAAGTCATTTAGAAGCGGGTGTTGAATATCTGATTGCTGAGGGCATTACGCCTGTTAATGGAACGGATGCAGAAGTAAAACTTTATGAACTTTCGGAGCTTAAGCCTCAAGTAATAGATTCCAATAATGTAAACCATTATGAACTAAACCTTATAAATCATGTCAAAGCCGGGGATTGGCTTGGTGAGCGCAAAGACCCTACTAATGGAACTCCGGGGAAAAGTGTTACCGGCAGAGAAATTCCTGCCATACCAGGACGCAATATTCCCCTGTTTTATGATCGTCTGTCGGTTAAAGAACACTATGAAAATGGTGTTACAACTCTTGTATCAAAAAAGAACGGGGCAGTATACTATAAAGGCGATTCTATAGGCGTATACGATTATCTTGAAATAAAAGGCGATATTGATTTTTCTACAGGTAATATTGATTTTGACGGGTATATGTCTGTTAAAGGTACAATAGAAGATAATTTCAGCGTCGTTGCCAGTAATGATATTGAAATCCTGGGTGAGTACGGGGTTGGCGCTGCTGATAAAATATCCAGCCGGGAAGGTAATATTTTCATAAAAGGCGGTATTGCAGGAAGAAACAAAGCTGTTGTACGCTGCAAAAAGAATCTTTATGTAAAATTTTTATCAGATATCACAGTGGAATGTGAAGGAAGTGTATATGTTGGTTTCTATTGCATGAATTCAAATGTCCGGGCGAAACAGCTGATTGTAGAGTCCCCTAAAGGCAGAATTACAGGTGGAAATATTGATGTAGATATTAAGGTCTCTGCAGCAGAGATTGGAAACAAATCTGAATCACGTACCCTGATCAAAGTCAGAGGATTTGACCGGAATGAATTAAAAATGGAGCTTGACAGAGCCTTGCATGAGCTTAATGAGAACAAGAATGAAATTATACGGTTAAGACAGCATCTGCAGGTTTACTGCAGCACTTCTCAGCTTACAAAAGAGCAGGTCAACAAATATGAAGATTTAAAAAATACATATGCTGAAAAAAAGGAAATTATTAAGGAGCTTGAGTTTAAGTGCAGATGTATAAACGAATATCTTAAAACTCCGGGTGAGGGGGCAATCACAGCAAAAACCCGCATATACCCGAAGGTTAGAGTAGAAGTAAAAAATTTCTGCGAAGAAGTGCTGAAACCAGTGCCCATTGTGACTTATTACGCCAAGGACAACGAATTCAAAACCATGTGACGTGGAGGATGCATATGCAATATAATGATATTTTAAAGAAAATCGAACAGGATATCAAAAATGATAACAGAACTGATTTATATAGATATAATGGTCTTTTAGAGGCTATCAGATTTTTTTCAAATCGCCTTACATTGGATCAAATTACCGATGCTGCATTTGACTTCGTAAATGAGCTCTTAACTGTAGAAAAGTCAGCCATGTATCTTTTTCAGGATAACAGGTATGAGCTGAAAAAACAACGCGGGGTCAAAATGGAAAGCAGTTATATTGCTGTGACACCTGAATTATCAGATTTTATCCTTTACGTGGGGGCAGTAATAACTGGGCGGGATGCTTTGCTGCAGTATTTTGATGCTTCAATTATAGACAATCTGGGCGCTACGGTAATGATGCCTCTTGGGCTGGATAATAAACTATACGGGTTTTTTCTTCTGTCAAGGAGAATTACTGCAGAATTTAATGAAAGCGACATACTGGTTTGTGAAACCTTAATGCACCTTTTTACCAACTCCCTTGAAAACTGCAATCGTATTGAAAGGCTGAAGATCAGCAATCAGGAGCTGGACGAAAAGATATTCAATTTATTTGCTATTAATCAGTCGGCAAAGGCCATGCTTACCGAACATAACCTAAGAGCTCTGTATTTGCTTGCTGTAGACGTTTTTTCGGAACTTACCCAAAGTGCCCATACCGGGTTTATACTCTATGATAAACCTTCGGAAAAATATGTTTTACAGGCATATAGAAATGTATTTGACAGTGACAATAAGAAGATAGAAAAAATCTCCTTAAGCCTGAATGCTGAAATAATTCCCCTCCATCAGATTTTAGATCTTGCAGATGACAATCACCGGGAATTGTTCTGTAAAATGTTTGACAACGGTAAAGAGCTTTTATCGTATTTACAGGCTAAATATGTTGTGTTTATTTTTGGGGAGAGCAAAAAAATCCTGGGATTTGTTACTCTAGGGCAGACGGTTACGGGCAATGCCTATAAAAAAGGCGCTTTTGAACTGGTGGACAGCCTTGCCACCTATACATACATAGCTCTTACGAATGCCATGCTGCTTGAAAAGGTCAATGATCAAAAAAGACTGCTTCAGGAAAAACTTGAAAGAATGATAACCCTTAATTGCATATCTAAAAACATAAACTCAGCTCTGGACAGTGAAACCTTAATAGAACTTGCTCTGGAAAGCCTTGGAGTTTCGTTTGGTGTTCAAAATGGTATGATAGCACTTTATGACGAAGATTCTGACAGCCTTCATGTGGATAAAGCCACCGATTTATCGATGCGGGATCTGGTTATACCAATAACCCCTGCTTTGGAACCCCTTAGAAAAGGCAGCACCGTTTTTGAGCCAGAATCGGAAAATCTGCCTGTTATTCTTGGAGAAGATATTGCCGCTAAGATTAAAGATAACGCAGGTGCTCTGTTTATTCCAATGACACTGGAGCGATTTGAGACAGTCTTTATAGGAGCTATAATAATTTTTAAAACATCTGCCGGATTCTTAAGCAATGAAGAAAACACACTGATTTTTGAAACAATTGCAAATCATATGTCTCCTTTAATTGCAGGCTTTAAGAATCTTGAAAAACAACAAGATATATTAATACCTGATACGGCAAGGATTTTTGGAAATACTTTGGAATTCCAAATTGACCAATGTAAAGAATATGATTTAGAAATGGAGATTGTCCGCATCACCGATAATGATGCCATTCCGTATGAAAAAAGCAAGGTTCCTGAAATATTGGCGGATATAGTAGAAGGCGTATATCCTGTTTCATTTGACAGAACCGAGATTCTTGTTATGAATGACTTTGAAATTAAATATAACCTGATAAAAGACTCGTTGGCGGGCAGAAATATTACCATCAACAGACTTCAATATAGTAAAGAGTTTACTGACATGGCGAGCTTTTTGGCTATTAAATGAATATGTATTTCTGAATGGAGCTAAAGATCCTTCGACTCCGCTTACGCTGCGCTCAGGATGACAGTGCGGGGTAGCGCTTTGCAAGCCTTAAGATGACAGTGCGGGTGTGCTACGTTCCGTTCAGGATGACAATAACGTGATGTGAGAGACGGCCTCGCACCTCCCACCTCCCAATAGATGGATTCACTCATGCGGCCGTTTATTTTGCGGTATCATCCACTATCTTTTTAACGCTTTTCTCGAACTTTGGCCTGGGAATCATAAGTGAATGCTTGCACCCCAGGCATTCTATCCTGAAGTCAGCTCCGGTTCTTAATATTTTCCAGAGCCTGCTTCCGCATGGATGCTGCTTTTTTAGCTCTACAATATCGTTGACCTTAAATACTCTGTTTATCATGCAAACACCACCTGCCTCCGAAAGTATATTATAAAGTTATTATAAACACAGCTTTTAATTTTTGAGGCTCTGCAAAGGCGCAGGTATACGGCCTCCGCGGTTAATAAAGTTCTCGGATGAAAATGGGTTAACACTCATGATGGGAGCTCTGCCAAAAAGACCGCCATACTCAACCACATCCCCTTCCTTCATACCCGGAACAGGGATTATTCTGACGGCTGTAGTCTTGCTGTTAACCATTCCTATGGCTGCCTCATCAGCGATAATGGCTGAGATAGCAGATGCCGGTGTGTCACCGGGTATGGCTATCATATCCAGCCCCACAGAACACACACAGGTCATAGCCTCCAGCTTTTCAATAGAAAGAGCCCCGCTCATTACAGCTTCAATCATTCCCGCATCTTCACTCACAGGGATAAAGGCACCGCTTAAGCCCCCTACATACGAGCTGGCCATTACACCGCCTTTTTTGACCGCATCATTCAATAGGGCCAGAGCTGCCGTTGTTCCGTGGGCACCGCATTTTTCCAACCCCATAGCCTCAAGGATGCGGGCAACGCTATCACCCACAGCAGGGGTTGGAGCCAGTGATAAATCCACAATACCAAATGGTACTTTAAGACGGTTGGATGCTTCCTGTGCGACCAGCTGGCCCATCCTGGTAATCTTAAACGCTGTTTTTTTAATAGTCTCGGCTACCGTTCCCAAATCTGCTCCATCCAGTTTATTCAGTGCATGGGCAACAACACCAGGGCCGCTGACTCCCACATTAATGACGCATTCAGGTTCCCCTATTCCATGGAAGGCGCCTGCCATAAAGGGATTGTCCTCCGGAACATTGGAAAACACCACAAGTTTGGAGCAGGCAACAGCGCCTTTATCCTTGGTTCTTTCAGCACATTCCTTTATAATATAGCCCATCTCTTTAACGGCATCCATATTTATTCCGGCCTTGGTAGTAGCAACATTTACTGATGCACAAACTCTCTCAGTCTCAGAAAGAGCCTCTGGTATGGCTTTAATAAGAAGTCTGTCACCTTTAGTATAACCTTTATGTACCAAAGAAGAAAAGCCGCCAATGAAGTTTACTCCGACAGCCTTCGCCGCATCATCCAGGACTCTGGCAAAGACAGCATAGTTTTCTTCATCGCTGCTTTCAGCCACAATTGCAATGGGAGTAACAGATATTCTTTTATTAATGATAGGGATACCAAAATCTCTCTCAATATCTTCGCCGGTTTTAACTAAATTGTGTGCTTTACGGACTATTTTATCGTATATTTTCTGTCCGGTGATTTTGCTGCTGTCAGAAGCACAATCTCTCAGGGATATACCCATTGTAATTGTGCGTATATCAAGATTCTCTTCTGAAATCATGTTTATGGTTTCAAGTATCTCATTTACGTTAAACATTTTTTACTCTCCTAAATGCGATGCATACTGGTAAAAATCTCTTCCCTCTGGAACCTTATATCCACACCCAGCTCTTCGCCCGCTCGTTTTAACTGGTCACTCAATTCAGAAAACTCGCAGCTCATATTTGAAACATCAACAAGCATAATCATGCTGAATATATTCTGCATAATAGTCTGGGATATGTCCAGAATGTTGACATTTGCTTTTGCTAAAACTCCTGTGATAGACGCAATAATACCGATCTTATCACAACCTATAACTGTAATAACTGCTTTCATAGAAAGCCCTCCAGTCTTTGTTATCAATGATTTGTTGTTAGATATTATAATAACACCACCACTTCATAAATCAAAGATATCTAAGCAAATTTAAATTAAATGAATCAAATATTTTAAGATTTCAGTAATTTTAAAATTGTCCCTCTGCATATTGTATGATGAAGAATATGTTGTATAGGAGAGGATGAAGCCCATTATTGTCCTACGTTTTATGAATTAAATAAACAGCAGGTGCGGTAAAATCCTATTTAAAAAAATACTGGGATAGGTTAGGCGGAGTTGTTAAATAAATGAGAAACACTCTGCCTATTTTTAACTGGACTGGCACAAAAATTGCCTCATATCAGTAAAATGTTGTGAGGTGGTATGAATGAAGTGCGATTTTATTAAAACACGGACCATCAAAGACAGTTTATATCATAATAAAGTATTGATGGTTAATGTAAAAATTGATTATCCCAGTATGGCTTCAAACTATAGCCGAAATTCAATGCGCTTTAACATGTATTACAGACAAAAAGCACATAGAAATTTTCACTATGCTTCAACCAGGCTGTATCCGGCAGCCGTCAAACAATATAACGTCGCTGTTTCTCAAGGCTTCCCGTTTAATAACTTTGAGTTGGTTGAAGTTTTTGAACCAACCTACTGTAAAAAACCTTTAATTAGCTTGTTTTATGATATTTATGAGTATACAGGCGGTGCTCATGGCAACACTGTCCGACATGGCAATACCTGGGATATAAGAAGAGGCACGCTTATCATACTGGATTCACTGTTTGTAAGAGACTATAACTATAAACCGGTTATGCTAAAGTATATCGGATCCGAAGCCAGAAGGAGACAAATTACTGGAATGGCACACTACTTTGATAATCTGGAGGAAAACTTAAATAAATATTTTGATCCAAAAAACTATTATCTGACAGAAGAAGGGTTGGCAATTTTCTATCCTTTATACACAATTGCCCCATATTCCGAAGGCATTCAATCTTTTATAATACCCTACCATATGTTCGGGGATAATATCAGGTATAACTTAAATTAATTCAAACCAAGTCTTAGGATTTGTTTGGTTCTTGCAAGGGTGGTTATAGAATAACCACCCTTATTAAGGCAATTACCTTGCTGCCGCAATGGCAACTTTCTGTAAATCTGTTTCAACCTTTCCATTGACTGAAAGGAAAGCGTACAAGATTAGAATTATAATATCTGGGATCCGAAGTTACCTCTTCCCCAACCCACGGAGGCAGCTCAAAAGTCTGATTTTCAGATTCCAGCTCAATTTCGGCAATAACCAGACCTTTATTTTTACCGAGGAATTCATCCACTTCCCAGTTGCTACCTTTATATGGAACTAAATAGCGATATTTTTCTATTAATGATCTTTCACATAACAAGAATAATTCTTCGGCATCTTTTCTGGGGATAATGTATTCATATTCGTTGCGAACAGCACCTTTTGAGATGCTTTTTATGGTAAGATACCCCCTGTCTCCAACTATTCTTATACGTACAGTTCGTTGTGGATTGGAGCATAAATATCCCTGCTTATAAAATACCCCATCAATCCCTTTTTTGTAATCATCGTTTAAAACCAAAAATTTTCGTTCTATTTCNTGGGCCATGTTTTTTAATCCTTTCTTTAAAGTTTACCTCTTATCTCAACAACAGTATTCTTTATAGAAATTCTAAGCAGTTATTTTTGTTTATGCCGGGAGTGGTTAGCGACATGTCCCACTTGTAGATTTTATGCATATAATATACCGGAATCAATTTATAAAGTGAATATTATGAGAATTAAAAAAACCAACTATTTTACTAATATAATACTTAATAAAAAACCTTTTGCCAAGGCTGAAATATCCGGAGGCCCGTTAGCTCCTTCGATTAATGGTACTGTGAGTTTCTACCCGGTATATAACGGAACTTTGGTAGTTGCAGAGGTTTATAATCTTCCCGGGGCTATTGCTCCTACGAAAGGCGTACCACCTGTTAATCCCTTTGGATTTCACATTCATGAGGGGAATTCATGTGAAAAGGGTGATCCTTCGGATCCTTTTCAGGCAGCCAAAGGCCATTATAATCCAACCAATGTGCCACATCCCTTACATGCCGGTGATATGCCGGTACTGTTTGGTAACAACGGATATGCGTTTTTAGCCTTTTTTACTGACAGATTCAGTCCTGCTCAGGTTGTAGGCAGGGTTGTTATAATACATCAAAATCCTGATGATTACAGGTCCCAGCCTGCGGGGAATGCGGGGAAAAGGCTTGCCTGCGGCGTTATCAGGGCTGTATAAGTTAAAATAAAAGACGGGTTTCACCCCGTCTCAAATGATTTCTTATCAGAGAGCCAGCTTCAAAATATTAAGTACATCGTTTTTGTTCAGTTTCATAACTGCACCGACCGTTTGTGTGCCGGATGCGGTACACTTGTCTGCCATTTCTTCTAAATGTGCATCATCAATATTGGCGTGGCTTAACCGGGTAGGCAGGCCGATGGAACTGAGGAAGTTCTCCAGAGCAGCAATTCCTCTTAATGCCACATCTTCAAGGTCAAAAAGATTGTCATCAATATTCCAGATTCTTTGTGCATATTGAGCGAATCTCTTGATATCACGCTTATATACATATTTCATCCAGGCCGGGAATACTATTGCCAACCCTGCTCCATGGGCAATGTCGTATATACCGCTGAGCTCATGTTCAATATCATGGGAGCCCCAGTCTCCCAATCTTCCTGTGTTAAGNAGATTATTATGAGCTACCGTCCCCGCCCACATTATCTCGGCTCTCGCATTATAATCATCTGGATTTTTCAGTACCAAAGGAACATTGCGGACTACCGTTTTATAGACTGCCTCGCAGAGCCTGTCGGTTAATTCAACGTTCTGGGTGCTTGTAAAGTAACGCTCCATAATATGAGCCAAAATATCAGCAGCACCGCATGCGGTCTGATAATCCGGAAGGGTATAAGTGAGCTCAGGATTTAAAATTGAAAATACGGGATATAAAAGCTCATTGCTTAAACCGCGCTTATACCATCCGTCTTCGTTGGTAATAACAGAACTGTGGCTGGCTTCACTGCCGGCTGCCGGAATGGTCAGAATAGTTGCAACAGGTAATGCTTCTTTTGGTTCGCTGGTACCATCATAAAAGTCCCAAACATTGCCTTCATAAGGAACACCTGCCGCAATTGCCTTGGCCGAGTCAATGGAACTTCCTCCACCAACTGCCAATATGAAATTTATATTATTCTTCCTGCAAATATCGATGCCTTCGTTAACCAAATGAAGTCTGGGATTCGGTTGAACACCCGCCAGCTCAAAAACCTCAACACCGGCGTCTTTAAGAGATTTCATTACTCTATCATATAATCCCGACTTTTTGATGCTTCCTCCGCCATAATGAAGGAGAACCTTATTAGCGTATTTCTTGATCTCCTGGCCTACTAATGACTCAGTGTCTTTTCCAAAGATAATTTTTGTTGGGTTATTAAAAATGAAATTATCCATACTTACCTCCATTAAACAATACTTCATTTTAATTTACCCATCATAAGGCAGAAAATAACATCAATTAATGTTCTTCACCCTTGTGGGTAATGCCACATAAGATACTATATAGTACAACCATAAAGGAAACAAGGAGGAAGAGGGATGAAAGTCGTTATACTATGCGGGGGCAAAGGCCTCAGAATGTATGAACTTACTGAGGACATGCCCAAGCCTATGGCTTTAGTGTGCGGAAAACCAATGCTTTGGCATATTATGAAAAATTATAAACACTTTGGCTTTAACGATTTTATCCTCCTTTTGGGCTATAAAGGAGAAAAAATAAAAAGTTATTTTGTGGATTATGCCTGGAAGTATCATAACTTCAGACTTGATTCCAAAAATGGCAGTATTGAACTTCTGGAGAATCAGGAAGACTGGAAGATAACATTTTTGGACACAGGGCTGGATACTATGACAGGAAGCCGCATAAAAAGAGCAAAAGATTATATTGGCAATGAAACCTTTATGGCTACATACGGGGATGGACTTTCTAACGTGGATGCAAATGAATTGCTTGCATATCACAAAAGAATGGGGAAAATTGCAACGGTAACCGGAGTAAAGAAAAAAACACAGTACGGGATTTTAACTGTTGAAGATGGTATAGCCAGGTCCTTTGCTGAAAAAGAGAACTTTGATGGCCTGATTAACGGAGGCTTTTTTGTTTTTGAACCCAAAATATTTGATTACATAAAGGATGACACTACCTGCGTTTTGGAACAGGAACCATTGCGGAATCTGGCTTCAGACCGTCAGCTGGCAGTCTATTACCATGAAGGCTACTGGACAGCCTGCGACACATACAGCGATATTTTAAGAATTAATAAAGAATGCAGGAATCATCAGTATTTATGGAAGGCGTGGTAAAGACATGAGTTTTTGGGATAACAGAAATGTTTTTTTGACAGGCTGTACAGGCTTTTTGGGAAGTTATGTGGCAAAAGAACTGGTCAACCAGGGAGCAAATGTTACCGGTCTTGTAAGGGACATCGTGCCACAATCAAATCTATATAAAGGGCAAGAGTATAAAAGAATCAATCTGGTTTCAGGCGCAGTTGAAGATGAACCCCTGTTGGAGCGGATACTGGGTGAATATGAAATTGATACGGTGTTCCATATAGCAGCCCAGGCCATTGTGGGAATAGCCAACAGAAACCCGTTGTCAACCTTTGAAACCAATATAAGGGGGACATATAACCTTTTAGAGGCTGCAAGGAGAAGCCCGCTTGTGAAAAGGATTGTAGTTGCGTCAAGCGACAAAGCATACGGGGATCAGACTCAGCTTCCCTACCATGAGGATATGCCCCTTAAAGGCAGCCACCCCTATGATGTATCAAAAAGCTGCACCGATTTAATCGCTCAAGCGTATCATAAAACATATGGGCTTCCCGTATGTATCACCCGCTGCGGGAATCTTTACGGAGGGGGAGACCTTAATTTTAACAGGATTATTCCACAGACAATAAAAAGTGTACTAAGAGGAGAAAAACCTGTTATACGAAGTGACGGAAAATCCATAAGGGATTATTTTTATGTTGAGGATGCGGTAAAGGCTTATTTGATTTTGGCTGAAAAGATGATTGATTTAAGGCTGGAGGGGCAGGCATTTAATTTCAGTAACGAAATTCAGCTTACGGTACTGGAACTTGTTAATAAAATACTTGCATTGATGAAATCAGACCTGACTCCTGTTATTTTAAATCAAGGGAGCAACGAGATAGTCCACCAATATCTCTCGGCTGAAAAAGCCAGGGAGGTTTTAGGCTGGAAACCCTCATTTACAATAGATGAGGGATTAATCAGAACGATAAACTGGTACAGAGAATTTTTGGGGAAGGATGCAAGAAGAAGTGAAGGCTAGTATTATCATACCATCCTATAATGCCAGCGAAAGGCTTTACCTGAATCTGACGGCATTAAACTGTCAGAGCTATGAAGGTCATGATGTAGAGGTTGTGGTTATTGATAACGGCTCTTCTGATAATACCATGGAGATGGTGGAGGGTTTTAAACTTAAGTATCCTGTGAAAATTGTTCGGATAGATAAAAACAAAGGAATCGCATATGGAAGAAATGAGGGGATACTAAACTCAGAAGGCGAAATCCTTATTTTCCACGACAGCGATATGATTGCGTCAAAGGATTTTATAAGACATCACCTTGATGCCCATAATAAACCTGATACGGTGGTATGCGGGCTGTTCTGGAAAAGAATTTTTACATATTATTATAAAAATTTTTCAGATTATCAGGTTCTTAATTTTGAAAAAATCCGGGAGAAACTTGGTCTTCAACGACTATCCCTGTATTGGGACGGTTATCCTCTTATCAATGAAGAATTGATAAAAAATGAAGGATTGTTGCCTTATAGCTTTGATCTTGATTTTGACTTTATTAATGATTTAAAAGAAATCATCAGGCAATTTGGGCGGGATTTTACTGATTATTATTTACCCTGGCGGTTTTGCATAACAAACAATCTTTCGGTTGAGCGTCAAAAGGTTATAGATGTGGGTATGTTTGACAGCAATATAGTCCGCTATGGTTATGAGGACTATGATTTGGGGGTAAGGTTATATAAATCCGGGTGCAGATTTGTAATGGCAGATCACATACTGAGTTTTCATCAGGAACATCCGGCCAATTACCGATCTGACGATCTGGTTGTAAACATTA
>JGI24709J26583_10002383_pt1 | contig 15527 bp, 7 predicted proteins | sample BioPla2DNA1_FD_26583 | JGI IMG/M metagenome (IMG submission 26583) | reverse complement strand
TGTATTATTCCCACTCAATAGTAGCAGGTGGTTTTGTAGTTATATCATAAACAATTCTGTTAATTCCCTTGACCTCATTAACAATCCTTGCAGAAGTATTTTCGAGAACATCGTAAGGAATTTTTGCAAAATCAGCTGTCATAAAGTCAGTTGTAGTAACGGCCCTTAATGCAAGGGTGTAGTCATAGGTTCTTTCGTCGCCCATAACACCAACAGAACGCATATCTGTAAGCACAGCAAAGTATTGATTAATTTGTCTATCAAGTCCTGCTTTAGCGATTTCTTCTCTGAAGATATAATCAGCATCTCTTAGAATGTCCAATTTTTCTTCAGTAAGCTCACCGATTACTCTTACAGCAAGTCCGGGTCCAGGAAATGGTTGACGCCAAACAAGCACATCTGAAAGGCCAAGCTCAGTACCAAGACGACGCACTTCATCTTTAAAGAGCATACGAAGTGGTTCAATAATTTCCTTGAAATCTACATAGTCTGGAAGTCCTCCAACATTGTGGTGGGATTTTATAACAGCAGCATCGCCCTCGCCACTTTCGATGACATCGGGGTAGATTGTTCCTTGAACAAGAAAGTCGACCTTACCGATTTTCTTAGCCTCCTGTTCAAAAACACGAATGAACTCTTCGCCAATAATCTTACGCTTTTTTTCAGGGTCGGTAACGCCTTGTATTTTACCCATGAACTGAGCTTTGGCATCAACCCTGATAAAATTAATATCCCAGTCAGCAAAAGCCTTTTCAACTTCATCGCCCTCATTTTTACGCATAAAGCCATGATCAACGAAGATACAGGTAAGCTGATTTCCGACAGCCTTTGAAAGCAATGCAGCCGAAACAGAGCTGTCAACTCCACCCGATAGAGCAAGCAAAACTTTACCGTTTCCAACCTTTTGGCGGATTTCCTTTATTGCGGTATTGGCATAATCAGCCATAGACCAGTCGCCAGTAAATTTGCAAGCCTTATATAAGAAGTTATGCAGCATTTTAACGCCATCAACAGTATGATTTACCTCTGGATGAAATTGCATTCCATATAGATTTTTGCTGGTATTTTCAATAGCTGCATAAGGGCAGGAGGCTGTACTTGCAGTAGCAACAAAGCCTTCGGGAATTTCAGAAACATAGTCAGTATGGCTCATCCAGGATATATTGCTTTCACTCAATCCGCTGAAAAGAACGCTGTCTGTATTATAGCTTGTCTGACTTTTTCCGTATTCAGGCGTTGTTGCAATCGCAACCTTGCCACCAAGCATTTGTGCCATTAGCTGATAACCATAGCAGATACCTAAAACAGGGATACCAAGCTCAAATATTTCTTTATCTATTTGGGGAGAATTTTCAGCATAAACGCTGTTAGGACCTCCGGTAAAGATTATTCCAGCAGGCTTTAGCTTCTTTATTTTTTCTATTGGTGTTTTATAGCTGAACACCTCACAGTAAACACCACATTCACGAACTCGTCGTGCTATAAGCTGGTTATATTGCCCACCGAAATCAAGAATCATACAAAGCTGATGTGACATAAATAAAGCTCCAATCTAAATTAAAAGTTTAATTGCCAATTTTTCTGTTTTACGAAAAAAGGCATAATAATTATAACATTTTTTATCGAAAAAAAGCAATAGGACTGAAAAAATTATTGAACCTTTGAATCACCCCTGGTGGTAATAATTTCAAAACCAGCGGAAACCACACGCCTTTCTAGGCAGGCACGACATTCAGCAGCCTCATCACCTGTACAAATTTTGTTATCGTATAATGCATAGTGTTTTCGGTAGCGTGTAGGGGAGAGGTTAGGCATAACAACATTTGCGCCAGCCTTCAGTCCCAATTCTCTGCCTTGATGATTGATAGTGCCTAAGGCAGTGGTAGATGGGAGCAAAACATATGGCAGTAAAAGCCTCGTAAGGGCAACCATAACAAGTGTATCACGCAGACTTCCTTGTTCAAAGTCCTTAAAAGGGGTGTCCTTATGAGGAATAAAGGGTCCGATTCCAACCATATGTGGATTAAACTCCTTTAAAAACAGCAAATCCTCTGCAAGGTTTTCGACTGTCTGATAGGGCGAACCAACCATGAAGCCTGCACCAACCTGAAAGCCGATTTCTCTTAGCTCCCAAAGGCAATCGATACGGGTTTTAAGACTCATGCCCTCTGGGTGCAGCTTTAAATAATGCTCAGGATTAGCTGTTTCGTGACGCAACAAATATCTGTCTGCACCAGCTTCGTGGAGCATTTTATAGCTATCGGAGCTTCTTTCGCCTAATGAGAGAGTAATTGCACAATCGGGGTGTTTTGTTTTTATTGCACTGATTATATCGCAGAGCATATCATCGGTGTAGAATAAATCCTCACCACCCTGCAGCACAAATGTACGAAAGCCAAGCTTGTATCCAGTTTCACAGCATTCAAGTATTTCCGATTTAGTCAGACGATAGCGTTCGACATTGCGGTTCTCTCCACGAATTCCACAGTAAAGGCAATTGTTCTTGCAGTGGTTTGTAAACTCAATTAAGCCACGAAGATAAACATCCTTACCGTAAATTCTTTGTCTTACCTCATTAGCCTTATCAAAAAGGTAATTATCATTTTCATGGCTTGTAATTACTTCAATAATCTCATCTTTTGTCGCATTGTTTTCTATTGCAATTTTGTCGATTAGTTCAGTGTATTTTGTAGACATAATGAAAGCCTCCATTTTCTTTAATCGGAATCATAAAAAACATGCTGCTTTTTCTCACTGTATGCATAGGTGCTCATAACCAGACCAATAGCGGTAAACATACTAAGCATAGCAGTACCACCACCGCTTAGAAATGGAAGAGGGATACCGATAACGGGCATGACAACTAAAACCATGCCAATATTCATAAAGCAGTGAGTGAATATTAATGCGAATGTACCAATACAGATATATTTGCCGAGGATATCCTTTGCAATTCGGCTGTTTGCAATTAGCTTCAGACAAATATATGTTAAAACAGCCACAACTGATAATGAGCCGACAAAACCAGTAGTTTGTCCTATATGTGCAAAAATAAAGTCGTTATGCATTTCAGGGACTGCAACATAATTTCCGCCAAAAAGTCCCTGACCTAGTAATTGTCCTGAGCTTAAGGCAGCTTTTCCTAGATCCTGTTGCCATTCCATTCCGAGCGGGTCGCTTCCAGGATTAAGCAGAATTAAAATTCTTTTCTTTTGCATACTGCTTAAAAATTGAGTCCATAAAACATATACGGCAACAGGTGATGCAATGAGTGCAGCTATGATATATTTCCAAGAGAGTCCTGCTGAAAAGAGCATACATACGAACATTGCAGCAAAGACAATAGCAGTTCCGTGNTCACCCTGTGCTGAAATTAGCAGAATTGGAACAGCACCATGAATAATAAGCAAAAATAGATGCAGTGGTTTATTTATTGACTCCTGGACCTTTGACAGGTGCAGGGAAAAGGTTAATATAAAGGCGAGCTTTAGAAATTCAGATGGCTGAATTGTAGTAAAGCCAAGATTAAGCCACGCTTTATCATCTGCTCCTTCACGCTGCATACCAAGTGAGGTGAAGGTGAGTAAAACCAGAATGATACAGACGGGTGCATATAAAAACCATAGTTTTGCAAGGATATGGTAGTCAATCATAGAAAGTATCAAGCAAATGCAGATACCAAGAATTACGGCAATAAGCTGTGTTTTGTAGTAGCGTGGACCAACATTAGGTAATATATTGTTTGCGTAAATGGAATATAGGAGTACAACACTGAATCCAGCACAAAGTACAACAGGTATTAGTAGTTTTTTATCAAGTTTTTTGTAGAATCTTAAAAACCATTTTAAGACTAATTTCATATTTGCTACACTCCACTTCGGAAATAATTATTATTTTCCAATCCAGTATTTTCTGTCAAGACTTCTATATTGAACAGCCTGTGCTATATGTGGTTTCTTTATTACTTCTGTGCCATTCATATCGGCAATAGTTCTTGCAACCTTTAAAATTCTGTCATATGCTCTAGCGGAAAGCCCCATTTTATCAAAAACATCTTTAATCAGGGATAGCGCACTGTCGTCCATTGGGCAGAATTCTTGTAATTTATTGGGAGTAATTCTTGCGTTACAGGTAATTTCAGTACCTTTAAATCGTTCAGCTTGAATTTTTCTTGCAGCCTGAACTCGTTGTCTTACAACCTCAGAGCTTTCCTCCTTAGCCTTAGAGGCGATATGCTCAAATTCAACAGGTGCAACCTCTATGTGTAAATCTAACCGATCTAACAGGGGTCCACTAACCTTTGAAAGATAGCTTGAAACCTGTTTTGGATTGCAGACACATTTGCGTTTAGGATGACCGTAATATCCGCATGGACAGGGATTCATGGCAGCAATAAGCATTATAGATGCCGGATAGGTGATTGTTCCTGATACTCTTGATATAGTAACTTCTTGGTCCTCAAGAGGCTGACGCAGAATTTCAAGAGTTCTCCTATCAAATTCAGCAAGCTCATCAAGGAATAACAGTCCATTATGTGCAAGTGAAATTTCACCCGGATGGGGAATACTTCCTCCACCAGCCAATCCTGCGGCAGAAATAGTGTGATGAGGGGAACGGAATGGCCTTACTGTTATAAGAGGTGTCTCCTTATTCAAAAGCCCTGAAATAGAGTGGATATTAGTTGTAGAGATTGATTCCTCAAAGGTCATGGTGGGAAGAATCGACGGCATACGCTTTGCAAGCATGCTTTTTCCGCTTCCTGGAGAGCCGATAAGCAGAGCATTATGTCCTCCCGCAGCGGCAATCTCAAGGGCATGCTTTGCAATCGGTTGTCCTTTTACATCGGCAAAGTCAAGTTCACTATAATAGTTTGTATGAGGAACAATATATTTATCCTGCTTTTGAATTTGAGAAATCCCAGAAAGATGGTCAATTATTTCGGTAACAGTTTTGACACCGTAAACTTCTATTTCATCAACAACAGATGCCTCATAGGCATTATCATAAGGAACATAAACAGCTTTAATTCCATTTTGTTTAGCAAGCAGAACCATAGGCAGTACACCGTTGATTGCACGAACATCGCCATTAAGTGAAACCTCACCGATAAAGCTGCTGTCATCAATATTTGTGTGAATACAATCCATTGCTTTAAGTATTGCAATCAATATTGCAAGGTCATATACAGAGCCGCTTTTCTTTGTGTCGGCAGGAGCAAGATTTACGGTAATTCTTGCAACAGGCATTGCAATGCCGCATGAACGAAGGGCAGAACGGATTCGTTCACGGCTTTCCTTAACAACTAAATCGGGCAATCCCACAACATCAAAAGTTGGGGTACCCTTACTTATATCAATTTCTACATCAACATGAAAAGCATTTAAGCCAAACAGGCCTAAGCTGTTTACTTTTGCATACATTTGTTATTATGCTCCTATTATAATGTTTTGTTTTTATTGTCAAAAATTGTTTCGTATTGAGAGAAATAGTCGGAATAACCTGGCCTTAAACTCTCAAAAATATTTTCAGTATCTGATTCAGATTTATTTGAATGCACAGTATCCAAAGTTATTTCAACTGGGGCGGAAGTTTTATTTGTAACAGGCGTTTCTCTTAATTCTTTTTCAAGGCTAATAGAGTTATGGTTATACTCAGTAATTTGCCCCAAATCCTTTTTATATGTTTCAAATGTATTGTCGGTTTCGGAGGTGTTTGGTTCGGTATATTTTTTTGCTTTTTCCAGTATGCTGTTAATCTCTGTTTTGAGGTCTGGAATCTGATTATCTCCTATATCTGGCTTTTCAACCGAATACATATCGTCCACCTGCGGAAGTGCATCTAAAACAATTTCATAGGTTTTATTTTCAGCTTGTGTGGTGGTTTGTTGCGTATCAGTCTGTATATTATCATAAAAGGTTCCAGCAAAGTCCATATTTCCATTATTATTCTTAGAAGATATTTTGTGTGTTGGGATGTATTCACTCTGATGCTTTACAAATCTTTCGTTGAAATGAGGAAAGCCCTCAAGCTTTTCAAGCTTTTTATATTCACGCAAGTCCGTAATTGTTATAACAGTCAAAACAAGACCAACAAATGAAAAAAGTGTGGGGACTGAACTGAATTTGGTTTGGAAAAGCTGATACAAGTAGAATATTACCAAAAGATACTTTGGGATAGTAGCCTTAGTCCAGGACCAATATGCTATACCCGCCAGTAAAAATGAAAGAAAGACTTGTGTTAAACCTACTATTATGCCAGAGATAGAAACGCTTACAATTGCCGCCCATATATTGGCGAATACATAGAAGGCGGAAAAATAAAAAGCGATATTGGAATTTTTGTTTATTTTATTAAGCTTCTTAAGGGCGGAATCGAGATAGGAATAATCTTTTGTTTGGTTTTGCCTTTCCTCATTAGACATAGAAACGCCTCCATAAAGGTCTGAAAATATAAAAGGTAATCAGGAAGTAATTATACCATATATTTTTTTGGATATCAAGCATTAAGAATGAATAATTATGATTAATAAGCCAATGATGGAAATAAAAAGGAAAACATTTACACAGGAATTTGTGCACAAAAAAATGTATTCAAAAAAGGTTGAATACATTGATTATAACAAATATAGAAAAAATACTTGACAAAGTTGACAAAGTGTAATAGAATAATATAATGTATCATAATGGCTATTAGTGTGTGTTTTTGAATTAGTATAACATATATTTTTAAAAATAGCAATAGAAATAAAAATATTTTTTTATTATGTTACCATTTGAATTCATTGTCGGTCAACAGTGAATGCTTCTTTATATTATATTTATATAAAAAAATGGGACAAAGCTGTTGATTACATCTTAAAGGAGGACCCGCCTATGGTGAATGTCAAGCCTAAGCAACTCGGGAAAAATGTAAGAATGAGTTTTGGAAAAATCAATGAAGTATTGGAAATGCCAAATCTTATCGAGGTGCAAAAAAATTCCTACAAATGGTTTAAGGAGGAGGGGTTAAAGGAAGTATTCCGTGATGTGTCGGCAATTACCGATTATAACGGGAATCTGGTTTTAAATTTTGTTGATTACAAAATTGATGATACTCCTAAATACAGTATAGCTGAATGTAAAGAACGAGATGTTACCTATGCAGCGCCACTTAGAGTTACTGCGACATTGTGGAATAAGGAAACAGGTGAGGTTAAGGAAAGTGAAATCTTTATGGGCGACTTTCCGCTTATGACTGATAGTGGTACTTTTGTAATAAATGGTGCAGAGCGTGTAATCGTTTCACAACTTGTTCGTTCTCCTGGTGTTTATTATTCTGTTGAAAAGGATAAAACGGGCAAGGATTTATTTAAAGCTACCATTATTCCAAACAGGGGAGCATGGCTTGAGTATGAAATGGACTCAAATGACGTTGTATACGTTAGAATAGATAAAAACAGGAAGATACCTATAACTACTTTTATAAGAGCTTTAGGTGTTGGTACCGACGAAGAAATATATGAATTGTTTGACAATGATGAAAGGATTAACCAGACAATTCTTCTTAAAGACGGCACAAAGAATAACTCAGATGCCTTGATTGATGTTTATAGAAAGTTGCGACCTGGTGAACCACCAACGGTTGAAAGTGCAATTTCACATATAAATAATTTGTTCTTTGACGCTAAACGATATGATTTAGCAAGATTTGGAAGGTATAAGTACAATAAAAAATTAGGCATAGGCTCACGATTGGCAGGTCATGTTTTGTCAAGACCTGTTGTTAATTCACTAACAGGTGAATTGTTGGGCGATGCAGGGGACTTTATAGACTACGAAAAGGCTATGGAAATAGAGCGCGCAGGAGTCTATGAAGCTTTTGTTACCGTTGAGACTAAGGAATATTATGTAAATGAATTGGGAGAAACCCATATTCGCATGGTTGAAAAGGAAGTTAAAATCATTGGTAATGGTATGGTTGATATCAATGATTTTATTGATTTTGATGTTTCTGAATATGGTATAAATGAAAAGGTATCCTTTAAGGTTCTAAAGGAAATTCTTGATGAGTCTGCTGACAGGGAAGAGCTTGAGGAGAATATTAAGAAAAGAGCAGATGAATTAGTTCCTAAGCATATAATTCTTGACGATATTTATGCGTCTATAAGCTATTTCTTGAACCTATGCTTAGGTGTTGGCAGTGTTGATGATATCGACCATTTGGGAAACAGGCGTATCCGTTCTGTTGGAGAGCTTTTGCAAAATCAGTTTAGAATAGGTTTTGCAAGAATGGAGAGGGTTATTCGTGAGAGAATGAATATTCAATCACAGGATATGGATAATATAACTCCTCAGATGCTTATAAATATTCGACCTATCACAGCTGCTATAAAGGAATTTTTTGGTTCATCGCCACTTTCGCAGTTCATGGACCAGACAAATCCATTGGCTGAATTAACACATAAAAGGCGTTTGTCTGCGTTAGGACCTGGAGGCTTGTCAAGGGATAGGGCAGGATTTGAGGTGCGAGATGTTCATTATAGTCACTATGGAAGAATGTGTCCTATTGAAACGCCTGAAGGACCAAATATAGGTTTGATTTCGTATCTTGCGTCCTATGCAAGGATTAATGAATATGGCTTTATTGAGGCTCCATACAGACGCGTTGATAAGACGACAGGAGTAGTTACTGATGAGGTTGTTTACATGACAGCCGATGCAGAAGACCACTATATTATCGCACAGGCGAATGAGCCGATTACAGAGGATGGAAAATTTGCAAGACCAAGAGTTAATGCACGCTATCTTGATAAGATTCTTGAGTGTGAGCGTGAACGCGTTGACTTTATGGATGTATCACCTAAGATGGTTCTTTCTGTTGCAACATCAATGATTCCGTTTCTTGAAAATGATGACGCAAATAGAGCGTTGATGGGTTCAAACATGCAAAGGCAGGCTGTTCCTTTAATTAAGACTGAAAGTCCTATTGTCGGAACAGGTATGGAATACAAGGCTGCGGTTGACTCCGGTGTATGCGTAATTGCAAATGAGGATGGGGTTGTAAGCTATGTATCTGCTGATGAGGTTGTCATCAGGGATAATGAGGGTGTTGAGCATAAATACAGGCTTACAAAGTTTAAACGCTCTAATCAGGGTACCTGTATAAATCAAAGACCTATTGTTGATTTGGGTGAAAAGATTACTGCAGGGCAGGTAATTGCAGACGGACCTGCTACATCCAACGGAGAAATTGCGATAGGCAAGAATGTGTTGATTGGGTTTATGCCTTGGGAGGGCTATAACTATGAGGATGCAATTTTGCTTAATGAAAAGCTGGTAAGAGATGATGTGTTCACATCAATTCATATAGAGGAATATGAAATAGAATGCCGTGATACAAAGCTTGGCCCAGAGGAAATAACAAGGGATATTCCGAATGTTGGTGAGGATTCTATAAAGGACCTTGATGAAAACGGTATTATTCGTATTGGTGCTGAGGTTAGCTCAGGAGATATTCTTGTTGGTAAGGTTACTCCAAAGGGTGAAACGGAGCTTACTGCTGAAGAGCGTCTTTTAAGGGCGATTTTCGGTGAGAAGGCAAGAGAGGTAAGAGATAATTCACTTAGAGTTCCTCATGGTGAATCTGGTGTTATTGTTGATGTCAAGGTATTTACAAGGGAAAATTGCGATGAATTGAGTCCTGGTGTAAATATGCTTGTTAGATGCTATGTTGCAAAGAAGAGAAAGATTTCAGTCGGTGACAAGATGGCTGGTCGTCATGGAAATAAGGGTGTTGTATCTAGAATTTTACCTGAAGAGGATATGCCATTCTTGCCTGATGGCACACCGCTTGATATTGTTTTAAATCCATTGGGTGTACCTTCTCGTATGAATATTGGACAGGTATTTGAGGTGCATTTGGGCATGGCTGCAAAGGTGCTTGGTTGGAAGGTCATGACGCCTGTTTTTGATGGGGCACAGGAGGAGGATATTCGTGATTGCTTCAGGGAAGCAGGTTTGCCTGAGGACGGTAAAACAATACTTTTTGACGGAAGAACAGGTGAAATGTTTGACAGTCGAGTTACTGTTGGATATATGTACTATTTGAAGCTACATCACCTAGTTGATGATAAAATTCACGCTCGTTCAGTTGGTCCATACTCACTTGTTACTCAACAGCCACTTGGTGGTAAGGCTCAATTCGGTGGACAGAGATTTGGAGAGATGGAGGTTTGGGCATTGGAGGCATATGGTGCTGCATATACACTCCAGGAAATTCTTACAGTTAAGTCCGACGATACTGTTGGTCGTGTAAGCACTTATGAGTCAATTGTCAAGGGTCAGAATGTACCTAAGCCAGGTATTCCTGAATCATTTAAGGTTCTTATTAAGGAATTGCAGTCATTAGCACTTGATGTTAAGGTACTTGACTCTGATGATAATGAAATTGACTTAAGGCAGAATTTTGATGAGGATGATAATATCATTCCAGCTCCAATTCAGATAGATGAGTCTGAAATTGATGAATATATTTCATATGATACTACCGATGTTGAGGACGATGGCTTTATTGTTGATGACAATGACGATGAGTTAGAGGATTTGGACGGTGAAGCAGATGTTGATACAGTCTTTAGCTTTGATGACGAAATCTGATTTAAAGCAAAGCAGACTGTGAATATTACGAAATAACACCATTTAAAAGATATAGTTGAGCAGAACATTGCTTCTGCTCAAATATTAAATGAGGAGGTTATACTTTGGAATTTAATGAATTTCAATCCATAGAAATAGGTTTGGCTTCACCAGAAAAAATTAGAGAGTGGTCTTATGGTGCAGTTGAAAGACCTGAAACTATAAATTATCGAACTCAAAAGCCTGAACGAGATGGACTTTTCTGTGAAAGGATTTTCGGACCATCAAAGGATTGGGAATGTCATTGTGGAAAGTTCAAGAAGATACGCTTTAAAGGTAAAATATGCGACCGTTGTGGAGTTGAGGTAACTCGTGCAAAGGTAAGGCGTGAGAGAATGGGGCATATAGAGCTTGCTGCTCCTGTATCACATATCTGGTATTTCAAGGGTACTCCATCAAGAATAGGACAGGTACTTGAGATATCACAAAGGCGTCTTGAAGAGGTTTTGTATTTTACAAAGTATATAGTTATTGATCCAGGAAATGTTGAAGGCGAGCTTGTAAAAAAACAGTTGCTCAGTGAGAAAGAGTATGTTGATGCATATGAGAAGTATGGCAATGAATTTATTGCTGAAATGGGAGCAGAGGCAATAAAGGAGCTTTTAGAGGAGTGTTCACCGGACAGATATGAAACCTTTATGCTTAAGCATATTTCACAGTTTGCTCGTATACTTGGCATGGAGCAGTTTGAGCTTGAGCAGTGGCTGAAGTTTAGAAAGTACAAGGTTACTGTTTGTGAAAACAAGTCCGTTATGGATGAAGAGGGCGAAGTATTTTATGCTTTGCATTATAGTGATAAAACTCCTGTTAATATTGGTGATATTATTACAAGGAATCAATATAAGGAAATTAAGGCTGCAGCACAGGTTAGGGATTGTAAGTTTAAGGCTATAACTGGATCTGATTATATAAAGGAATTGTTTTTTGAAAAATATGAAAGCCTTGAAGATAAAAGTGCGTTTGAAGAAATTGACCCAATGAATTGGTGCAATCCGAATGATGAAGCGAAGAACTTTAACAATCTTAAAATAATGTCTGATGAGCTGAAGGAAGAGTTAAAGGATTTGGCATCTGGACAGAAGAGAATAAAGCTGTTAAAGAGGCTAGAAATTATTGAATCATTCAGAATGTCGGGCAATAAGCCTGAGTGGATGATTTTAGATGTAGTTCCTGTAATTCCGCCTGAGCTAAGACCGATGGTTATGCTTGATGGTGGACGATATGCTACATCGGATTTAAACGATTTGTATCGTCGTGTTATTAACAGAAATAATCGATTGAAAAGAATGCTCAGCCTTGAGGCGCCTGATATTATTATCAGGAACGAAAAGCGTATGCTACAAGAGGCAGTTGATGCACTGATTGATAACGGCAGACATGGCAGACCTGTTACAGGACCTAATAACAGACCATTGAAGTCACTGTCAGATATGTTAAAGGGTAAGCAGGGACGCTTTAGGCAGAACCTACTTGGTAAGCGTGTTGACTATTCAGGTCGTTCGGTTATCGTTGTTGGACCTGAATTGAAGATGTATCAATGTGGATTGCCAAAGGAAATGGCATTGGAGCTATTTAAGCCATTTGTGTTAAAGCGTTTGGTTGATACTAAGGTTATTGCTAATATAAAGAGTGCAAGGAAAATGGTTGACAGAGCAAGCACTGAGGTTTGGGACGCACTTGAAAATGTAATTAAGGACCATCCTGTATTGCTTAACCGTGCTCCTACGCTACACAGACTTGGTATCCAGGCATTTGAGCCCGTTTTGGTTGAAGGTAGAGCATTGAAGCTGCACCCACTTGTTTGTACAGCATTTAATGCGGACTTTGACGGTGACCAGATGGCTGTTCACTTACCATTGTCTGCTGAGGCACAGGCTGAGGCAAGGTTCTTAATGCTTGCTGCAAACAACCTTCTAAAGCCTTCTGATGGTCGTCCGGTAGCTGTTCCTACACAGGATATGGTACTTGGTGCATATTATCTTACAATGCAGAAGGATGGAGAGCGTGGCGAAGGCAAGGTGTTCAGAGATGCAAATGAAGCATTAATGGCATACCATGAAAAGGATGTATCTCTCCATGCAGCTATTAAGGTAAGAGTAACAAAGGATATTGGAGGCAGGAAGGTTTCGAATATAATAGACTGTACTGTTGGTCGCTTGATATTCAATGAAAATATACCACAGAATCTTGGCTATGTTGACAGAACAAATTCTGAAAGGCAGTTTGATTTGGAGGTATCCTTCCTTGTTGGAAGAAAACAGCTGTCGGATATTATTGAGCGTTGTATAAGAATTCATGGTACAACTACAACCTCAGAGGTGCTTGATAAAATAAAAGCAATTGGCTTTAAGTTCTCAACACAGGCTGCAATTACTGTTGCAGTTAGTGATGCTGTAATTCCACCTGAAAAGGTAGATATACTTGCAAATGCTGATGCAGGTGTTTTAGAGGTTGAAAGACAGTATGAATATGGTTATATCTCTGGTTCGGAAAAATCCAAAAAAATAATTCAGATATGGAATGATGCAACTGAAGCTGTAACAAGTGCTCTTAAAAAGGGACTTGACCCATATAACCCTATTTTCATGATGGCAGATTCGGGTGCTCGTGGTAGTATCAATCAGATAAGACAGCTTGCAGGTATGCGTGGACTTATTGCTAATACTACAGGTGCGACAATTGAGATGCCTATTCGTTCAAACTATCGTGAGGGACTTAATATTCTGGAATACTTTATTTCTTCTCGTGGTGCAAGAAAGGGTCTTGCTGATACTGCGTTAAGAACTGCTGACTCCGGATATCTGACAAGGCGACTTGTTGATGTTTCACAAGATGTTATTATTCGTGAGCATGATTGCGGTACTGAGGATGGAATTGAGGTTTATAAGATTAAGAATGGTAATGAAATAATTGAGCCATTGGAAGAGCGTTTGGTAGGCCGTTTCCTTGTTGATGATTTGCGNGATGAAAGGACTGGCGAATTAATCATTTCTAAAACAAGGATGATGACAGAAAGTGACGCTAAAAAGATTATCAATATGGATATAGAGCGTATAAAAATTCGTTCAGTATTGCATTGTAAGTCAAAGTATGGAGTTTGTGCTAAATGCTATGGTTCCAACCTTGCTAATGGAAATCTTGTATCAGTTGGTGAGGCAGTTGGTATAATCGCTGCACAATCAATCGGTGAACCGGGAACACAGCTAACAATGAGAACCTTCCATACGGGTGGTATTGCTTCTGCTGAGGATATTACACAAGGTTTGCCTCGAGTTGAGGAATTGTTTGAGGCAAGACATCCTAAGAGTGCTGCAATTATTGCAAAAATTGATGGAAGAGTTCGTATTGAGGAAATAAAGACAACGAGAAATGTAATTGTTGTTAATGAAGAAACAGGCGAAGAAGAAACATACATGGTTCCATATAATCTTAAGATTAAGGTTATGGACGGAGAGGTTATCAAGAAGGGTGCAAGAATTACTGAGGGTAATGTGTTCCCTGCTGATATACTCAGTGTATTGGGAATTCAGGCTGTTCAGAATTATATTATAGATGAGGTACAGAAGGTTTACCGTTTACAGGGTGTTGACATTAACGATAAGCATATTGAGGTTATTGTGCGTCAAATGCTAAGAAAGGTTAAGGTTGAGGACCCTGGAAGCAGTTTCTTGCTACCGGGTGCATTGGTTGATAGCAAGGAAGTTGAGGATATTAATAAGATAATTCAGCAAGATATTGACAATGGAGATATAAGTGCAAGACTTATTACTGTTGTACCTGTTTTACAGGGTATCACAAAGGCTTCATCAAGTTCAGAAAGCTTCTTGTCAGCAGCATCATTCCAGGAAACTACAAAGGCATTGACAGATGCAGCAATTCGTGGTAAGAGGGATATGCTATTGGGCTTGAAGGAGAATGTAATCATAGGTAAGTTAATACCTGCTGGTACAGGAATTGAAGCCTATAACAATGTTGAAGTTGTCAAGAATGAGATTTTACCTGAACATTCAAATGTTACATCTAATGTTTCAGGTGCAGCTATATAAAAAAAAAGAGGAGCATTCCCCCCGGCTTAATAAGGAAGTATTTTAGAAACAGTGGTGTAACCTCATTGATGTGGGGTTACACCCTTTCTTTATGCGGATTTTCCCGTTAGCTGTTTACGGTTTTTAGTTCTTCAACCGCTTTTAACAACTCCTGTTCTGTGGGAACATCAAATAATCCGATAGCGGTAAAGTAGATGTCCACCTTTACATTGTTGTGAGAATGTTTCTTTTCGTTGTTATGAATTTCAATGCGTTCTATGAGTTTGTTCACAACTAACGGTGTCAGTTCTTTCATCTCGGTAAATTCCCTAAGTCCCTGATAAAGCATCTTCATATCAACAGTCTGTTTCTGTAATTCAACCAACTGTTTTTCGCATTCTGCAACCTTTATGACAAGTTCTTTTTGCTCGGTTTCGTATTCTTTAGCCATACGGCTGTAACGCTCGTCCGATAGCTTGCCGATAATGTTGTCTTCGTAAATTCTTGAAAACAACTTGTCTAAATCCGATATTCTCTTTTTACTGCTCTCTATCGTTGATTTGAGAAGCTTCTCCCTGTCGAGATTGCTTTCGCCTTTCTTTTGAGCAAGCAGATATACAAATACACTGTTGTAACTGCGTATAAAGTCGGACAGTTCCCTTATCGCTTCCGTCACTATTTGTTCAAGCACAACATCGCGGATGTAGTGAATAGTACAGGAGCCTCTGCCGTCTTTGTAGTTGGCACAGCGGAAAAACTCTTGATTTTTCTTTAAGCTTTTGGAGGCACAGAAGTGTAATTTTGAACCGCAGTCCGCACAGTAAACCAA
>JGI24709J26583_10002375_pt1 | contig 15569 bp, 22 predicted proteins | sample BioPla2DNA1_FD_26583 | JGI IMG/M metagenome (IMG submission 26583) | reverse complement strand
TGGCGGGGCAGACATCTTTTTGATGTAGATACGGATATTGTTTTACATAAATATTATGAAATCTACGCAAAAGGACGAATGACTCAAATGTTTAACATTCTTGACAATGCATGAATGTCTCATATAATGTACTTATACATAATAATTAGTCATATAAAGTAATTCTTCGCATAGATTACTATTTATGCAATATAATTTTCTGTTTCTTACTCAATATTGGAGGATGTTAATGGATTACCAAATCGAGCTGTATCAGAAAGTGTTTGCGGAAATGTCGCGTGTATGCTTCTTACTACAAAATGAGTTTGAAGATCGGAAAGACTTTCATAGATGTGATAAGGTAAAAGAATTTTTTTCTATTCTCAGTATTGAGGAAATTGTCGATTTGTATGAATTGATGGAATTGCTCTAATTTTATGCTACACTCGGAGAAAACAAGTAAGTTTGAGATGAGCAAAGATGAGTGTAAAAGATAAACTGCTTCTTTATTTATACCAAAGCTTCTCGAGAAAAGTCCCGGTTAAAACGCTGGCGGATCTGCTAGAGACATCACAGCATGCTATCCATGAGGCAATTGTTTTGCTGCGAAAGGAAGGGTTTGTCATAACCTCTTCAAGTAAAAACGGATATGCTCTTACTTGTGTCAATGACCGGTTTGTGCTGCCTTATATTGAATACATGTTGCAGAGAGAAGATCCGAGTTTTCGCCTTTTTTTTGAAGAAACGATTGACTCGACGAATACGGAAGCAAAGAGGCGGTTAGCGAAGGGAGAGCCGACTCCGTTTTTGATCATTGCAAAAAGTCAGAGTGCGGGAAGGGGCCGTTTGGGAAGGGATTTTTACTCTCCTGACGGAGGATTGTATATGAGCCTGGCGCTCTCCGATATCCCGGTCTTCTCTGAAGGTGTTCGATATACCGCCGCCGCTGCGCTTGCAACAGCGGAAGCTCTGGAGTCATTGACAGGCGAAGCGGTATCTATCAAATGGGTCAACGATCTCTATTACAAAGGGAAGAAAATCTCCGGAATATTGACAGAGGGCATCTTCGATGCGCAGAGCTCAAGTCTGGCTCATCTGATTTTAGGCATAGGCATCAATCTGAAGGAAAATGCATTTCCTGAAGAACTGCGTGCAAGAGCAACCCATATCCCGTTTGATTCGAATCAAAAAAGTGTGTTGGTCGTTGAAATCGTCAAGCGCATCGCAGATTATTTTTCAACGCTGGATAATCCCGCGTTTCTCTCCGGCTATAGAGAGAGGTGTTTTGTTCTCGGTGAAAGAATCACCTTTACAAAAGGCGGACAAGAATACAGCGGAGTTGCAATAGAAGTCGATGATTGGGGAGGTCTTGTCGTGATGACAACGAAAGGGCGCCAAACTCTACAGTCCGGCGAGATATTCCTTAGGGGGGAGGAAATGGTCGATTATAAACTGAGGGTGGATCCTGAAGCACATTCTAAATAGGCGCGCTACAAAAGAATCCGAGAGATGGATGAAAACAAGGAAGCAGGTTTTAGAGCCCGATCTGCTTCTTTTTTGTTTTGGTCGCAGCAAGAATGAGGACGGCGCCCATGGCCGAAACAATAAATGCTGTCTTCAGCATAAAGCGCACTCCGAAATGGTCAAGAAAGACGCCGCCGAGAAGTGCGGAGATGACGTTTCCAAGCGTAGCGGCACTTGTGATAAAAGCCTGCCCTTTTGAGCGGTCGTAGGAATGGACCATCTCCTCCACAAAATAGACAGAGGAGGTGGAATAGAGGCCGAATGAAAGCGCCTGCGTGGTCTGCGCCAGATAGAGCATGGGCATGGAGCTGCTCATCAGGATTAGGAATGTCTTGACACCGTAAAAAACGGCGCTGATCTGAAACAGACGAGTGGCTCCGTAACGGCGAAAAAGATAGGAGAAGGCCATCATAGCGGGGACCTCGCTGACGGCGGCTATAGCAAGAGCCGTTCCGAGCTGGGATGAATTCCCTCCGAGATTTCTCACAATGTGGATAGCGTAATTGTTGAATATCCCATAATTAAAATAGATAGCCACGATCCCGATGAGAACCGGAATAAAAATGGGATAACGATGAAAAAAATGACTTTGGCCTTGCTTTTCGTCGCTGCTGCTTTGGAGAGGGTCCAGTTTCGGACGGAAAAAGAAAAGAGCAAGGAAGAAAAGCATTCCGAAGAGGAGCATGGCTGCCGGGATCGTCGGCATGCCAAAGCGAACGAGGATGGAACCGAAAGCGAGTGTTGCAATGGAATAATAGAGGGATGAAGTGGCGCGTGCGATGCCGAAATTGACATAAGCGCCGCGGGACATGATGTCGACCGCCATGGCATTTACGAGCGGCTGCATCGTATATAGAAGGATGATGCAGATGCCGAAGGCAATAGCATGAAGCCAAACGGGGAGCGGGAAAAGAAGAAGAATGAGACAGTGCAGACAGATCGTGAAGATGTGTATCAGAATCAAAGTCTTATGCGTGTGAACGCGGCGGTCGGCAATGGAAGCGACGAGCGGCTGAGCAATGACGGCGATCAGGTTCGCCAATGCCAGCAGCAACCCGATCTTTGAGTTTGTCAGCCCTAAATGTAACAGGTATACAGTTGTATAGGCAAACACCGGCATAAAAAAGACGGAATATAGCCCGTTGATATTAGCCAAAGGAAGAGTATAGTTGCGCTTCAATCGAGACCTCCAAGGATAGTTTATCATGAGAAATGAAGACTGTGGGAAGAAACTGTGATAGGGAAGAAAGTTCTCTGCCTTTCACAGAAGCTGGGGAACGTTCGAGCCGGGAAACCGTATGCGTTTCATATAAAAAAGGCGGCCGTTTCAAGCCGCTATTTTTAGATGTTTCGGTAAACTTATTGACTCGAGTGATGGTCTTGCCATGTGCTGTAGACATTTTGGACATCGTCATTGTCTTCAAGGGTGTCGAGGAGTTTTCGCATATCTTTGATATCCGACTCATCGATACGCTGCAGTGTTTTGGGAAGGTAGGTGAGTTCTGCCATAGCAAGTGGATATCCTTTTGCGACCAATGCATTGCGCACCTGTGCGAAGTCCGAGACGGCCGTATAGATTTCATACTGTCCTTCCTCAGCGACAAAATCCTCAGCCCCTGCCTCCAGCGCTTCCATCATCAATGCATCTTCATCGATCGAGTTCTCTGCTTCGACGACGAGCACACCGAGATGATCGAAGAGGTAACCGGCGGAACCGGTCGTGCCGAGATTGCCTCGGGCTTTCGTGAAGGCGGCTCGTACATCTCCTGCCGTTCGGTTTATATTGTCTGTAAGGCATTCGACCAGGACGGCGACTCCGCCGGGGCCATATCCTTCATAGCTGACTTCAAAATAGTCTTCGTCGCTTCCGTCTCCGCTCCCCTTTTTGATGGCGCGCTCAATATTGTCGTTGGGCATATTTGCCGCTTTTGCTTTGTCGATGGCGTTTTGCAGGGAGGCGTTGTACTCCGGATCCGGTCCGCCTTCCTTCACAGCCACGATGATAGAGCGGGTTAACTTGGTGAACATTCCCGCGCGCTTACTGTCTTGTTTTGCTTTTCTGTTTACAATGGTGCCGATGCGCCCCATATCTCATTCCCTTCAGTTTTAGTAACGTTTTATTCCAAGTGATGAACGATGGTGACATCGCTGCTCTCGATGCAGTTGACAAGCGCCTGATAGTTGGGGAGGAAACGAACAATATCTCCGACACTTAAAGGCGTGGCGCTGTCGGTGATGTCAAGAATCAGATGATCCGAGCTTCCGCCGACGACGGTGATGGCCTCGTCGATGGGGAAAAGAGCGTCATGAGAACCGATATCTCTTTTGCCGATGGCAAGAAGTGCCCGTTGACGATTGCCTATGTCTGTGTATTCGGGTGTATTTCCGAAAGCATCGACGAAAATGGTGCCGATCGGATAGGAAGGTTTTTCTTCAATCTCGATAATCTGCGCCTCAACCATGTAGGTGTCCATTCGCAGGCCGTCAAACGGCAATTTCCAAATGGTTTTAAGATCTCTGCCGAGGAGAATGCCTTCTCCTACTCTCAGGTGATTGATGCCCTCGGGAAGCGTGTCATTGAGAAGCATCGGAAGGGTGCTCGTTCCGCCGCCTGAGACGATGTCGAGTTTGCGGCCGATGGCTTCTTCAATTGCTTTTGCACGGCTGACGAGGAGCTTTAGATTGGCTTCGTCGGGAACGATGGAACCGTAGCAACCGAGATTGGTGCCGATGCCGAGGAGGCGCAGGTGAGGAAGTTCTTTCTCAATCCAGACGGCCGTTTCATGAAAGACATCGGGATTGAAAATTCCTTCGCGAAGATCCCCTAAATCCGTCATCAGGATGACTTCATGAATTTTATCTTGTTTGGCCGCCTCTTCTTCCATTGCGGCAAGTGTTCCCGGGTCCGACTGAAGACTTGCATCGGCGAAAGCGACGACTTTTGAGATCTCCCACATCTGGGGAATGCGAAGAAGAAGTATATGCTCATCCACTCCCATTTCTCGCATTCTCTCTATGGTTTTCATACGCGAATCGGCAAGCGATACGGTGCCTGCGCGCATCATGGCGCTTCCGATTGCTTTATATGAGTTCGAGTAATTGTCGCTGCTTTTTACGACACCGGTGATGCGCACGCCTTTTTTGGCTGCAAGCTCACAGATGTAGCGAGCGTTGGCTTCTATCCGGTTGAGGTAGACGGTCATCTTTGGATACATAGAAACCCTCCTGTACTTTTTATTCATTGTATCATGTTTTCTTGAGGCGGGAGCTCCCCTTTGCTACAATAGACGCAGATGGAGAAAATGAAAAAATGGTAAGAAAGTTTATTGCCGCGCTTCTCTTGCTTGTAATATTATTTCAGGCAATGATCGCCTCGGGGTGGATTTTTGCCCCTGTGGGAGAGGCAAAATATATCCTGGTTCTCGGCTCGGCGATCGAAGCGGAAGAACCCTCCGCGCTTTTGCGCGAGCGCATTAAAGCGGCACAAGAGTATATGAAGGCGCATCCTCATACTGTGGCCGTTCTTTGTGGAGGGACCGCTGACGGAGACAACGTCAGCGAGGCGGAGGTGATCAGGAGAAAACTGTTGGAGGCAGGTATCGATGAAGACAGACTGCTCGTTGAAGATCGTTCCGTCAATACCTGGACAAATTTAAAATACGCCTTTTCGCTGATCGAAAACAGAGATGGAGAAAAACCGGAGTCGATTATGGTTGCCACCAGCAATTATCATGTGTTTCGGGTCGGTTTTTTGGCAAAAAGACTGGATGTACAAGTGTATCCAGTGATAGCCTCGACACCGATATCGGCTGTTGTGCATGATTTTACAAGGGAAATGTTTGCGATCGTCAAGTCATTTTTATTCGATCGAGAGTAATCCGTGAGTCGGCTCAGAAGTAAGCCACGTCGGGACGGTTGGTGTCACAGATATGAATGTGAGCACAGGAGGAACGGATGGAAAAATCATATACGTATGTTAAGTCGGGAACGCCCAATATCAGAAAGAGCTGGGATCAGTATTTCATGGAATTGGCGCATCTGGCAGCTTCGCGCAGCACGTGTTCACGTGCTCATGTCGGGGCCGTCGTCGTCAATCAGGAGCATCGCATTGTGGCCACCGGATATAACGGCAGCGTGGGGAAGAAGACGCCTCATTGTGACGATGTAGGCCACGCTATGCGAGATGGCCACTGCATTGCGACTCAACACGCTGAACTCAACTGCATCAGTTATTGCGCCAAAGAGGGAATCGCCCTCGGAGGCGCGAGCATATATGTAACACACTTTCCCTGTTTGCATTGCACCAAGGCGCTTATTCAGTCGGGAATTACGACCATCTATTACGATGAAGCCTATCGGGTGGATGACTTTGCGGTTCACCTGCTTGAAATCAACGCAATCAAATGCGTACAGATATCCTTAGGAGAGGACGATGAATGAGGCTCTTCTTTCCAAGATAACATCTGCTTTTTGGGTGCTCTCAGCTGCCGTGCTCATCTTTCTTTGCATCTTGGTGATTTCGGTCATCCGAAGGAATATTTTGTATCGACGATCACCCGTAAAAGTTGTCCATGCCCGTCTTTGCAGTTTGGTGGAACCGAGAAAAAACTCGTTGCCCTATCGCGCTACGTTTACGGTTGAAGAGGGACAGACGCTTGTCCTTTTTATAGACAGAAACTCGATAGCGGCTCTCAAAGAGGGGATGGAAGGAAGGCTTGCTTATCGCGCAAACACCTTTCTTTCATTTGACAGAGAATGATCTATCGGCTGACATTTTATTTTGGAGAGGTGAAAAGATGGAGTGGAAGATTGTCCCGTTTCAAGAATTATCAGTTGAAGAATTATATGATGTGATGAAACTTCGCTTCGACGTGTTCGTTTTAGAACAAGAATGTCTGTATCAGGAGTTTGACGGAAGGGATCAGAGCGGATTTCATCTATTATTAAAAGATGGAGGCAAGTTGGTTGGCACGGCGCGAGTGCTTCCGGAGAGCGAGCGCGTCTATATGGGCAGAATTGTGCTCCTGCCGCCGTATCGTTCAAAGGGATTTGGCAAAAAAATGCTTGAATTCACCCTTGAATTTATACGAGATAATTATGAAGAAAAAGATATTGAACTTCAGGCACAGACCTATCTGCGCGGCTTTTATGAATCTCTGGGTTTTGAAGCGATATCCGGCCATTACCTGGATGAGGGCATTGAACATGTTGACATGAGGTGGGCAAGGAGATAGAAGCATCAACTGAAACAACGATGAGAAAAAAGAAAGGAGCCCACGGTCTCAAGTGGTGCTCCTTATATATTGATGATATCTTTGGCTTTGCGAAAGGCGCTGGCGATGGCAATACCGCGTAAGTCGTTGTTTTCCATCCACTCATATTGCTCTGTTTCACCCTCCAGAATGATGCGATAGAAAATCATATGCCATATTCGATGTGAAAACACATGCGAACTTTCACCGGAGTAGGTCACCTCTTTTGCTTGCAAGCCTTTTTTTTTCAAAAATGCTTCGGTTTCTTCCGCGCTTAGATGTCCTTTTGTCATCGGGAAAGAGTACAGCCCCTTTAAGAGTCCTGTCTTCTTTTTGTGTATGGCGATTTTTTCTCCGGCCTCAAGGAGGAGAACGGTGTGTTTTTCCTCTTGTTTGGGTTTCTTTGCTCTGCGCCTCGGAAATGAGGTTGCGTCGTCTTTGTCCGCGCTGAGGCACATCGCAGCGAGGGGACAATCAGCGCAATTGGCAGAAGCGGGCTTGCAGATGAGCGCGCCCAGCTCCATCAAAGCCTGGTTAAAGTCTCCGGGACGTGACGCCGGAAGAAAAGAAAGGACTTTTTCTTGGACTTCTATTTTAAGGGCAGAACTTGGGTGCACTTCTTCGAGGCGATAGAGGCGGCTGAAGACCCGAATTACATTTCCGTCTATTGCGCATACGGGCTTTTGATAGAGAGTCGAGGCAATGGCTCCTGCACTATATGGGCCGATTCCCGGAATGGTTTTTAGTTTTTCCACTTCGTCGGGCAGGATGCCTCCAAATTCGGATATAATATACTGAGCGCCCTTTTTCAAATTTCTTGCGCGTGAATAATAGCCGAGACCTTCCCAGAGTTTCATAAGTTTGTCATCATCGACATCAGCCAGATCTTCCAAGGTGGGAAGCTCTCGGATAAATGACAAAAAGTAGGGGAGGGCGGTTTCCATGCGAGTCTGCTGAAGCATGATCTCGCTTACATAGATCCAGTAAGGGTCGGGATTTTTTCGCCAAGGAAGTTGGCGCTGATTGCGACGGTACCAGTTTAAGAGGGCGTATGCAAATGTATTCATAAGGGAAGTATAACAGAGATGCCTTTGCGGTGTACAATGGGAACGGGAGGTATAATTGCTGTTTGTATATATTTTGGTCAGTTTTTGTGCGACTCTTCTCGGTTCGGTGACTGGGCTGGGCGGTGGCGTCATCATCAAACCCGCTCTTGATCTGGTGGGGAATCTGTCGACAAAGTCGATCGGCGTTCTGTCTGCGATCACCGTGTTCTCCATGAGTTTATTTTCCGTCTTCAGGTTTACGAAGATGGGGGTGCGAATCCCGCAGAGGATCGTCACTCGTGTTGCTGTCGGATCGCTTTTTGGAGGCGTGCTGGGTCAGAGCCTTCTCGATGCCGTGACGCAAAATGTTCCGATAAAAGAAGTGAAGATGATTCAGAACAGTATTTTGGCTGTTCTTCTCGTCGGAGTCTTTTTATATATGAAGTATCGACCTCTCGGCCATCGCATTCGAAGGACGGAACCGGTAGCTCTTTTTACCGGTCTCTGCCTCGGAATCCTTTCATCATTTTTGGGCGTCGGAGGAGGCCCCTTCAATGTCGTGGCATTTCTCTATCTATTTAAGTTTGATATTAAAATTGCGGGAATCAGCTCTTTGGTAAGCATACTATTTTCTCAGAGCGCAAAACTATTGACCATCACCTTCACGGAAGGCTTTGCAGGCTATGATTTGAACGTTCTTCCCTTCATGGTGGCAGCTGCTATCCTTGGTGCCCAACTGGGAGTCATGCTCAATAAGCATCTTTCAAACAAAGGAGTAGAGAGGCTCTTTATCGGGACACTGTGGTTTATTTTTGTCATCGCTATTGTCAATGTTGTGTTTCCCTAGTGGACATCTTCATACAGCTCGATTCCGTTCATTTGCAGATTATAGAGTGTAAAGAGATTCATAAGCGTTGCGTCATGCATGGCAGCGGGAAGATCGTAGGTATCGACACCTTTTGTCAACACGACGAGGCGTTTTTTCTGTTGCAGTTGATCGAAATACGTCTTTAGAGTAAGCGCTCCTTGAAGGACACAGATGTCCGTGACGACGCCTACGATGAGAAATGTTTCCCATTCGGGATGCTCATCCAGGAGATCGAGAAATCCCGGCGCATGAAGGAGATTGGTGGAGTTCTTTTTAAATATATAGGCGTTTTCAGCAAAAACTTTGAGATCGTCGACAAGTTCGCTCTCGCCGCTTCCGGCGACACAGTGCGGCGGATAGGCGCGAAATTCGACGGCATCATCCGGGTGCTCATCGAGTATGAAGATTTTGGAGAAGTCGGCAAGACGCTCGTTGAGGTCGATTACGTACGGGAGAATGGAGGCCGCTCGAGGCGAGCTGAGCGCACCGGTGTGGAGAAATCCATCGACGATGTCGATGTGAAGCAGAACGGTTTTCTCCGGGTCAAGGTCCTTTAGAGGCAAAACGGGTAGCTGAGAAAGCTCTTCTCCAATCGTTTTGAGAGTGGTGAGTGCTTCAGCGAGGTCGTTAAAGAGTGTCAAGTCCATGATTGCGTCCTTTCTAAAAAATTTGGCATTTTAATTATTTGTGTTATACTTATCCTTGCTAGGGGTGCAGATATGCTGAGAATTACCCTCGTACCTGATCCGGATAATGCCGGCGTAGGGAAGCGACCCCGTTTGGGGTTTTTTATTTTGGAGGAAATGATGTTTATCGTTACACAGATGTCATCTGCGATTTCAGGGTTGATATCGAGTCCTGTCAGTTTGGTCGTTCTTTTGGTGTTGTTTTTTTGTCTCGTTTTGGCGGCGCGCTTCAGCAAGATCCGCTTTACGCCTCGCCTCATCGCTCATATGGCGCTTGCCGTTGCGATGGCGGTCATCTTGGATATGATCGTGTTGTTTCGAATGCCACAGGGCGGGAGCGTCACACCCGGCTCCATGATACCGCTGATACTGCTCTCCCTTGCTTACGGACCTGCCGTCGGTCTCTTGGGCGGTTTTATCTTTGGCATCTTGAATCTGTTCTTGGGCGCCTACATTTTGCATCCTTTGCAGGTGCTCCTTGACTATCCCCTTCCCTTTATGTTTATCGGGTTGGCCGGAGCTTTTCCGAAGCATGTAAATCTCGGAGTGATCTTTACTTTCATTCTCAGGCTCATTCCTCATGTCATTTCCGGAGTCGTCTTTTTCCATATGTACACACCGGAAGGGATGAACGCATTATGGTACTCGTTAACTTATAATGGGAGTTTTCTGCTTGCGGAACTGGCTATGACATTAGTTCTCTTAAATATGCTGCCTGTCTCCCGGATGGTGCAGAGCGTGAACCCGTCGGTTCCCGATATCTCTCGTTAACTAAAGTGCGCGCATCCATTCACTGCGTCTCTCTTTAAGCCCGCTGCGGGCTTTTTTTATTTCCTCAAGGAGGAGTTCTTTGTCTTGGGGAAGATCTCCGGAAAGCGCCCAGTAATTCGAGGCGTGATTGCTGCGAAAAACCATATTTGAAACGTGAAGATGCCTGATGAGAATGTCAAGCTCGTCCAAGACATCGCTCGGGGAAAGAAGAGTGAGGCGGCCTTCCTGTACTTCTTTAAATATCGGTGTTTCCTTGCTGAGGTGGAGAGTGAGGAGTCCCAGATAGTCCGGATCCATCTCGGAGAGAATCTGCGCGCTGTGCAAAGCGTGCTCTTTTAGACGTTCTTTTCCTCCGAGGCCGCTGATCAGAGTAACGGAAAGAAGAATATCCGCCGTTTTTAAGCGCTGAGCATCTCGAAGGATCTCTTTGGCTGTTGAGCCTTTGCAGACTTGTTTCAGAACGACATCGTCTCCGCTTTCAAGACCAAGATAGGCGATGTCCAGTCCGTGCTTTTTAAGGAGCCTCAGTTCCTCGTCACTTTTTGTCCTGATGCTGATAGGAGAGGCGTAGATGCCGATTCGCTCAAGAAGGGGGAGGACTTGCTTTGCTTTTTCCATGATGGCGACAAGGGATTGAGTCGGCATAATGAGAGCGTCTCCGTCAGCGATGAAAAGCCTTTTATAGGGGTAGCGGTGCCGAGCGGCCTGCTCGAGGTCTGCAAGAATATCTGCCAGAGGCTTTAGGCGGAAGTTGTCGTCTTTATACATATGGCAGAAAGTACAGCGGTTGTGAGAACATCCAACTGTTGCTTGGAGTATCAGGCTTCTTGCTTCAGACGGGGGACGGTATACGGCTCCAACGTAGTTCATACAAGCTCCTTAAGGATTCGATATTCGTCTTCGAGAAGGGAGTAGACCTTCTGACTGCGGTAGAGAGTCTGCGAGAACACAGTATCTCTGAGTGTGCCTTCGTAGACATAACCCATAGATTCATAGAGGTGAATGGCTCTGTGGTTGTCTTCAAATGCATCGAGCCAAAGTCTGTGTACATTCAGCTCTTCAAAAGCCCATCGGTGAATGCCGTGCATCAGTTCTCTGCCATATCCCATGTCGGAAACGGCGAGGGCAATTCGCCGAAGTTCAAGAGAGTGATTCTTTTTGTCATGGGCAATAAGAGCATAGCCAAGCAACTCATCCTTGAGATAAAAAAGGAGGGTGTAATGTCCGGGAGACCTCATGAAGTCTCGATGTTCTTCTACAGAATATTGAAAGACGAATTGGCAATTGTCCGGCAACGACTCGATTTGCCGAATGTGATGGATATCGTCTACTTTTGCAAGCGTGGCTTGAAAACGACGAGTGCTAAACAACATAATTTTCCTCCTTGAGTCAAATTATACCACCGAAGAGGGAGAATAAAGCCTACTAATCAAATAGGGATTGTATTATTTCCGAACTCTGTTACAATAATTCGTATCTAAATGATCGAAAGGAGTCACCATGCTCATAAACACAACAAAAGAAACCGTCGATGAAATTAAAAAAGTAATTGAGGAATACCCCGAAGAGGGAAGTTGCGTACGAATTTTTTTGGCGGGGATGGGTTGTTCAGGGCCTGCTTTCGGCCTGGCACTCGACGAGCGCGGAGAAAAAGATCTCTATTACGAGAGTGAAGGACAAGGATTTGTCATGGAATCCTCCTTCTATGAAGAGTACGGAGATTTTAACATCGAATACGCTGATGGCGGATATATTGTAAGACCTGTCAATGCGCCGGCGGCATTCAACGGTTGTGCAAGTTGCGCCGGAGGTTGCAATTGAGCGCATTTTCTTTTTGCGTCATTGAAGAACAGGGGTCACCCTGTTTTTTCTTTGTTTATGAGTTACAATAAAAGAAAAGCGGAGGACAGATGAATCCGAAGATTATAGGAATTGCCGGGGGAAGTGCATCGGGAAAAACAACCATCGTAGAACAGATGAAGGAGCAGCTTGGAGACGCTGTGCTGGTCATCAAGCAGGACGCGTATTATCATCCATTTGATGCCATGACATTGGAGGAGAGAAAGCTTCTCAACTACGACCATCCCGATGCGTTTGATTTTGAGGCGATGCTGCAAGACATGATGCTTCTAAAAGATGGAAAACCGATCGATATGCCGATTTATGATTATGTATTCTATACCAGAAAGAAGGAAACGGCTCGCATCCATCCGGCTCCGATTATCTTGATGGAGGGGTTACTGACTCTTTGGTATGAGCCGATTCGGGAGTTGATGGACCTTAAGATTTTTGTCGATACAGACTCGGATGAGAGGCTTATTCGCAGAATTCAGCGCGATATGAACAGACGCGGCCGCTCGTTGGAGTCGATCATTGAGCAGTATCAGACGACCGTTAAACCTATGCATGAGCAGTTTATACTGCCGACAAAGAAATATGCCGATCTGATTATCCCGGAAGGAGCGCAAAACACGAGAGCAATGCTCATCATGAAAGAGCATTTGAAAAACTTGATGAGAGAAGCGCTCAATCGGTAATTGGCGGCAGAGGTTTGCCCGGTCTTGAAGCTGATACAAAAGGATGTGGGGGTGAGGAGAGAAGTCGAAAAGTACGGTAGACGGTACAACCTCTTTGTTTTAATAGCCTCGCTAAGCTTATCCCTCGAGTCCGGGTCTTCTGTGAAAATGTGTTGAGGCTCAAACGGGAATGGAGGATCTGAAGAAAAGAACTTTACAAGAGTTGACGGTTCGTATATATTATATTAAGTCACGACAGTTTTGCTGCTATAGCTCAGAAGGTAGAGCGCATCCTTGGTAAGGATGAGGTCAGCAGTTCGATCCTGCTTAGCAGCTCCATATAAGACGGCAAACGGAAGAAGTCCGGAGTCGTCTTTTTGTTTGAAAAAGCGGAGGTGCTTACTATACTGAACAAGAAACATATCAAGGGACAAATATCCGATTTCTCGGGTCAAAAGAAAATACCTTGCATGAAGAGAGAAAGGTGAAAAAGTGTTCTGGTGCATTGAATGGCGCCATTAGCTGTAGTATGATTATTTGGTAAGTAAAACGATTATGAATATGATATTGAGCTTGGAGTGAAGATGAATCAAGAAAATTTCAGCAACAATTTACAAGATAATGCCATTCGGCTACTTTGGACAGGGGGATGGGATTCGACATTTCGCATGCTGCAGCTAAGTGAGCTGGATCGCCGCATTGAACCGATCTATGTCCGCTATCCGGGAAGATATTCTGCTTCTACAGAAGAAGCGACGATGAAGAAACTACTTGCAAGAATACGGGCGCTTCCGGGAACGAGGGCAGATTTACAAGATGTGCTGGTGATTCCTTATGCAGAAATCCCTGCCATGCCTGAAGTGACAAAGGCGTATGAAGACGTCAACCGACGGGCACCATGCGGACCGCAATATGAATATCTTTCCAGACTCAGCTACCAGTATCCGGGAATTGAAATCGGGATTGAGCCAGGAGAAGGCCTCATCGATGATGCATTGGGCAAGAATGCATCGAGGATGCTGCGCATCGCGGAGGATGAATGTTACCATTATTACTTGATAGATCCCGAGGTGGTCGGGGAGGACATGTATACCTTCTTTAAGAACTTCCGCCTTCCTATTTATGATACTTCGCGACAGAAGATGATTGAGATCGCGCAGACAAAAGAAGGGTGGATGGACATTCTCAACTCCACATGGTTTTGTCATTACCCGGCAAACGGCGAGCCCTGCGGCTCTTGTGTGCCGTGTCAGATTGTGGTGGAGGACGGCTTGGGATATCGCATAGGCGAAAAAGGCATGAAGCGCTATCGCATGCAAAAAAAATACGAGAAGACATTCTGGTATCCCATCTATAAGAAGTTTCGAAGAAAATTTCTGCGATATTAAAGAGCCCTAGGGCTCTTTAATGTTTTAGATTCATCACTATGAGCTCGATACGACTCCTGCATCGCCACGACTTCATTTTTGCCGCTTCTGCGCGGAAGCGAGTAGCCAAACTTTGTGTGAACCCAGAGGCTTTGGGTGTTTCTCGCCATCATGGGTCTGAGGAGATTGGATTGCCACTTTTGTGCCTTCCAGCCGGACTTCTGGTAAAGGTCTATAGCTTCTTTATACAGATTCTTGCGAAAGAGGAGGTAAACGGATTGTGTAGGGGTTTGATTCCCCTTTTTTTTTGCGGGCGCACCATCGTCAATACATCATCTCTAAGCAGTGAGCCACTGAGGCGACTCCGCCTATCATGAAAGTTTTACGATCAATCAATCCGTCGTCATACTCTTTGGATATCTCGCCATACCTAATTTTGATAAAATCAAGTTCGCTTGCGAGATACCGTTCAGCTTCTTCGGCTTCAAGAACTTGCCATCGCTTCTTAAAGCCCTGTTCTACAGCTTCATAAAATTCTTCAAAAGTTGGTTTCATTATTAGCCTCCAATCAGGTCATATCTAACCTTTTGAGCCTCATCATAATCAGCAGATGCGGGAATTCTCTTACGAAAATCTGTTGCCGACTCGATTATCTCAGGCACTTCTCCAGTATAGCGATAAAAAAATGGTTCTTTCTGAAAGATAGGATTCCAATCATCAGGAGCATAGTCGTCAACCCTCTCACACCAACTTGCTGCTTCAAATACGCTTTTGACATAAAAAACATGGTTGCCTGAATAAGAATCAAGTTTTATGTCGCCATTTTTAACGGCTTCCTTGACAAGCTCAGATCCTCTTATATGGTCATCTTGCTGACGGCAAACAGAAATAATATCCCCGGAACCATCTACTGCTACCGTAGATTCTTTGGTAGTCAGATGCAATTTTGAGCCAACATAATGATCTGGGTCATAGACTGAGACGCGCCACGCATCCTCTTTTGGAGCATCTGCTTCACCTCTTCAACCTCGTGCGCAAATTTAGCGGGCGTGGTGTTTGGAAATGGCTGTTCGAAGGCGAATTGCTCAATTCGCTCTATTCGCTTTAGTGCTCGAAGGGTGATCAACCACAACCCCCCGGATCGTCTAGTGGAATATTTTCCCGCACGAGCCAGAGTGAATCCCATGCATGTGAATAAAATTGAGAATCCACCGTTGCATCTGTCTATCTCTTCCATTATAATAGAAAAGCATCAATTACTTTATCCTTGCAGGTCAATTTTTGGCATATGACACCTGCAAGTTTGTGTTGACACCGATAGTTAAACTATGCTAAAGTAATTTGGTAACTGTGTTGTCTGATGGAGGTCCTCATGAGAGTAAAGATAACCCTCGCATGTACGGAATGCAAAAACCGTAATTATAATACGACAAAAAATAAGAAGAATACGCCTGATCGCTTGGAACTGAAGAAGTTCTGCAAAACTTGCCGAACGGCTACTGTCCATAGAGAGACAAAGTAGGTCGTCATGTCAAGAGCAAAAAAAGGCTCCTTCTTTTC
>JGI24709J26583_10002371_pt1 | contig 15585 bp, 16 predicted proteins | sample BioPla2DNA1_FD_26583 | JGI IMG/M metagenome (IMG submission 26583) | reverse complement strand
TANAGCAGATATAAAATAATAAAAAAAACCACTTAANTNNANTTAAGTGGTTTTTTTTTTATTATTCGTTTAATCCTTTTGAAAGTTCATATTGTTTTATAATTTCATTGTCTATATTTGATTCTGATATTGTGATATTATTTATTTTTTCTATTGCTTTATTATATTTATCAATATTATTTTGATCTTTATCTAATGCTAATGTTTCAGATAATATTTTAATATTATTATTTTTTAATTCTTCAAATAAAATTATTTTTTCTTTATAATTTGATGTTGTTATTTTTTTTAAAATATTAATATCATTTTCATTTAAATTTGAATATTTTTTATTAAATTTATCTAAAGCAATATTTAATATTGTTTCATTGATGTTTATGTTGTTATTTGTGTTTTTATGTGTTTTTTCTTTTGTGATATAATCTAAAATATTTGTATATGATTCATATAATAAATTGATATCAACAAAATTATTTGATTTATTGGATTCATATATAATATTAATAATATCATTAATAATGTTTGATCTTGATTCATCTAAAGAAACACCTTCAACATTAATATTATTAAGTTTTTCATGTTCTTTATTAATTTCCTCAATAGTATAATTTTCCATTAAGGAAATTGTTTTATCAATAAATCTTGACGCAACAACATCACTAGTAATTCTGTTATTTAAGAGTGATTCAAATATATCATATTCAGTCTTTAGAATTTCAGATTCTGAGATAATAGTAATAAAATTATTAATATTATCATCAATTAAATCTACATCTCCATTTAATAATGAATTTGTAATTTTTTTATTTAAACACTCTTTAATATAACCAACATTAATGTTTCTATTATCCATAAAATTTTTATAATTTATAATTTATTTATATATAAATAGTTAAATTTTTATAAAAAATTAATTTTCNATTAAATCATCAATATCATCAATATTTAATTCATCATCAATATCATCAATACTTAATTCATCATCAATATCATCAATATTTAATTCATCATCAATATCTGATGATTTTTTATTAAAACTATTTTTATCACCAATAGCATCATTCATCTCATTTATCAGTAACATTGTTTTTTCATTTAATTGTTTATTTTTATAAATAAAATCACTTGTTATTTCTTGTTTGTTTGGGTCTTTTCTCGATTTGGTTTTTATTGATGTTAATTCTTGAATTAAATCACCAAAATCTTTTTTCTTATATGAATCTTCTATACCTTCTGGTTCTGGTAGTTCATCTGGTGATTGAAATTCATCTTCACCACCCATATCTGGTTTATCTGCATTATCATTATTTTCTTGTCCTTCTGGTGTAAATAATGGTTTATTTGGTGCAAAACGGTTTTCAATATCATCAAAAATACCAGTTCTTTTAATTATTAAAGGTGTATTCTCTAATTCTTGTGAAACAGCTCTTTCAATTTTTTGTTGTTTTAAATCTAAAATAATTTCATCATCAGACATACCAAACAAATATCTTTTAGCATTAGTATGTGACATAGCAGCAATACCACCTTCACTTCTTGTTAAATCGGTATATAATTGTGTTTTAGCTTGCATTAATTCAATTCTCAATGTTTCTTCTTGTGTTGATGGGTTATTCATTGATAATTTGAAATCATATACCTCTTCTTTTGTAAAACCTCTTAAATATAGATGAATAATTGCAAGTTTATTTAATTCTTGTAATAATGATTGTTGTATTCTAATTACTTTTTTTGCAAAACGAATATCATGTTGAGCCATATTTTTACCACCACCAGAAGCATCTTGAAATCCTAAGAATGGTTTTGGAATTGATAAACCAGTAAATAAGTTATCCCTCAAATATTCAATATCATGAATATCTGTTGTTTTCATACCTTCTAATGTTTCTACACCTGTTTGAACATTACCATTTCTAACAGGTAAGAAAATATCTTCATCATTACCTAAGATATTAAATCTATAGTCAATCGTACCATCTTTAAAATCAATATCTTGTTTTTTCTTAAACTTAGTTGCAACTTTATAGATGTATTCTTCAATATCATCAACATCCATATTACCAACATCAATTTTATATATTCTTCTATCACCAGCACGTATAATTCTATATGTTAACATGGCATCTTCTGCCATTACTAACATTCTCCACGCCCTTCTAATCTTATTGAGTAAACTAGACCCGTAAGGTAAATATCTTGAATCACCCAACAATCTAAAGTGTGCAATTTCAAAAGTATTATATATTTCAGATGTTGCTCTGTTCTTAAATCTAATAACTGGTTTACCATCCTCAACCTTCTCATAACGTTCCATATCATAATTCACTAATTGTCTAGCGTTTATAATACCCTTTCCCTTCTCACTTAAAATATTTAAAAAATTATCACCATATTTAACTAAAGATCTAGTCCAAAAAGGTAAATTAACATTAACATTTAATATATCATAAAACAGTTCATCTAACGAATCTTTAATTCTTTGATTATTAGAATAAATATTTAGCATTTGACCTTTATCATTTATATTGGTAACTTCCTCCATATAAAGGTCTAATGCACTTGCAATAATTGGATAATACTCCATACCTTCATAATCTAAATATGCTGGTAAACGAGCTGCTTCATATTGCATTGCTTTTTGAAACCCTTGGTCTATACCTTTAAAGAATTTTCTTTCTAATTCTATTCTTTGTTGTAATTCTAAACCCTTTCTCTTAACATCATCAATACTATCACCTCTAATAATAATTTTTTTATTATTATTAATATCATCAGTACTAAATGTGTTTATATTAAAAAATTTAGTTAAATTTTGATATGCTGTATTTTTATTTCCCATAAATCTCATTATATTTTATAAATAGTGAAAATAATATTAATACGATTAAATAACAATAGTTTATTTATTTAATCCTTTAAATAACCAAGCATTTGCACCATAAGGATTATTGAACTCCCTATCAAATAAAGATGGTCTATTATTTTTTGATTTTAGTCTTTCGTTATTATTAATTTTTAACATTGTATTTATCATATCTTTTGTTGATTCATCATTAACTTTATATTTTTTCATATCAAAATTAATAGTGTATACACCAATAGCCATTCCCATGATAGAATCATCATGAAAACTTCTACCATGATCAGCAACTCTAGAACCCCCAACAGTAATGAATGTTTTCAACTCTTCTAAGGTTCTTTTTGACCTTATAATTAAATCACCCATATGTATTGCTCTTTGGAATTCAATAAGCACAGATGCTCTAACAGAACCAATAAAAAATCCTGGAACTAAATCTACATATATAATATTTCCATCTGATAATGTTTTTTTACCTTTCTTAATATACCCATTCAACATATCTCTTGATGGTTTATGAGCTATTTCACAATAATGAATATTTGTATAACCCATTTCAAATAACTTACCTACTGTCTGTCCACCATGACCAGATGTTATATCAATAACAGTATATGCATTGTTATATTTAGAACCATATATATAACCAATCTCTCCCAATGTCTGAGGTGATACTTTACCGTAGTATTCTGCCACCTGTTCTATCTTATATTTTATTACTTTTTGTTTTGTATTTATTCCATTTTTTGTTATTATTACATTTTCAATAAATTCACTTAATTTTAATATGTTTATTGTTGAATAATCATCACCATGACCAGAAGATACATCTATTGACATAACATACTCTTCACTTGGTATTGGATCTTCCCAAATCCACATATTTGAATCCACATATTCTTGTCTTATAGGTGTTTGTACTTGTTTTTCTTCTATTATACCTAAGTATTCACCAGCAATAAAGTTATCTCCAGACCCTAAAAATTTTCCAAGAATCTCCTGGTTGATTTTTTTTACATCTCCATTACATCTTTTATATTGAGCATCCATCCACTCATTATAAGGTTCCCAATTATCTCTGTATAATTGTAACCTCTTTTCATTAGTGAAATCTTGATCTGGTAATACTATTTCATCTTCTTTACTTCTATTTTTATACCACTTTAAATTTTTATTGTATCTAGGATCATTAAACCAATATAATTCAATAGCTTTAAAATTATTCTTTTTTTGTAATGCCAAATTAAATGTTTTATAAAAAATCGCATCGTAACCATTTGGCGTTGAGACCATTATAGCACTACCACCAGTTTGAAGAGTTGGTCCTGCTGATTCCCAAAATTTATCACTTTTTTCAGTCCAAGCAGTTTCATCCCAAAATAGTAATGTTGGTGTATAACCACGTAATCCAGATTTAGCAGCAAATGCACCGATTTCAGAACCATTATCGTATCTCTTTAATTTCTGTGTATTTTTTCTTGTTGGTTTTGGTTTTAACCATGTTGGACAACTTTCAATAAATTCAACAACATCGTTCATTAATTCATCTTGTGCTGTTCCTAATTTATCAGCAATAATAGCTACACTTCTATTTTTATTGAACATCACATACCAAGCCAGATATGCACATGTACATGTAGAAATACCTGCCTGTCTATATTTATTTGCTATGTTAAAATCATTATTTAAATATTCGGTTATAAGGTCTTTTTGAAATTGAAATAATTTAAATGGTACAATCATACCATTCTCACCTTGTGTTTGGTCAAAAATCTTTAAATATGTTTCTATGAAGTATATTGGGTCTAAAGCACATTTTATAAATTGTTCCTCTTGTTCTTTTACAGTTAATTTGTCAACACCTTTAATAACACCATCACCAGTAACAACCTTTATTACTGGTTTTTTACCTCTTTGTGATAATTTTTTATATCTTTCCCTAGCTTCTTCCTTTTTTTTCTGAAGTTCTATATCTGGTAGTATGGGTGATGTTATCTCTGGAACATTTTCTTCAAAATCCATATATTATCTTATTTAATTATAAATAGATACAAATAAAAACCACTCATATAATGTAATATGAGTGGTTTTTTTTGATTTAAATTTTAATTTATTTAAGTATTCCTTTATCGAATAAATCACCTACATGAAGTTCTTTGTAATATTTATAATCTTTAGCATATTTATCACATCTTATTTTATATAATTCTTTATATTTTTTAATCGCATCTTCTTTTGTGTATAATGTCGCTTTATTTACATCATATACAAAATCTTTTTTTTCTTCACTCCAAAAACGGGATGGTTGTCCTAAAGATAATTCATATATTGAAAATGTTTTTTCATTGTCTAATTCTTCTTTAATTAAACTTCTTACAATATTTTTAAATTCTTTAGAATTTACTTTTTTTGTTTTGGATTCATTTAAAGATTTTTTACTTCTTTCTTCTTTTAACGATTCTCTAATCATTTGTCGAAGTTCACTGATTTTTATTTTTTGTGTTTTCATATATTATTTATTTTTTATTATTTTAATCTTATATCTCTATTTGATAATAATTCTTCAACAGTTTTAAATGACATACCATAATGAAATACTAATACTGCTGATTCTTCATTATCATCACTTGGAAAGATATCATCACTATCATCTCCCTCATTAAAATATTCATAAGCCAAAGCGTGTATTGTGTGATATCCATGCATATACTCTCTATCTACAGCTTCATGCAAACAAAACAAATCAAATTCTTTTGTTTTTATTGTGCAAATTTTATCAATATAATCTTTTGAAGGGGGGGTGGCATTGTCACATGCTGGTGATTCTAGCCATCCCCATTCATTTGCATCTATATTTGTTTCATCTTTAGAAAATATAAATTCAAAAATATTCTCACCACTGGTATTTCTACCCACCTTTAATACGTAAATTAATTTGAGGTTATCAGTATCTTCCATATATTACTTAGTTAATTTTAAAAGTGTTTTATCAATCAACTCATCTAATTTTTTTAATTTTGCTGATTTTTTTGATTCATTCAAACTACTTTTTTTACCATTAAATTTTTCTTCAATTCTATTTCTAATATATTTACGAATTTGATTTTCTTTTTGTTCTTCAAGACTAATAGTAGCATCACCAGTTTTCAAATTAACATCTAATTTAGCTCTAGAACCAGTAGCAACACCCAATGTATCAGCAGCAGGTGAAAAATCAACTTCTGATGCTTCTGTTGATACATTCATATCATCTATTTCATCATCAACAACTTCAATTTCTGAATCTTCATCAATTTCCATATCATCAACATCAGCTTCAACAGTACCAAAATCAACACCTTCTTCATTTATTTTCTTAATAAAGGGTTGCAATTTGTCACATTCTTCTAAGTGACCATATTCTTTTAATTCTTCAATAACACCATCTTTACAATACTTTGCAATNTCACTTAATGTTTCATCATCTAATTCACCCTCATTATNATCAATATAATCACTAATTACATTAGCCATTTCCATAGAAGTAACATCACTTGTATCTTCGTAACCTCTTTCTCTTAAATAATTTTCAAAAGTTTTACACCCTTCACAAGTTTGATTGACATCAGCTTCCATTACATCTTCTGAAATTTCTTCATCCTTTTCAGCTTTAAGGATTTTGTTTGACATTTCTTTTTTATCTTCTAAATCAACATCAGACAAATTGCTTTCAAAAGAAGTTAAAATTGAATTTATAAAGGATTTTGTTTTATCAGGAGTTAAATCTAAAGCTCTAATTTTATAAGTTAATTTACCTACAAGTTTTTCAACTTCTTTAAGATTTAAATCATCATCAGTATCACCTTCATCAGATGTATCTTCTTCTTTAGTTTTCTCATCATCGCCTAAATCCAAATCATCAATATCAATATCATCACTTTCTTCTGTTTCAGAATCATCATCAGGTGCTTCTTCTTTTTTTTCTGTATCATCAACATCAATATCGCTTAAGTCTAATTCTTCTTCTGAATCATCATCTTCTTTTTTTAAATCTTGTTCTAGTTCTTCCTTTTCTTCTGGTTTTGATTTAATTTTATCATCTAATTTATCTAAAGTATTAATAGATGTATCAATTACATCTGCAACAGAATCATCAATATCATCATCTTCATTAACATTCATTGATTTTTTAAATCTATTAAAATTTTCAAGTTGTTTTTCATTTTTACTTTCTTTGATTAGAGTAGATAAAAATTCAAAGGGTTTTTCGACTATAGTAGTTTTATCTTTGTTTAATGATTGTTTTTTTGAATTGGAAATTTTCTCATTCTTCGAAAATGTTTCATTAATTTCTTTAATCACAAGATTTAATTGTTTTTGAGCTTCACTCAAACTATTATACCTATAATCATTTTTATTTTGAATACCATTAATAAACACAAAATGTGATTCATTCAAAATAGGATCCTTTGATGTGGCTTTTTTTATATAATAATGGTGTGCATCTTTAACGATACCTAAAATAGTTCCATCATTCGTTTTTGCATGTTCTACAAGTGTAGTTGTAGAGTTATCAACTGAAGTGTTTTCTTTCAAACCTGATAATCTTCTCATGTTTTCGTAATAATTCTCTAAAGATTTATTTTTTTTCATTTTCTTTATAATTAATATTAAATAATTTTATTGTGATAAGTTATTATATTCTAAACTTATCTATAAATAGTAATTTTTTATAAAAAACTTTAAATTTTCAATTTTTTTTTGGATTATAAAAAATAATGTGTTATTTTTATTGTATAAAATATAACCTAATAAAAAAAATGATATGAAGCGAATTATTTTATTTGCACTTGGATTGTGCAGTTGGATTTCAATTTATTCACAGAATGATAGAGATTTAATTAGTTCTGTTATTGAAAAGAATTTTTTAAATAAAATTGGTGATACACTAATTGTTGATGTTTTTAATAAAAAATATAAACATCATATAGTTTTAGAATCAATTAATGTAATGTTTATTGATACTACATATATAATTGATGAATATTATAATAAAAATAATTATAGTTATAAACAAATAAAAAGTATTGAAGAATTAAAAAATATCAATCAATATAAATTAATTTATTTAAATTTTAAAAATATAAATAAAAACATATCATACCAAACTCAACTAATTATTNATAATGAAAATTCATCACCAGAATTTGAAATATATTACAATATTAAATCAAATTCTGGTGAAATAAAAAAAGTGAATTATTTAAGAATATTTTTCAGGTGATTATCTTCCCCCACCTTTTTTTATATTATCCATACAAGGAAATGCACCAACCTTTGGTTTTGGTGTTGATTTCTTACCTTTATTTAAAAAATTCCCAGGTGTTGGTATTCTTAATTTAAATGAGGGTGATTTAATTTCAACCATTTGGAAATATTCGTATGATCTAATCTCTTTATTATTTTTATCAATCGCCAAACCTTCTATATTAACTTTTACATAATTGTGTTTCAAATAATCTTCTAAATCATCATATGGATTACCTTTACCATTTGACTTCCATAAATTTTCTGGAATATTCCTATTTTTATAACTTTGAATATACTTATCATTTGATTCAAATGGTGATTTTGGTCCGCTAGTACCATCACCATTTTCACCAGTAGCATCAATTTTTATAATATTAGGATCAATACTTTTACTTGGGTTATTACCACCCAAACTATAATTAAGATTTGAAATTAATTTTTTTATTGCTTCAGCTCTTTGTGTAGATCCTTGTAACCATGTTAAACCCTCAAAATCACCAGTATTTCTTAAAGTGTTTGAAGATGATTTTATTGTTATTTTATCTATTTGATAAAACCCATCAAAAATTTTTTTGAAATTATCTTTTAATTCATTTTCATTAATAATTTTAGATGAATTATTTTTAAAATTTTTTTCTAAATTATCAACATTTATTTGATAGTATACAGTATCAACTAGATATTTAACATCAGGTGATATGTCAGCAGTTAAATCTCTTTTTGATGTTAATTCTTTATCTGTGAGTAATATATTATATTTATAATTTGATATGTCTTTTAATTTTTTTATATTTGATCTTATATGATTTATAATTTTTTTCTTTTGTTTATCATTTAATTTATATATTTTTTCTAATGTTGGTTTATCTTGTTTATGTCCTCTTGTTGATAAAACTCGAATTAACTCATTAAAAATCTCAGCATCTGAAAAATTGTTATTATTATTTGATACTTGTTCAATTTTATCTTTTGGTATACCAGCAGATATTAAATCATTTGCAGTAGCAATATTATTTGTTAATAACGAACTTAAAACAGCACCAGTTAATAAACCTCTTTTTGCGTATTTTTTTAAAACATCAACAATAGCCTCATTTAATTGTATTGATTCATTTAAATTTTTTTTATAAGAATCAATTTCTGAAGCTATTTCATTAATAATTAGGTTTACTCTTCTTTGTTCTATTAAATAATTATATTGTGATTTTGTTATTTTATATTTTTTCATACTCCAAAGTTAATTTGTTTTTTATAATATTGTCTTTATATTTGGTTAATTTATCTAAATACCCATAATTTCTAAGTAATTTAAATACTAAATTTTCTGTTGAAAATACACCTAAATCACTATTCAACCCTGCTTGCCTATATTTTTTTATCTTATTTTTTAATAAATTTATCATTTTAATTTTATAATTATCATCTTCAATGTTATCAATACTATCAATAATATTTATAAAATTAAATGTTTTTTCTCTAACATTATTAATGTCAATTGTAACCATTTCTTTAATTGGTTTACTATTCCATTTATTGTTTAATATAGAATATACGCCTGTGGATGTGTGAGGTTCATTTATGTTTTGAACATATAATTCAACATCAAAACCCTTTATTGTTATAGGATATTTATCATTCCACAATGATTTTTTTGTTTTGAAAAATTCATTTACAAAATCAAGATTATTTGATATTTGATTAAAATCTAATAAAATATGAATATCAATATCAGAAAATTCATTCCAATTATAATTTGCCAAACTACCTGTCAGAATGATATCTTTAATTTTTAAATTTTTAATTTTTAAAAATTTAATAAATTCATAAGCATTATAAAGCATACTTTTTCTAACATCAAAATGTAATTTATTTTCATTATTCCAAATTTTAGAGTTTAAATTATCTTTTTGTTGTAATATATCAACATCAATATATTTTTTACTAATTATTTCTGTTAATATATTTTGAAAATTATCTTTATTTAATTGTTTTTTTAAATTATTTGATTTTTCCATATTTATATTGNGTAATTTTTATATAAATAGTAAAATAGAATAAACTATTTATAATTAAATAAATTAATTATGTATAATTTTTGCCAAAAAAATATAAATTCAGAAGATTTGGTGGTGAATATTGATTTATCAAATTTGGAGTCATGGGATTTAAATGAAANTTTTATTGTGAAAAGTTTAACATCATGGAAAAAATCAAAATCTGATAATTTATTACTTCCAGATTTTGGTTTAACAGCATATGATAATGGTAGGGTTTCTGATATGGAGGAATGTTTAGAATTATCTAAAAATGATAAATCACTTACATTATATAGAATTGGTGAAAATGATGAGGTAGGTAATATTAATTACGATAATTATATTATTAGTGGTAATACCAATAACCTTGTTGGAAACTATTTCCAATTGAATGGTGGGTATTTACAAGGTTTTTTTAAATTATATGGTTACAATTATGAAATATTACCAGCAAGATATATGCAGGGGATCACAATTGAAAACATGTTATTTATAAANAATGACTCGAAGGGAATTTTTTTTACTATGGGTGTTCGTAGTGAAGATAAATATAATGAGTTTTTTNGTGGTGAAACGCAAATGTCTACCGATGGTATTTTTGATGGTATATTAACATCGGAAGGAAATAATTTGAATGCTTATCTTGAAGAAAAAACTTTAAACAATGCCATTACTAATTATGAGAATGATAAATATTATATAAAATATAATCAAAAAAAACAAGAGGAAAATTTAAAAAATAATATTATATCTTTTGGGTTAACTGAGGATAAAAAAATTGAATTAAAATATATAAATAATGATAATACTTTAGTAGAATACAAATCAGAAAATAAGATAACTTCAATTGGATGGAAATTGATTAGTATTACATTTCAACCATATACTGAATTGGGTGAGTATGATTCTTCAAATTATTATTGTTTTGAAAGAAGATTAGGTGATTTAAAGATTTTTGTTAATGGTAGATTATTTTGGAAAATAAATAATTTTGAAGAATTTTATTTTAAAAGAATACAAAATCATAAAGAAAAACAAATCGGTGTGCCATTCAATATTAGTTGGGGTGGTGGAAGTTTTGGTTTAAAACATTCATATCATTATGATTATAATTGCTTTGATATTTATAATAATAATGATCAACAATACATTGACGACAATTTTATTTTATTTGGTTTCGGTAATTTAATATATGATAATATTAACGAATCTTTAGATATAAGAGTTCAAAACACAAACAATATTATAATTCAATATAATAATCAAATTGAAATATTGGGTGGGCATAAATATAAATTAAGTGTTTTAGTGAATAGTAATATTTTTTATAATTTGATTGATGTTGGGAATATATTTTTAAATATTAATACAAATGCACCAAATTATAATATATTAAACGAAAAAAAATATTCAACAAAAACACTAAATAATACTTGGACTGAATTAATATTTGAATTTAGTGTAGCAAAAACATGTGGAATTTATTATTTTTATCCTCAAATTGAAATTACGTCTGAAATTGGTTTTATTAGTAATTCTATTTTAAAAATAAAAAACTTTAGAATTGAAACAACAAATATTTTGAATAAAGACAAATCAAAAGAAAATTTAACAATTGAAAAATATTTTGATGAATCTTTTATTGGTGGTATACAAAAATTAAGAATATATAATAGAGTTTTAAATAATAATGAAATTTTAAATAATGCTATAAATGACTTTAAAAACGAATATTATAATGTTAAAATATTAAAGGGTGGGAGATTAATTTATGAGTAAAATAATAAAAGAATCTTATGATGATATTCAAGAAATTGAAAAATTAGCAATAGAAATTTTAAGATTTATTTCAGATAAATATATTGGTTTAATATATGAACTTTCTAGGGATGTGGATTTATTTGATAACCTTAAAGAAAATATTAAATTTGATAAATATATAAATTATATTGATAAAATTGTTGATAGTAATAAATTTAAAAAAATAAAAAATTTTATTGAAAATAAGAATTTGATTTTTTATTTTTGTGATAAGGATTTTGGTGATATTGATGGTGAATATAGAAAATCTAAAAATTGGATTAGAATTTATGCTCACAGAGATGAATTTTATGAGGTTGTAGAAGATTATAAAGAAGATATATTAGATATGAATAATAAATCTATAACTAGTATTTATAGACTTATGTATGATATTATGGAAGAATCGTTTAAAGATTTAATAGTTCACGAATTGCAACATGCATATGATGATTTTAGAAGTGATGGGAAATTCGTATTACATAAAAAAACACAAGATTATTTTAGAAAACAACAAGAAAAAGGTAATTATAATATTGATACAAAGGAAAAATATAAAAATTATTTAAATTTACCACATGAAATATGGGCTAGATTTTCTGAAACAATAACAAAATTTAATAAACATGATTGGGAAGAAGATTTTATATTTGTATTAAAAGGTTTTAGAAAAAATTTTAAAGGTTATAATTTATTGAGTGAAAAAGATAAAAAAAGATTAATTAAAGCATTATATAAATATTATAATTTAAAAAAGTAATTATGTTAGATAAATTTAATGAAATATATTCTGGTTGGAAAAACTATATTTTTAAATCTGATGAGGTTGAAAAAATTGCAATCAATAGATTAAAAATTTGTGTTGATTGTGATAAATTAAATCGTAAAAATAATAGATGTGGTGTTTGCGGTTGTCCAATTTCTGCAAAAGTTAGAAGTTTAAAATCTAGTTGTCCTTTGAAATTTTGGTAGATTTCTTTTTTACATTATCCTTTCTATTCACCAACATATAAGTGTCATCTATAGCAATTCCATAATGTTTTTTTTGTGGGGGTATATGATGTTTTGTAAATGAATTCATTATTTTTATTTCATCTTCAATATGTAGCTGTATTTTACCATCTAAACAAATTAGAGTTTCTTCATATTCGTGTTTTTTTACTGAAAATATACTACCTCTTGGAAGAAAGAAATAATATGTTTTATCATCTTCTAATCTAGAATTAGCAATTTTAATAAATTTAATATCTGAATATTCTGAATCTTCCCATCCATTAAAAAATCTAATCACAATACCATCATTAAGTGTATGTATTAAAGGAATTTTTTTTAATAATATTTCTTTTCTTTTATTAATAGCATTTTTTATTTCATTAATGATTTTTGTTCTTTCTGTTGACATAATTATTTAATTTTTAACAAATAGGGATTGTTTGTATATAAATAGTAAAATATTAATAATTATCTATTGTGAAATTAAAAAAATATTAATATTTTTGTGTGCAAGAATGTATGGTCTTAGAAGAAAAAAAAATAAACAAGAAATTATTGAATTCTTAGAAAAATAATGTACTTAATTGAAAAACATATAATTAATAAAAATCATTCATTTTATAATGAATGTGATTCCCTATGTTTTAAATCTAAGAATTTATATAATCAAGCGTTATATAATGTTAGACAATATTTCTTTGAAAATAATAAGTATCTTAATTATGTTGAAAATTATCACATTACTAAAAAACAAGATTCTTATAAAGAATTACCAACAAAAGTATCTAATCAAACACTCAAATTAGTAGACCAAAATTTTAAATCTTTCTTTGCTTTATTAAAAAAGAAAAATAATAATCAATATAAAGAGAAAATAAACATTCCAAAATATTTAGATAAAATTAATGGTAGATATATTACTAAATATGAAAAACAAGCATTGAGTAAGAAAATATTTAAAAAAAATGGTAAAATTCATTTAAGTCAAACTGAAATATATATTAATACTAAATTAAAAAATTTTGATATAATTAATGAAGTTAGGATAATACCAAGAAATAATCATTATATTATAGAAGTTGTTTATGAAAAACAGGAATTAGAATTAAAGATTGACAATAATAAATATCTATCAATAGATTTAGGATTAAATAATTTAGCTACATGTTGTAGTAATATAAATGGTTTTAAACCTTTTATAATTAATGGTAAACCATTAAAAAGTATAAATCATTTTTATAATAAAGAATTATCATATTATAAGAGTAAATTAGAAAAAGAAAATAAAATAAAGAAAAGTAAGAGGATAAGTAGATTAACAAATAAAAGAAATAATAAAGTTAATGATTATTTACATAAATCATCCAGAATATTAGTGAATCAATTAGTTTCAAATAATATTAATACTTTAGTAATAGGTAATAATAAAGAATGGAAACAAGACATTAATATAGGAAAGAGGAATAATCAGAATTTTGTTCAGATACCACATGGTAGATTTATAGATATGTTAGAATATAAATGCAAATTATTAGGAATTAATGTGATATTACAAGAAGAAAGTTATACATCAAAATGTTCCTTTTTAGATAGTGAAAAGATATGTAAACATGAAGAATATTTAGGAAGAAGAATAAAAAGAGGTTTATTTAGAAGTGGTAATGGTGTGTTAATCAATGCTGATGTAAATGGAAGTTATAATATAATGAGAAAAGCAATCCCAAATGCTTTTGCAAATGGGATAGAGGGTTTAGCAGTAAATCCAATAAAATTAGAAATAAGTTTATAAAGAAATAATATTCTATATTATTTCATACTGTGCTAATATTTATAATAGACTTCGTAATATTTATATATAAATATATTTATTATGGAGAGTGTGATAAAAGAAGAAAGATTCGATAAGTTTGAGAAATTTATCGAATCTTATGATTTTGAAAAAATTTTTTATAGGATTTTATTAGAACATGATGAAGAATGGTATGAGAAAAATATTATTAATAATGGGTGTAAAATTATAAATAATAAACTGCTTTTTATTTATAGTTATTTGGAAAATAGAGGAAAAAAAATAATTGACAATGAAAATGATTCTTTTTTGAGGACTGAAAGATGGGAATTTAAAAAATTCATCTTTAAAAAAGAATATTTAGTTAATAATAAAATAAAATACGTAATTGAAAACTGTTACGATAACAAAATAATATTATCAACAAAATAAAAAATGTATTATGGATGAAATGATTGAAAAAACAACTTTAGCATATTGTAGAATATTTCCCGAATTAAAACAAGATTATTTGAACTCTGGTGATGATACAATTATCAACATTGTTGTGGAAAAACTAATAGAGAAAAATAAAAATAAATCTATTTTAGATGTTGGAAGTTTAAAAACACAAATTAAAAACATTCTAAATAGTCTTTAAATTTTTATTTTTTATTTTTTTATTTTAATTAATAGATGCTATAAAAAAAATAGCATCTATTTCTATCTAATAATGAATAACTTTAATAAAATAATAAAAAATATATAATTTTTATTTCTAAATATAATATATTTTTTATATATTTATCTTTTACAAAATATAATAATAATACTATTTT